>OIYS01000194.1_pt1 | contig 44137 bp, 53 predicted proteins | sample 1588271 | NCBI WGS metagenome assembly OIYS01 (sample SAMN03283286) | human gut metagenome | biome: human-associated habitat; material: feces | host: Homo sapiens | place: Peru | collected 2012 | reverse complement strand
TTGTGAATTACTATCACTAAAGGATGTTAATGAAATAGAGTATTATATTAAAATAACATCAGAACAATTTCTAAGTAAAAGACAGTTAAAAGAAAAAATTAAAAATAAAGAATACCAAAGACTAGATAATAATACTAAACTAAAACTAATTAATAAAGAAGAAATGAGAATTGGCGATACTATTAAGAATCCAATTATTATTAAAAACAAGTTAGATATAGATAAAGAAGATATAAGTGAAAAAACACTTCAAAGATTGATACTTGAAGATATACCATCGTTTTTAGATGAACTAGGTGAAGGGTATTCATTTATAAGAAATGAATACAAAATCAAAATAAATAATACTTACAATTATATAGATCTACTATTATTTAATATTAAATATAATTGTTATGTAGTTGTAGAACTAAAAGTAACTGAAGTAAGAAAAGAACATATAGGTCAGATAGAAGTATATATGAATTATATAGATAAACATGTTAAGAATATTACTAATGATAGAACAATAGGAATAATCGTAGCTAGAAGAGATAATCATTATTATATAGAATATTCTAGTGATAAAAGAATCTACACAAGAAGTTATAAAGTAGTAATATAAGAAATAAAATATATAACAAAGCAGAAGATTTCTTACTTCTGCCCTAATATAAATATTAATAAAAAACTTATTATAACATTATATTATAATAAGTAAAGAGGCTTGCTTTAATTAAGAAAAGCAGCCTCCCAAAAAGAATAAAAAGGGGTTGGCTAGTGTGATACTAGCACCAATTCGCCTAAATCGAACTGGTGATTAATATGATAAACTAATATGATTATTTTGTCAATACCAAAAAACTAAAAAAATAAAAAAATTGCAAAAAACGACAAAATGGTTATGTAATACTTGATTTTTTAACTGCTTAAGTGTAAAATATCATTAGGAGGAAAATTATTATGGCAAAACAAAATTCAAAAAACAAAACAAATAAGAATCAAAAAAATAAAACAGCAAATACAAATAACAATAAAAAAGTAGTTGCTAAAGAAAATACTAAAAAGGAAGTAGTAAAAGAAGAAGTAAAGAAAGAAGTAGAAGTAAAAGAAATCAAGAAAGATGAAAAGAAAGTTGCTCCTGTTAAAGAAGAAAAAACAGAAAAGAAATCTTTTAAGCTAACTTCAAAACAAAAAGATATAGTATTAATTTTACTAGTAGTAGTACTTCTTGCAGTAGCAGCAATAGTAACTAGTACAAAGAAAGAGGAAATCAATATAGATTTACCAGCAGTTGTTATAGGAGAAGCAGGAACAAAAACTATTACTTATTCAGAGTATGAAAAATTAATGAATAGTGAAAATCCTTTCTTAGTAGTAATAATTCAAGATGGATGCTCACACTGTATATCATTTGAGCCAATCGTTGATGAAGTGGCAAATGAATATAAAATACCTGTAAACTACTTAAACTTATCAACTTTATCAAGTGAAGAATATAGTAGTTTATCAAAATCAAACTCTTACTTAAGAACAAAAGAGTGGGGAACACCTACTACATTATTTATATATAAAGATAAAGTAATTGATTCTATAGGTGGAGAAACAAATAAAGATTCTTTTGTTAAATTCGTTAAAGAAAATATTAAGGTAGATTAATATGAATAAAGAAATATATGAAAGAGCAAAAGCCTTCAAGAGAAAGTATCCTTTAACAATAGCCTTTAGGTTAAAAGAGCATGCCAAAGTTGCTTCTAAGTTTGTTGGTGATGATGAAAAAATAAAATATGTATTTGTAGCTCAAAAAAATTATAAGAGCTATGAAATAGTTAATACAAATATAATAGTTTTAACCGATAAAAGATTAATAGTAGCAACCAAAAGATTAGTATTTGGATATTTTCTTAAAGTAATTACTCCAGATATGTTTAATGATTTAACAATAAAGAATGGAATAATATGGGGTAAAGTTATTATTGACACTGTTAAAGAAAAAGTTATATTATCAAATATAGATCCTAATGCGTTAGCAGAAATAGATGATAACATTACTATGACAATGATTGAAGAAAAGAAAGAGTATAAAAAAGAAGTAAAGAAAGAAAAAAAAGATAAAGAATAATTTACTTCTTTTTTTCACTAAGAGGGCAGTAAATGAAAATAGAAAAGTATGAATTAAATAAAAAGAATAATTATAATGTATATTTATCAAATGGAGAAGTATTAGAATTAAATGAATATGTCATAACACAAAATGAACTATTAATAAAAAAAGAAATAGATAAAGAATTATATAATAAATTACAAAAAGATAATAAAATATGTGAATTAGTAAACATAGGAATAAAATACATAAATGTAAGATTAAGAAGTATTAAAGAAATAAAAGATTATTTATCAAAAAAAGAAGAAGATAAAGAATTAATATTATCAGCAGTAGATAGATTAATAAAATCAGGATATTTAGATGATGATAAGTTTACCAAAGCCTATATAAAAGATAAATTAAACTTTACTACTTGGGGTGATTATAAAATAATAAATGAATTAAATAGATTGGGAGTCTCTCCAATTGTAGTAGAAGATAATAAAGAATTATTAGATAAAGAATTATTAGATAGTAGAATGAGAAAAATAATTGAAAAAGATATAAAGACCAATAAAAAATATACGGGAATAAAACTAAAAAATAAAATATACAATCATCTTATAACAAGTGGTTATTCTAAAGAAAAAGTAATAAATATAATAAATAGTTACAATTTTTAGTATAAAAGAAAAAAGATGGTAAAAAATATAAATGGTGATAAAGATGAAAAAAATATTATCGTTGTTTATATTTTTACTTTTATTAGTAGGTTGTTCTCTAGCAAATAGTCCAACATCAAAAGTAGAAGATTTACTCACAAAGTATCAAACACTTGATAAAGATATAAAAATAGGTATAGATGAAGTAATAAATGAAGAAACATTAACAAGTGAGCAAAAGGAAAGATATAGAAATCTAATAGAAAAACAATATAAAAATCTAGCTTATCAGATAAAAGATGAAAGAATAGATGGAGATACTGCAACTATAACAACAGAAATAGAAGTATTAGATTATAAAAAAGCTATAAATGAAGCAGTAAGTAAATATCAAGATAGAAATGACTATACAGTAGAAGAATATAATAATAGTAAGTTAGATGCATTAGAAAAAACTAAAGAAAAAGTAAAATATACAATAGATTTTGAAGTGGTAAAAGATAAGAATGGAAACTGGAAATTATCTTCATTAAGCAATGAAACTATTAAGAAAATACAAGGAATGTATTAACTAATAGTTTTTTTCTTTTTCATTTTATAGTATAATATAATTGGTGATATAAAATGAATAGACAAGAAGATTTAAGTAAAGTATTTGATAGAACTTGGAACGCTAATCATAATGATGTTGCAAAAAGAGGTAGAGAAAGAGAAGCAAAGTTTATAAATAAAATGTTTCAAACAAATAATTTTCAAAGGAAAGAAATAGAAATAAAAAAAGTAACACCAGGTATGAGAGCGGAAGCATTACAAAATAGAATCAACACAGCTAGTAATATAGAAAAGAAAAATAAACTTAATGGTATATTAAAAAATTGGAAATAAAATAAAAAAGTATATATATTTACTAAGTAAATATATATATTATTAATTAAAAAGTCAAGTGCAACTTTTGAATAGTTATAATAATATGTTTACTATTTGAATTATTTGTTAAACCAAGTGCATAATCTATACTAACATTATAGTAGTCTGCAAGAAAACATAATTTATCTAATGGAATAATACAAATACCAATTTCCCACATAGAGTATGTAGATCTAGGAACTGACAAAATATTTGCAATATCAGTTTGAGTTAAATCTTTATCTTCACGAATATCTTTTAATTTTTGAACATTAATCATTGTACTTCACCTATATTAATTTTCCCATTTTGAAATAAAAAATAAGAAAATTGCTGATTACAGGACTATTTTTTGCTGATGTGTGTTATAATATAATAAAAAAAACGGGAGATTCGTATGAAAAAATATAAAAAAAATATAATTAAAGAAAAAGATTATGTTAATAAAATGTTTAATTACTGCTTACTCCAAGAAATTAAAGATTCAGAAGAATGGATAAAAATAATTAAAAATCATATTAAAATATATGAAATGGAAAAAAATAATTTAATGAATAAATCTTTTTTTGGATTTCTAAGTAAAGAAACAAAAGATAAAATTAATGTAATAGATGATAAGATACATAATGAATATATTAAGTTAGAAGATGAAATTTCAATGATTATTAATCTGCAAGACAGTTTGTTAAGTGATAATCAGTCTGAAATATAGTTTTTATATAATGAATAATTTTTAATTTGTATTTTCATTGATTAATACTAAACAAAAATTTAAGTAAGCAATAAAATTAAAAAGGAATTCTAGTTATAATCTTGGAGGAATTATTGATGATAATTGTATGTGATTTAGATGGTGTTGTTTTTAATTCGGAGGATATTGTAAGATGTCAAGCAGAATTAACAGACTTCATAAAATATAAAGGAAATGGTATAAAGATTAAAGATAAATTTGCAACTTATAAGTGCTATGGCTGGTCTAAAAAGCAGTTAAGAGAATTTGAAAAAGAAATATATCCGAATGTTGGGTATTATTGTTCAGTTTTCCCCTTTGCAAAGAAGGTGCTAGAATTGTTAAAGAAAGATGGGTGCAAAATTTATGCCGTTACAAAAAGAGGGTATTTTGGTAAAAAAGAAATACTTTTGACAGAGAAAAAACTGAAACAGGAAAAAATTCAATTTGATGACGTAATATATAATCAGTCAAATAAGGTAGAAACTTGCTTGAAACTAAAAGCTGATATTGTTATAGAAGATAACTATGAGAATATCAAAGAAATAATTAAATCAAATATTAAATGTTTATACTTGAGAGATATATGCCAACCTGAAATAAAATCAAAATATGTTAAAGAAGTCCATAATTGGGGTGAGATATATAGATATATAAAAACTATGGATTGGAGTGATATGAAATGAAAAATTCTAATGTTAACATTAATTTGTACAAAACTTTTTTGGAAGTTTATGAATTAAAAAATATATCTAAAACAGCAAAAAAAATGTACATATCCCAATCTGCAGTTTCACAAAATATTAAAAGCTTAGAAAATCAATTGGGAGTAACATTATTTAAAAAATCAACAAAAGGTATTTTTCCAACTAATGATGCTTACTTGATTTATGAAGATGTTAAAAAGGCATTTAATATTCTATTTAATTGTGAGGATAAAATTAATATCAACAAAGGAGAACACATAGGAGTAATTAATATTGGAATACAGTCATTTTTATTTAATTCATTTTTAGTTGATAAGATGATTTCTTACCAAAAAAAGTATCCTATGATTAGATTTAATATAATTAATAAATCTACAACAAATATGTTACAAATGTTATCGGACGAAAATGTTGATTTTGTTTTGGATTGTTTTCCAATAAATAATAAAAATTCATCAATTATTGTTGAAAAGATAGGTTCAATAGAAAATAATTTTATTACGTCAATTAATGATAATAGAGAATATTTAAGTGAAGACAAATTGAAAACAGATAAACTTATTTTCCCTACAAAAGATTCTAATATTTATTTAGAAATAAAAAGTCACTTAAATATTACAGATGATTATCCTATCGTTTTTGCAGGTACTACTGAGAATGTTGTTAATTTGGTTTCGAAAGAGATTGGTATTGGAAATATAATGTGTAATAAAGATAAAATAAAAATGTTTAGTGATAAAATTAAAGTTATTAATACAAATTTTAATTTACCTAAAACAGACTTTTTTATATGCTATAAACCATCACAATTAAATTTACATGTAAAAGATTTTATAAACTTTATTTTATACTATAAGTAAAACTTATAAATGATATTAAATTTATGTAATTTAAATGAACGAATAATCCTTGTGATTATTTTTTTAATATGCTATATTAAGCATGAAAGGGAGGAAATTATGAAAAATGTAGTGTTATTAAGAAAAGAGGCTTTTGGAGGAACTTTATTTAATTCAACAACAGGGAAAAGAATTTATATAAATAAACAAGAATATAAAGAACTTTTAACAAATAATGATTTAATATATGAATTTGATATTATTGATAATGAAAAAAAACACGAAGAAACTAAATTGAAAATTACTGAAAATAAAAATTCAAGCTGTTGTAATATGTTTAGCTTTGCTGACACGGTTTATATTGAATTAACAAGAAAGTGTAATCTTTTTTGTAAACATTGTTTAAATAATTCTGGAAAAAAAATTGATAACGAACTGACAAAAAATGAAGTAATAGATTTAATTAATAAGTTAGCATTAGAAGGCGTTCAAGAGATTAGATTTACTGGAGGAGAACCTTTATTGTTTGAAGGCATTTATGAAATAATTAGTTGTGCTCATAATAATGGATTACGAACTTCCTTAGGCACAAATGCAACATTAATTACTAAAGATGTTGCACATAAATTAAAAAAGAGTGGATTGAATAGTGCTGTTGTAAGTTTAGATGGAACAAGAGAAATACATGATTCTATTAGAGGTAAGGGAAATTTTGATAATGCAATGAGAGGATTAAAATGCTTGATAGAAGAAAATATTGATGTAAGAGTTAATTCTGTTATTATGAAAAATAATATTAATGAAGTAATAGAATTAGCAAAGACATTAAATAAAAATGGTATTAAACTATTTATTCGACAATTTGTATCTACTGGTCGTGGTAAGAACCTTAAGGATTATTCTTTGAGTAATAATGAATATAAATGTGTTAAGGAACAGTTAACTTTAGAATTATCAGAAAATGTTCAAGGACATAACTTAAAAAATAATAATGGAACTAATTCTAGAATTCCTTTAGGATTTGAAATTTCAAGTTGCAGAGCTGGACAAAGAACAATGTGTATAACACCTGAGGGAAATATATTTCCATGTGGATTCTTGGCATCACAAGGCTTTGGTGCTTTAGGCAATATACGAGAAGTTGAATCTTTTTGCGATTTTTGGTTTGAATTATTTAATAAAGATATTTTGTTGAATATTAGAAATGAAATGAAGAAATATAATGAAACTCATGAAGAAAAAATAAATTGTATGGCTGAATACTATGGTAAAATGAAATAATTGAAAGGTGGAGAGTATTTTGATTATTATAGGGTTAACTGGATTACACAGAGCAGGAAAAAGTTTTTTCAGAAATTCTCAAATTCCACAATTGTATGGATATAATACTGTTAATAAAAAAGAATTAATCATAAATTTATGTAAAAAATTTTATTTAGATAAAAATGTTGATTTAACCAAAGTTATAAAAGATAAAATTATTAATAATGAAATAGAATTAAAAGGCAATCAACAATTAGTTTTATTTAATGATTTGATTTGGAAAGTTAGTAGTGAATGGTATGAGGAACAAATATATAATAATACATATGAAGTTTTATTTAATTTGGTTAACTTAGCAAGTGAAAATTATGGAGAAAAAATAATTTTAGATGCAGTACATAATAATATTGAATGGGCTGTTATTTCAGAATGTGTAGATAAAAGCGGTATTATATATTTTAATACACCAAAAGTGATTAGAGAATCAAGACCTGGAGAATTAAATAATGATATTGTAAACAAGAAAAATATTAATCGGATTGGTTATTGGTTTATTAACAATTCAATTCAAAATCTTGTAAATAATTTTTCTTGGTGTATAAATGGAACAGAAGATATACAAACAAATAGTCAAAGTTTTGCATTATTAGCAAAATGTATTGAAGAAGGTATTGATATTCACAATTTACAGAAAGCAGATTTATTTGCACTAAAAAATGAATTAAAGATAGATTATATGATTTATGATTATAAGTCTGAAATAATAGATGATTTATGTGAAGAAATAGGTTTATCAAGCCAAGATAGTAAAAATCTATATTTAAAATTAATGAAAGCAAAGAAAGAACAAAAACCATGTTATGGCTTAAAAAAATAAAAAAAGTAGGTGATAATTAGTGAATAATTGCTATTATGAAATAAACAATGAGGGACGCATAATAAAAATATTTGATATTGTTTTATTTAAAAAATTTTTAGTTAAAAATAATGGTGAAGCACCTCCAATTCCTGAAAATGCTAAAAGCATTGAAGAAGATATTTTTAAAAATATTTATGATATTAAAAGAATATATATTCCTTATTCTATAAATAGTTTACCAAGTAATTTGTTTTTTAATAATAAAGATGTCATTATTAATTATGCGGATTACTATGAAATTATTGTTAGAGAAATTACACCTGATAAAAAGTATAAATTGAATTATAAATTAAAAAATATAAAAGATTTAAAATTATTTAATAAATATTGCGATGAACATGGTGGACGTAATCCTAATGTTCCACAAGGAGTAACAAGCGTATCTGATTTTGTTTTTAAAGATAATAGTAAAATTAAAATATTAAAATTACCAGAGACAACAATTTGTTTATGCAAACAATGCTGTAAAAATTGTATTAATTTAGAAAAAGTCTATCTTTCAAAAAAATTTTTAGATTTTGGAGAAGAAGTATTTTATGGCTGTACTTCATTAAGCGGTACATTTAATATTCCTAAGTCGTTATGCATATTAAGAGCAAATGTTTTTAAAAATTGTAATGATAATTTAAAAATAAAAATTTTTGGTAAATATATAAGTTCTTTAAATAATTTTTTATTAAAAGGAGATTTAAAGGATTTACCAAATATAGTTAATCAAAATGTAAAAGCAACTTCAAAGTCATTAATTACAAATAATTATATTTATGTTTTAAGAGATAATAAATGTTATAAAATTACAAAAAAAATGTATTCCCATTTAATAGGGTTTGATAAGAATACAGGAGAGAATAAAATATTAATCCGAGAAATATTTTATCACAATAAAGGTATAAAACTATTATTATTTATTGAAAATTGTAATAAGTATAATATAAAACTGCCAATGGAGAAAATAATTTGTAATACTCCAGATGATAAAATTGAATATTTTTGTAAAGAATATAATTCTTTTTGCAAAAAAATAATAAAAGAAGTTAGAAATGTTTCTACATATAAAACAAAAAATGATAAAGGTGAATTAGTTGGTAGACTTACAAAAAAACAATATTATATTATATATGCTTTATTATTTATTTCAGGATACTTTGAGAATGAAAACTTAAAACCCAAATGCTTTAATCTATTGATTAATAATATATTTAATATAAATTCTAAAAGAAACATAAATAATAAAATGAGTTTAGAAGAATTTGAAGATATATTTGAAGGATTATTATACGTGGAGAATATAAAATATAATCAAGAATTTGCCACATACTTTCTATTTGATAAAAACAATTTAGAAAAATTGATAAAAGAATTGAAACTAAAGTCTAATAGATGTGATTTTTTGAAATTATTAATAGAAAATTCCGGATATAGTAATTGTCAATATAACCATGATGATGTGTATGAACAAAGTAAAGGCAAATTACATGATAAATGGTTAATATATAAAGCTAACAATAATAATAAAGAAAAAAATATTGGAATAAAAAAAGAGAAAAAAGTATTAGACTTTATAGACTGGGCTTGTAAATATGGTGACGGTTCATATATATTGAATAATTATGAATTGTCAAAAGAAGATTACAATGATATATATCCATTTTTAAAGTATTATACTGAGATAAAACCAATAAAAAAATTAATTGAAATTTTTGATTTATCAAAAAATACAGTTGATTATATATTTTTGAATAACTATGATAATTATATAGAGAAAAGTAGTAAAAATTTAAATATATCAAAAGTTGATTCTGCAATAAATGTATTTCGAACATTTGAGATTAATTATATAAAATACGAATATAGGAATGAAGTATCTAAAATCATCAAGAATTTAGAGAAAAAACTGATAACAAAAAAATACAATAATATTTATGCTAAAATAATGCCAAAGTCATCTAAGTTAGTTGCTTTGTCTAATTGTAAAATGGGACATTGTGCAAATGTTAAAGCAAATGGAATTGAGTACTTATTTGAATCATATATTGATTGCAATACACAACCATTCATAATTTTTAATAGCACAAATGATGAAGCAATTGCAAATTTTAGAGTAACTTTAAATTCAAAAACTGGAATTGGACATATAACTTGTTTAGAAGTAGATACTGATGTAAAATTTAATTATACTGATGATGAAAAAAAGGATATAGTTAGTGCATTTTATAACATTATAAGTAATTTTATAGACATTTATAATTCAATTAATGATAATAAGATAAAATTAATTACTATGGGACAAATATCTCATTGCGATATTAATGATATTTTATCCAAATATTTTCCAATATTAGATTATCCTATTAATTGTAATGATAATAGGAAAGTGGTTATGCCTAGTGAATATAATCATTTCTTAATTTGGGATAAAAATAAAAATAAATTAGAAGGTGATAAAAATGATTAAAATAGTATTATCATACGAAGATAACTATATAGACAGAGTAGAGAAAATAAAAGAAGAGTTTTTTGATGATGTGGAATATTTTTATGTAGAAGATTATATAAACAAAAATATATCGTTAAATTTTACAAATAACGATATTATATATATATTAAATAATTCTACTTATAATTTGTTACTAATAAAAGAATTAAAAGGTAAAGTTTATAAAATAATAAATGAAGAATTTTATTACAAAAAAAATACTAAGTTGGAAATTCAAAAAGAATTAAGAGATAATGATATTTTGGTTCCAGATATTATTGAATATAAAAGAGTGACAAAATATGACTATCCATTGTTTTTTAAATCAGTAGATCATGCTGAGTTAGTGTTAAAGGTATACAATAAAAATTCTCTTGATAATTTACTTCAAAAATTTGATAGTAGAAGTATTTATTTAGAAGAGTCCCTAGAAGATTCTAATAGTGAAGAGTATAAAGTATATTTCATAAAAAATGCAATATATTTTGATGATATGTATGAAGATTTTACTGACAAAACAATTAAGCAATTATGTTTAAAGATAGGAAGAATTTTGAAATTAGAACTATTTTCAATTGATATAATTAAACGAAATGATTATTATTATGTGATAGATATTAATCCTTCAGCAGGATTATATAAGTCGTCAAAATCTAGAGAAGCATTAATAAAGGAATTTAGATATGAAAATAGAGGTTAGTGGTAGAATATGTCTTTTTGGAGAACATAGTGACTGGGCGGCTACATATAGAGAAATAAATAAAAATATTTGTAAAGGGTATGCTCTTGTAGCTGGTATTAATCAAAAAATTATGGCAGATGTTTCTGTCGATGATAATTTTATTATATCCTTTTCTAAAGTTAACGATTTAGTTGATTATGAAAATTTAAAAATAAATGCTGATTTAAATGATTTATATAAATTGGCAAAGTCTGATTCATTTTATTCATATGCTTCTGCTGCTGCATATATAATTAAGAAAAATTATGATGTAAAAGGACTAAAAATCGATATTTTAGATAATACACTTCCAATAAAAAAAGGTTTAGCATCAAGTGCTGCGATTTCTGTTTTAGTAATTAAAGCTTATAATTCATTATATAAATTAGAATTGTCTGGTGATCAAATTATGAAATATGCTTTTGAATCTGAATTATTAACTGGATCAAAGTGTGGAAGATTAGATCAATTTTGCTATTTGGGTAATTCTATAAATAAAGTTGTTTTTGATGGTAATAAAATATCATATGAAAATATTTTTATAAAAAAAGATATTAATATGATTATAATTGACTTAAATGGAAAAAAAGATACCAAAAAAATATTAAATGATTTAAATTCTTGTTATCCTTTTCCACATGAACAAATTGAAACTAAAATGGTAAATTATTTTGGTATAATAAATAAAAAAATTGTAAAACAAGCAGAAAAGTGTATTAAAAATGGTTATATAAAAGAATTAGGAAAATTAATGACATATTCACAAAAACTTTTTGATAAGTATGCTATTCCAATTTGTCCTAGCGAATTAACAGCCCCATTATTACATAATATTTTAAATGATCCTTTTATAAAAAAACATTCTTATGGTGGTAAAGGCGTTGGATCTCAAGGCGATGGTACTGCTCAAATAATTGCTAAAAACAAAAATAGTCAAACGGCCATTATTAATTATTTAAAAAAAATGGGATACAATTCTTATATATTTGATTTAAAAAAGACAAATAAAATTAAAAAAGCCGTTATTCCGGTTGCTGGTTATGGAACTAGATTATATCCTTATACTAAATTAATTAATAAAGAATTTTGCCCTGTTGTTTATGAAAATAAGTTAAAGCCACAGATTTCTGTCTTACTTGAAGAGTTATATGATTCAAATATAGATAAAATATGTTTAATTATTTCTAGTAATAAACAAAAAAAATTATATAAGGATTATTTATTGAAACATTCAAATTATTTAAATACGTTTTCTAACTATGAAGATAATGTGAATTATGAGGAAAAATTAAGGAAAATCTGGAAAAAAATAAAATTTATAAAAAATAGACATGTTAATTATGGATTTGCATATTCTATTAGTTTAGCTAAAAAGTTTGTTGGTTCCGATAATTTTATATTATGTTTAGGCGATACTATATATAGTTCAAATAACTCTTCAAATTGTTGTAAACAATTAATTGATTTTTATGATAAAACTAAAACTTCGTGTGTAGGTGTAAAAAAAATTAGTATTGAGGAAGTAAAAAACTACGGAACAATTAAAATATCTAAAATAAATAATAATAATATAACAATAGAAAAGTTATATGAAAAACCAGATTACGAACTTGCAAGAAAAAAATTGTTAATTAATGATGAATGTTATGCATTTTTTGGAAATTATATATTAGATTGCAAAATATTCAAAATATTAAAAAAGAACTTAAAATATAATAAAAGTTCTTGCATATTTACGGATTGTCTAGATGAAATTCGTGATACAAATAATTTGTTAGGCTATTTGATAGATGGCAATTCTTATGATTTTGGTAATGTAGAGTCTTATATAAATAATTTTGGTAATATAAAAAGTATAGGAGATGAGTAAATGAATAAAAAGTATTTAGAGCAATATAAATTGCTATATAAAATTAAACCTAAGTATGGAGCTTCATCAGTTAAATTTTTTGATATTTTGTATTCAATGTTGGAAAAAGAAAAGGATAATATAATTTATGTATTAGACTATGGCTGTGGAAGAAGTCCTCTATTAAAAACGTTGCAAGAAAAATTAAACTATTTAAAGATATTTAGATATGATCCAGTATTTGATGAATATAATACTTTACCAAAATGTAAAATTGATTTCGTTATTTGTACTGATGTTTTGCAACATGTTCCGATAGATGAATTAGATGAAACTATAAATAAAATATCATCAATATCAAAAAAATGCTTTTTTCACATTAAATGTACAGACCATCCCACTAAATTTCCAAATGGAGAACCTACTAATATAACTATTAGGGAAAAAGAGTGGTGGAAAAAATATTTATTAAAATATTTTTCGAGTGTAGAAGAAATAAATTATCCAGATGAAACAACTGCAACTTTTAGAACGAGGTGATATTTGTGTTTAATAATTATATTATTTTGGCTTCAGATCATAGCGGATTAGAACTAAAAAATAAATTATGTGATTATATTAAATTAAATATAAAAGATTACGAAATTATAGATGTAGGACCTTATTATTATGATAAAGATGACGATTATCCTGATTTTGTAAAGAAAGCAAATAATGAGGTTATAAAGAGAAAAGGATTAGGAATATATTGTTGTGCAAGTGGTATAGGAGTTAGCATGGTGGCAAATAGGAATAGTGGAATAAGAGCAGTAAATGCTTCAATAAAAGAACATGCTTTATTTGCACGTTTACATGAGGATGCTAATGTTTTATGCTTTGGACAAAAATATATTGATTTTGATTTTGCTATAGAAGCGTTAAAAGTATTTATGACTACTAAATTTGAGGGTGGAAGACATTTAAGGAGAATCAATAAATATTAAACTATTAGAAAAATGTATTAAAATTTGTAATATTATGCTATAATATATGTTGAAAAAGAAAGGAAGGAATTGTATGATTACTGAAAAAGCAGGATGCTTTTTAATAAGAAAAGAAACAAAAGAGATTGCATTGATTTATAGAACAAAACAAAATGACTATTCATTTCCAAAAGGACATGTGGAGAAAGGTGAAACATTAAAAGAGGCTGCTATAAGGGAAACAGCCGAAGAAACAAAAAGAATTGCCAAAATAGTAGATGAATATGAGCCATTTGTAGAAAAGTATACTACACCGCGAGGAGAAAATTGTGTTTGTTATATGTTTTTTGCATTAGATAAAGGAGTGAGTGATAATCAAAGTGAAGATACTCATGATATTATATGGACACAATTTGCAAATGTTGAAAATACTTTAAGCTATGATAGCTTAAAGAATACTTGGAATTCAGTAAAAGACACAATAATTAAAATTTTAGAAAAGAACTAATTATTATTTGGGGGGATATAAATGGAAAAAAAAGATATTTTTAAATATGAGGAACAAAGATTAAAAAATGTTATTGCATTAATTAATAATAAAATTAAAGATAATGAAGAATTACTTAATAAGCAAAAAAATACAATAATTGGTGTAAAAGAAGCCGAAAGAGGTGCTCATTTTACTAGACAAGGATTAATGTCACTATATGCAACTGAAATTTATGATTTAAAGTCCGTTTTATCAAATCCATATTTTGGCATGTTTGAGTTTGAAAGTTCTGGAAAAAAGAACGAAATTTATTTAGGAAGAAAAGCAATTACGGATGGAAAAAATGTTATTGCACACGATTGGCGAAGCCCTATATGTTCAATGTATTATGACTATAGTATAGGTAGTGCAGAATATATTTCAAATTCTGGCGAGAAAATAAAAGGACAAATAAATAAAAAAAGACAAATTATAATTAAAGATGGAATTTTAAAAGATGTTGATGAGCAAGATACATTATCTAATGATACAATTCTATTAAAATATTTAAAAGAAAATTCTGATGCAAGATTAAAATCAATTATTGCTACAATTCAAAAAGAACAAAATAAAATAATAAGGAGCCCATTAAGAGGCGACTATATTATTCAAGGAACGGCAGGAAGTGGTAAAACAACTGTAGCTCTTCATCGTATTGCATATTTAGTATATAATGAAGCAAAAAGCATTTCAGAGGCTGATTTTATGATACTTGGTCCTAATAAATATTTTTTAAATTATATATCAGATCTTTTACCAGATCTTGATATAAAGAATGTTTCACAATTAACTTTTGAAGAAATTGCAATGAAATATATGGGAATTTCAAAAGTTAAGTTAGAAAGTAAAAATAAAACATTACAAGAGATACTTGCAGGAAGTATTTCTGATAAAGTAATAAGTGATAAGTCTTCTATAGAATATTTAAAATTACTCGAAAATTTTATTGATTTATATGTCAATTCACATTTAAAAGACGATATTGAATATGAAGGAATAAAAATATGTTCAGTTGATGACATAAAATTGTTTTTAAGTAAAAGCGTTTTCTCAACTGAAAAAGGATATATAGAAAAAGCTAATCAATATATGAAAATATTAATGAAAAAAGTTAAAGATAATTCTGATGACTTATCACATAATGTTTGGTTAAAATATAGAGAAGAATATTTAAGTTTACCAAAAGAATCTCCAAGGAGAAAAGAAATTTTAGAAGAAGTTGACAAAATACAAAAGGAAATCAAAAAAGGATGTCCTACAAGTATAAAAAATTATTTTAAATTTATGAAAGTTAATCCAATTGCTATATATCAAACATTTATAGAAAATTTAAATGTTTATGCTCAATGTGATCAAAAACACTTAGAGGAAATACAAAATTATACTTTATCAAGATTATCTAAAAAGCAAATTGGATTTGAAGATTTATCGCCATTACTTTTAATTAATTATTGTTTGAATGGAATTAAAGATTTTAAAGATTTCTCATATTTAGTAATAGATGAGGCACAAGATTTAAGCTTAGCACAATATTATGTTTTAAAAAAACTATTTCCGAAAGCAAGATTTAATGTTTTTGGAGATGTTAATCAATCAATATATGATTATCAATCTATTCATGATTGGAATGAATTAAATAATGTCATATTTAATAATAAAGCAAGTATGTTAGAACTAAATAAAAGCTATAGAACCACTGTAAATATCTCCGATGCATCAAATTTAGTTTTAAATCACTTAGGTCAAAATAATTCAGAATGTGTTGCTAGAGAAGGAGATGAAATTGTCATAAATAATGATATAACTGAAGTTAATCTTATTTCACAATTAAAATCATTATTAGATAAGGAATATCAAATCATTGCAATAATATGTAAGGATGAAAAAGAAACGACTACTGTTTATAAGAAATTAAGTAAACTAGGATTAGATGTATCAGTTATTACAGAGAAAAATGAAGAATATCATGGTGGATTATGTATTATGCCATCTTACTTATCAAAAGGGTTAGAATTCGATGCTGTAATATTATATAATGCAAATAATGTTAATTATACTGATAGTAATATAGATTCTAAACTTTTATATGTTGCAATAACAAGGGCAATGCATGAATTATATATAAATTATAGCGGAGAACTTCCTATTTCATTAAGAACATTGACAAAAGATAATAAGGTTTTGAAACGAAAAAAATAATAGGAATATAACGATTTATGAAGAAGAAAGAAAAAAAGAAGATTTTTGAATTATATTCTGATAATAATAAAGTTAATAACTTAATAGAGAAAATGAAATCTAATTCAAAAGCTTATTCAAAATTAAAAACAGCATTAGAATTATTAGGAAGTTTTGAAGGCAAAGTAGATGTAGAGTTATATGATGTAGTAGAAAATAAAAATGAAAGTAGTATTAGATTATGGTGTTCAGACAATTTAGGAAATTTATTTATTTTTTATGCTTTGTCAACAAATAGGAATAATTTATTAAAAATAATAAAAGAAACAAATGAACAAGAATATGAGTACGATCTCTCTTTATCAAAAAAATTTTCATTAAATGAAGATAATATAGATTTTACTAGACATGGTAATATCAATGATGTTAAATTTGGTAGACTTATAACAAATGAAAAAGATTTTTATAGTATTTTTATAGGCAATGATTTAGGATACCAAATACAGGGTGATTTTGATGTTTCACTTACACCATCATTAATTACTAGAATAAATAAACTACAATCAATACCTACTTTATTTGATTATATGCAAATATTTGAAGAAGTATTGTTGGAAAATAATTGTAAATTTTCAAAAATGCAAATATTTGCATTTAAAGAGTTTGTAAGGACTTGTAATTTAAACATTAATAATGAAACTATTAAAAATAGTGATAATGTGTTAAAAAAAATAAAATGATTTGAGAAACCCTTTGAAAATAAAGGATTCTCTCTTTTTTAATATTTATAATTGTGATATAATGACATTGTAAAAACAATATGAGGCAGTAATATCTTGATTTATTATTGTCTTTTTTTTGAGTAGTGTGAAAAAATGTAGAATTATGTAGTGCAATGCTTAAAGTTTTATTATTATTATTTAAATAATTTCATAGTCAAATTAGATAATTATGCAGTATCAGTCTGATTACTTATGTATCAAGTGATAAACATTGCTGTTGGAAGTGGTGCTGCTTATGATTGATTATTATATTACATTAGAAGTTGATTTTGATAAAGGAAAAAGTAGCAAAAAGTTGTTATACTATTTTACGTCCTAAAAAGAGCTGATTATGTCTTAAATATACAAGATATAGTTGGCTCTTTTTTGTTGCTATATTAATTATTATGAGCTGTCGTAGTCCACCTTCCAATTTGAAATTTAAAAGTTTTGAATTGAAAGGAGATTGTAATTAGTGGACAATCATTCTAAAAGAAATAAAGATAAATATAATCCATATACATTACTTTCTAATAAAGATAAAAATATATATGTAGTTGTTTTTAAGGATAATAGGAATAAAACTCATAATATTGAAGTATCAAAAGATATATATAATGTTTTTGATAAATTTGAATTAGAAGATATATCACAAATGCACAAATATGAAAGACATATTGAGCATTCAGAAGTTTATGAAGAAACAATATATTCAAGATCTATTAATAAACAAACATCTCTTGAAGAAGAAGTAGAAAGAAAAATCCTGTATGAAAATATAAGAACTGCTATGAGTAAATTGACTGAAACACAAAGAAGAAGAATAAATGATAAAAATAATCCGTTTTTAGATCAAGGATATGTGTGTTGTTCAACTTATGGTAAACCTAGAAGCAAGGGTTTTCATAATAGGTATTATAATAAAGTTTTTGAAGAAAATGATTTACCTAGAATAAGATTTCACGATCTTAGACATACTTAAGCAACATTATTATTAACAAATAATTATGGTGTAAAAGCAGTTTCTTAATTGTTAGGTCACGGAAGTACAATTATAACAACTAAAGTTTATTTTGATAAAAGTAAAGTAATAATTGATTGTTCAGAAAAAATGAATGATTATGTTAATAGAGTAATACCAAAAGAAGAGAAAAAAAGCAATGAAATTTTGCTTAATAATTTGGATACGAATTAGATCGTTTCAAAATATTTATAATAAATTATTAGATAAGTATATATTAAACAAGATAGTAGTTGTTACTTTCTTGTTTTCCTTTGAAATTCGTGGTAAAATAAGATTAGATAATTTCTTTATGTGTTATTTTGTATTATTTGGTGTTATTTAATAAATTTGTGGCCAAAATGTGTATCCTACAGTTTTTAACCAAAATTTAGAACTAAAAATAGGAAAATGGATACGAATTTTTTGGCTGTCAGTAATCGTTATAAGGAGGAATATTATGTTTAAATTAGTATCAAAATATAAACCAAGTGGAGACCAACCAGAGGCCATAAAAGAATTAGTAGATGGAATAAATAATGGTAAAAAAGAACAAGTTTTATTAGGAGCAACAGGTACAGGTAAAACATTTACTATTGCTAATGTAATAGAAAAAGTAAACAAACCAACCTTAGTTTTAGCCCACAATAAGACACTAGCAGGTCAGTTATATTCAGAATTAAAAGAATTATTCCCAGAGAATAGAGTAGAATACTTTGTATCTTACTATGATTATTATCAACCCGAAGCATATGTACCTAGTACAGACACCTATATAGAAAAAGATTCCTCAATCAATGACGAAATAGATGAATTAAGACATAGTGCTACTTCAGCCTTAATATCAAGAAGTGATGTCATAGTAGTAGCCTCAGTATCATGCATCTATGGAATAGGAGAAATAGAAGAATATAAAAAGAAAATGTTAACTCTAAATGTTGGAGATACCATAGATAGAGATATAATACTAAAGAAATTAGTCGAAATGTTATATGAAAGAAATGATATCGATTTAAAAAGAGGTACTTTTAGAGTAAGAGGAGATTCCCTAGAAATAGTACCAGCCTATGAAAGAACAAATGGTTTACTAATAGAGTGGTTTGGCGATGAAATAGATAGAATAAGTGAAGTAGATACCATTACTGGTCACATCCTAAAAGATAAAAAGACAGTATCCATATTTGCAGCCTCTCACTTTGTAACCGATGAAGAAAGATTAAAGATAAGTATCGAAAGAATAAATAAAGAAAAAGAAGAACGTGTCAAATACTTTAAAGAAAATAATAAACTAATTGAAGCCCAGAGGATAGAAGAGAGAGTAAACTATGATATGGAGATGCTATCAGAAACAGGCTTTTGTCGTGGTATAGAAAACTATTCAAGGCATATAGCCTTAAAAGAAGAAGGCGAGTCCCCTAATACCTTAATAGATTTCTTTCCAAAAGACTTCTTACTAGTAATAGATGAATCCCATGTAACATTACCACAAGTAAGAGCCATGTATAACGGAGATAGAGCCAGAAAAATGAATTTAGTAGATTATGGCTTTAGACTTCCTAGTGCTCTTGATAATAGACCATTAAAGTTTGAAGAGTTTCAAAAAAAATTAAATGATGTTATTTATGTTAGTGCAACACCAGGAGACTACGAAATGGAAAGAGTAAATAACAAAGTTATAGAGCAAATTATTCGTCCTACAGGATTACTTGACCCTCTAATATATGTTAGACCTACAAAAAATCAAATAGATAACCTAGTTGAAGAAATAAATAAACAAATCGAAAAGAATGAGCGAACTTTAATTACTACTTTAACAATTAGAATGGCTGAAGAACTAACTAATTACTTAAAAAGTCTAGATATAAAAGTTGCCTATTTACATAGTGAAGTAAAAACATTAGAAAGACTAAAAATTATTAGAGAACTTAGACTCGGTAAATATGATGTCGTAGTAGGTATTAACCTCTTAAGAGAAGGAATAGATATACCAGAAGTATCATTAATTGCCATTATGGATGCCGATAAACAAGGCTTTCTTCGTAGTACCAGAAGTCTAATCCAAACAATCGGAAGAGCCGCTCGTAACGAAAATGGAAGAGTAATAATGTATGCTGATATCACTTCTGATAGCATGAGAGAAGCAATAAACGAAACAGAAAGAAGAAGAAGTATCCAAGAAGAATATAATACCAAACATAATATCATACCAAAAACTATTATTAAGAAAATACCAGATATTGTTTCAAATGAGACAGACAAAAAGATAGAAAAAGAAGACAAACTTAGTAAGAAAGAAAAATTAGATTTAATTGATAATTTAACTAAAGAAATGAAAAATGCTGCTGCTAACTTAGACTTTGAAAGAGCAATGGAACTTAGAGATATTATCTTTGATTTAGAAAATGGAAAATAGAGTCATAACGATTCTATTTTTTAACATCCAAATATGAGCCAAAACCCTAAACAAATAAGAGCCAGATATTCCAGTAGTAAAATAAAGACATTACCAAAACATGGAGCAAATAATGTTATCAACATTTGGTAAAAAGTAATAATCATAAGCATTAAAACCATAAGTAATAAAAATAGTTTAAAGCCAGCACATAAACGGAAAAAATTGAAAAAATTATTAAACATAGATATTCACCTATAGTAGTTTATGTAAATAAATAGAATCTGCTATTAAAAATGTAAATAAATAAAAAAATATTGTTTAAATAAGAATAATATGGTAAAATTATATTGTAGAAGGTGATGTTATGAATGAAAAGACTACTTCGTATGATATATCAAAAGTAAAGGAAGAAAAAATAAGAGAAGTTTTATCTTATTGTACGGAAGCACTTACTGAAAGAGGATATAATCCCATAAATCAAATAGTTGGATATATTATTTCAGGTGATTTAGGTTATATTTCTTCATATAAAGAAGCAAGAAATAGAATGGCTAAAATAGATAGAACAATTTTAGTAGAGGAACTACTTAAGTATTATTTAAAATGAGATATTTAGGAATAGATTTAGGAAGTAAGACAGTTGGACTTGCCATGTCTGACACAACTCTTACGATTGCCTCTTCTTATAAGACAATATTTTTTAAGGATGAAGATTATTCAAGTACCATTTCTGAAATTATAGAAATAGTTAAAGATTACAATATAACAAAAATAATACTTGGCCTACCAAAAAATATGAATAATACCTTAGGAGAGAGAGCATTAATTACAACAAAGTATAAAGAGTTACTTGAAGAAAAAATAAATATTCCCATCATATTATTTGATGAGAGATTAACTTCAGTAATATCTAACTCCATTTTAATTGAAGCCGATATATCAAGAAAAAAAAGAAAAAAGAAAGTAGATAGTATAGCAGCACAAATTATTTTACAAGACTACTTGAATAAGGAGAAAAACGATAATGAATAAAGAAAATACATTTAAAGTAATAGATAAAGATGGTAAAGAGATAGAATTCGAAATATTATTTACATTTGAATCTGATGAAACCAAGAAAAACTATATGGTTTATACAGATAATACAAAAGATGAACAAGGAAATACTAAAGTTTATGCATCAGTATTTAATCCAGATGCTGAAGTACTTGAACTATTGCCAGTAGAAACCGAAAGAGAATGGAAGATTATAGAAACTATTATAACCTCCATTACCGAGGAGAATAAAAAAAATAAAGAAGAGACTAATTAGTCTTTTTATGTTGGAGGAATTATGAAGAGGTTAAAAAATATAATACTGGCTCTAGTTGTGATAGGAGTATTCGGTTTAGTAGCAGTTTTTACTTATTATATGGTTAATACTTCTAAAGTATCAGATGATAACACCTTAAAAGAAATTACAATTAATGCTGGTAGTATAGATAGTATTGCAAATACATTAAAGGATAATAATCTAATTAAAAATGTTACAATATTCAAAGTATATACTAGACTTAATAATAAAACTAATTTAAAGGCAGGAGTATATAATTTATCAGAAGATATGACTGTTAAAGATATTGTTGATATCCTAGAAGAGGGAAGTAATGTAAATCCTAATGAAATATCTATTACTTTTAAAGAAGGCATTAACATTAGAAAAGTTGCATCTTTAATTAGTGAGAATACAAATAATAGTTATGATGATGTTCTAAATAAATTAAAAGATAAGACATATATTAATAGTTTAATTTCCAAATATTGGTTTTTAACAGATGACATAAAGAATAGTAATATATATTACCCATTAGAAGGATATTTATATCCTAATACATATCGTTTTACTAATAAAGATGTTACAGTAATGGAAATATTTAGTAAAATGTTAGATGAAACAGATAATAAACTTTCTAAATATAAAAAAGAAATAGAAAGTAGTAGTCTTAGTATTCATGAGTTAATAACCTTATCTTCAATTATTGAACTAGAAGGTGCTAAGGCAGACGATAGAAGAGGAGTAGCAGGAGTCTTCTATAACAGATTATCTTCTAGTAGTTATCCTACGCTTGGTAGTGATGCTACTACCTACTACGCATCAAAAATAGATGATTGGTCGCAGAGTCTAACTTATAATGAATTAAATGATTGTTCTAATAAATATAATACTAGATGTAGTACCAATACAGGACTTCCAGTAGGTCCTATATGTAATCCAAGTATTGAAAGTATTGAGGCTGCTATTAAACCTGAAAAACACAAATACTACTATTTTGTAGCAGATTGTAAAGGTAAAGTATACTTAACTGAAAATGAAACTGAACATTATAATATTATAAATAAATTAAAAAGAGAAAAGAATTGGTGTGCCTAATTCTTTCTTTTTTTGCCACTTCAGCCTTATATAAAATAAGTCTTCCGTGGTGTGAGTAAGCCAAAGCATTGTCTTCCTCACAAACAATATGATTATAGTAAATATAATTGATATAAAAAAAGTATTCCACCCAAATAGATACTATTATAACTATTTATGAATAGACTATAGTAGGCATTCATAACAAGATGAGACTACAGATTCATCTTAAATATAGTTAACTATTCGTATAATTTGTTTAAATAGTGAATATATATGTTATACTTAAGTTAAGGAGGGTATTATGACAGATACAGAAAAAGAAATAACAAAAACAATTACCTCGATAGGAGATAAACTAAATAATGAATATTTAAAAGCAGGAACAATGTCTAAACAAAAAAGAATAGTATATGATTTATATGCCTATGTTTGTTTATTCGATGAACTATTTGAAAAAGAACCAAAATATAAATGGAATATAAATGAAGATTTAATACCTACAGATGATAATTTTATAAATATATTAAATAGAGATAAGAAATACTTCTTAGAACTATCAAAATCAGTTATAAATAGTTTTATATCTGAAGATTATTCTTTATATAAAGATTATTATAAAAAATTACCAAAATTAAATTATAATGAAATGATAGATATATTAATGTCCTTTTTAAAAGATTTTGATAATGATATATACTTAAAACTAAGTAATAAAGGAAAAGAAGGTAAAATAATAGAAACACAAATAAATTATTATGGTTATGTTTTACCATTCGAATCCATAAAGGATAGTGTAATAGTAATAAATAATGATAGTGATATCTATAATTTATCATTTATGTCTACTCTTGCTCACGAGTGTGGCCATCTATTTGAAATAGAGCACCTATATTCACAAGATAACATTACTTTTAGAAGAGACTCTATGTCTTCTATCTATTGTGAAGTATCTTCTACATTTTTTGAGTATGCTTTTTTAAGATATTTAGAAGATAATAAAATATTTGAAAATAGTGTTAATTTAGTTTTAAATGAATACTATATGAAATTATTTATACATAATTTTTATATTAATTTAATTAGTATGAAGAAAAATATCAATTCAGTTGATGGTTATGTATATATAAAGGAAGAAAACATTAGTAAATATGCTGATTATATAATAGATAAAGTTAATTTTTATAATATGTTAAGTTATAAATATGGATTAGATTATAGAAATATATATATTTATGGCATAGGTTACTTATTTGCTATTCATATGTATGAAAAATACAAAGAAGATAAAGAATATTTTAAAAATGAACTTAAAAAAAGTTTTCTAGTATATCCGAACGATTCTTCATTAGAAGCATTTAAAAATATTGGTATCAATTATGAAGAAATAAAAAGTGGTAAGTTACTAAGAAAGATATTAAGGAATAGATAAGTCTATTTCTTTTCTTTTAAGTATTTTCTTACATAATAAATATGATGAACAGTAACTACCACTATATTTAAGATACTAGATATTATTAGTCCCCATAAACCAATCTTAAGAAAACTAAAGATAACTAAACTTATTAATTTTATTATTCCACCATACAGAGTTCCCCTCATAGCGGTCTTTGAATACCCCATACCATTTAAACTACTAGTAAGTGGGGCTTGAATATAATGAAGTAAAAAGAATGGAGCCGTGATACTTATATATTCTAAACCAAGAGAAGTATTATAAACTAGTTTTAAAGGAATACTAGGAATAAAGATAAATATTAATGTGACAGGTATACCTATAAGTAATGAAAAAAATAAAGCCTCTCTAATTTTCTTTTTAGTATAAGTATAATTCTTATTACTATAACTATTTGCTACTACTGGCAGAATAGCGGATGATATAGCCAAAGTAAAGAATGAAGGTAAGAGTAGAAGAGGGTATACATAACCATTAATTATTCCATAAGATGTAGTTATATAGTCAGATGTATATCCCACCTTTTTTAATATATTAGTTAATATAATAGGCTCTAAGAAATAAGTAACAGACCCAATTAATCTAGACATAGTATTAGGAATAGATATACCAAGTATTTCTTTTATTATTTTGTTATCCCTATGAAAGTCCTCTTTAGTTATATTATCCTTGGGTAAAAAGAACAATAAAATAACAATAGAAGCCCCTTCACTTAATATATTAATTAATACTACCGAAGTAACAGCCGCTACTAAAGAGTATTTTAACATTTTAGATACCACTAAAACAGTAAGAACTAATCTGGCTATTTGTTCTATAATATTAGATAATGTAATAGGAAATACCTTCTCTTTACCAAAGAAATATCCCTTAATAATACTTGATACTGCTATAAAAGGAAGCGTTGCCCCAATTGCTATTATCGGATAATAAGTACTTTCCCTATGTAAGAGATTACTTGACAAGTATTTAGCAGAAACCAATATTAAAAATATTAAAAACAAATCATATAATAATATCAATATAGTAGTAGGTATTACTATTTTTTTACTACTCTTTTTCTTTTCCGATACAAGTTTAGTAATAGCAATAGGTACACCTAAATTACATAAAGTAATAAATAGATTAAAAGTAGGTAAGATAAGCATATATTCACTAATACCTTCAGTACCTATAGTTCTAGTAAGAACAACTTTTATTACCATACCAAGAATCTTTGTAATTAACCCGCCTATAATTAATATAATAGTAGACTTTATAAACTTATTTTTCATAATAGATTATATGTAGTTAAATATTAAATATTAATATAGTATTATATTAGAGTACATAAAAATCAAGAAAATACATATAATATTATTGAAAATATATTAATATTATATTGACAACAAATATACAATGTGTTAATATATTCATATGGGAAGAGAGGTAATTTTAATGGAAAATATATCTAATGCAATTAATATGAGTTTTAGAGTAGATAAGGGATTAAAAAAACAGGCTGATGAATTGTTTAGAAACTTAGGAATGAATACCAGTGTTGCTATAAATATGTTTTTAACACAATGTGTTAGAGAACAACAAATACCATTTACAATTAGTATGCAATCTAAAGAACCAAGTAAGCAATTAAAGGAAGCCTTAAATGAATTATCCGACGTAGATAGTGGTAGAATTAAGTTAAAAGAATATCATAGTATGGAAGAAGTAATCAAAGCATTAAACGAGGAATAAGATATGAAGTATACAATAGAAATAATGAGCAGTTTTAAAAAATCTTACAAAAAAATAAAAAAACAAAACAAAGACTTAGAAAAAATACATGAGGTTATTAACTTACTAGCAGAAGGAAAAAAATTGGATTATAAATATAAAGACCATCAATTAATTGATGATAAATATTATAAAAATTGTAGAGAATGTCATATTACACCTGATTGGCTTCTGATTTATAGGCGTGATAATGAAAAACTAATATTAATTTTAATTGATACAGGAAGCCATAGTGAACTTTTTAACATATAAAAAATAAAATGAATCAAAATAGATGATTCATTTTTATATTACAAAGTAGACTATATATCCTTTGCTCTTTTTCTTTCAAAGCAACTAATAAAATCTAAGTAAGCCTCAGTGTTAACTATTAAAGTATTAGTTTTAATTGCCTCTGTAATAATTTCAATTTTTTTACGATAATTATTTTTTTCATACCATTTAGGAGGAAATAAATCCTCATCTTTAACAATATTTCTAAAGTGATTTTGATAAGCAAGTTCTGCTAATGTATATAATTCAAATAATTTATCATCTTTATCATTTAATTCCATATTATTCATTATTTACCTCCATATCCTTTATTTACATTTAATTCTTCATTATTTACCTGAATAATGTTTTGGTAGTAGAAGTCACTTATCATATTATATACTTCCTCACCAACTATTGACTTCAATAAGTTCAACATTTCATCAGCATTATTACTTTTTGACAATGTCACAAAATTAGCAATCATTTCATCAAATCCATGATTTGTATCAAAGTAATAATTAATTCCATGACCAGCAGTTCCTTTAATATTATCACCTTTCATACTTTTTAATTCACTATTATGTAGTTTACCTTCATATATAGCATCTAATATATCGCAAATAGCGGCAATGCTATTAAATTCATTATCCATAATGGCAGTAACATTTTTTTTAATAAATATTCTTTTTTGGTGATTTATATATTCACCCACCGTATATGTTCCTTCTAAAATAGTATCTAATTGTTCATCGGGAATACCAAGTTTTTTATATTCTTCTTTTTTTTCATCTTTAGATTTCATTAATATATTATATATTTCCATTCTTTTTTCTTCAGTATAGTAGTTCTCAAATTGCTCTTGGTATTTTTTCTCGACAGATATTTTAACTTTATCCATAATTTCTTTATACTTATTAGCAAGTAGTTCTACTTTAACCAGCATTTCAGGATTATTTCTAGCTCTTTCAACAATTTCAGTATAATTATCTGGAACTTTATTTTCAGCAAGATAATAGTGTAGGGCATGTCCTGTTTCATGTAGCAAAACATCAACAGTAGCATTTTCACAATGAATAGCCCAAGTAACTGGCTTAAAGAAACCACTTTCTTTTTCCTTTATATAGCAGAACCTATTCATATTCTGCCTTTTAATTTCAACTAGTTTTTTAACCTCTTCAATAGTAGCATTATAATTTACAAATAGGGCATTTCTATAACCACTAATTAATCCAAAAATTAAATCCTTATCACTTCTACCATCAGATAAAAATAATTTTTCTAGTTCTCTTAAGCGAAGTTCTCCCTCTTGAAATAAAGGACCAATACCCAATTTTTTATTAGTAGTATTTATATAATCAGTAGTGTAGTCATCATCATTCTTACCAATATCAACATCTTCCTGCTCAAGTCCATGTGCCTTTAGAATAACCGCTATTTCAGGGTCTTGCTTAACTTTTTTAGGAATAATTTTATTAATAGTTAAATTGTCATCAGCAGTCAACATTCCGTCTAAAAGAGTCATCCCATTTATTTTTCTTAATAAATCTTTCTTAGTTAATTCATTTGCATAGTTCATCATATCATGATTCGATATTATAAAGTAATATTTAACAAGACTATTAATATCATTAATGGTGTATTGCTTTTTATTAATATTTTTTCTTACTTTACCTTCCTTAATACATTCCAAAATATAATCAAAATATGTATAATCACTAGATTCTTCAATTTTTTCTAGTAATGCAGTAGTATCTGCCTCTATTAATAAATCAGGCCTTTGCTTTTGATATAATATCCTTATTATATTCTTATCTCTATTATATGATAAATTAAGATTATAATTATTATCTATCATATATTCTAAAAAAGTCTTATTTCCAAGTTCTCGATTATTAAATAATTCTGCTACTGGTTTAAGCATAATCTGATTTTCAACCTTTTGTATTAAGTCCAATCTCTTTAACCTATACAAAATAACAATAGTCTCCTCTTTATATATATAATTAAGATGAGGATTATAATTTTTTTCTATAAGAGTTTCTAGTAATGTTTTATTAGGCTTAGTTTCCAGTAGGAGAATCTCCTCACTCGCATTTTGTAAATATTCATATAGATTTTTTCTTTCAAGAAAATCAATAAAATTAATATCATTTGGAATATTATTTAAAACACTTGGTGTAATATTCTTTTCATTTATTAGAAAATCCAATATAGCATTATTTTGATTATAATTAGCCATAAGAACATTCTTATTTGCATATTTTAATAAATCATAATTATTATGTTTATCACATATTTCTAGTAATATATTCGGATTATTTATAAGGGGAACTAATTCCTTCACTGCATATTCACTAATCAAATATCTTTCAATATAGTAAGAACCTTTTTCATCTTTAAATGCCAATTTATTAATAATCTCTTGACTTATATATCCTAAGTAGAAATACTTATTAGCAAAAATTAATAAATCAATTATTTCCATATTTTCTTTTACAGCACTAACTATATTACGATTCAACTTATCTGCTTCCAATATATAATCAATAACTCTCTTATCATTAACTTTAGAAAATAGTGTATTCTCATCTGGCTTAACTACATATAAATCTGCCTCATTTTTGCAAAGTATGTAAATAATCTCAGCATCATTTTTCATTACATCGGATAAACTATATAATGAGATTTTATTATTTATTAAGTATTCCAAAAAATAAATACCATTACTATCTTTCGACAAAAGGTCTTCCTTTGTTAGTTTTAATCCATATACATTAGTCCTTTTTCCACTTCTTATTTCATCTAAAATGTTTTTGAGTCTCTCTGTCATATCTTAAATACACCTCTTTATACTATAACAAATATATCACATATAAATAATTAAGTAAATATTCTTTACATATTTTTAACAATATAGAACAATACTAATACTGGGTGATAATATGGATAAAAATAAATATAAAGAAATAGTAGATAAAAATACACCAAAAGAAAATTATGCAAAAAACGCAATAATAGCCTTTTTAGTAGGAGGCTCACTAGGTTCCCTCTCTGAACTACTACTTAGATGTTATAGCATGTGGCTTGACTTACCAAGAAAAGAATCAGGAGTATTAGTAATACTAACCCTAATATTCATAGCATCAATATTAACGGCACTCGGAGTATTCGATACCCTTGTAACCAAAGTAAAAGCAGCCCTAATAATACCAATAACAGGGTTTGCCCATTCAATGACATCCGCAGCATTAGAATATAAAAATGAAGGATTAGTACTAGGAATAGGAGCAAATATATTCAAACTAGCAGGAACAGTAATACTATATGGAGTAGTATCAGTATATATATTTGGTTTAATTAGACTACTAATAATAGGAGGATAAGAATGACAATAAAATATAAAAATGTCTTTATAGAAGACACTTATACAATATGTGGAAATTATGAAAATGATGGACCATTATCCAAATACTTCGATAAAAAATACAAAAAAGACCTATATTTTGGAGAAAAGACTTGGGAGCAGGCTGAAACACATCTACTAAAAGAAGCAAGTAAAAATATATTAACCAAAAACAAATTAAAAGATAGTGATATCGACCTCCTAATATCAGGAGACCTCCAGAATCAGATAGCAGCATCAGACTATATGGCTAGAGATTTCGATATACCATTTCTAGGAATATATGAGGCTTGTTCCACTATCGGAGAAGCCTTAGCCATAGCAAGTACATATCTAGAAGGAAGTTTTGCCAAAAAAATATTAGTATCAACATCAAGTCATAATATGGCAGCAGAAAAACAATTCAGAAATCCTACCGAATATGGAACACCAAAACCAAAAACAGCAACATTTACAGCAACAGGAGCAGCAAGTATATTACTTAGTAATAAAAAGAGTAAAGTAAAGATAGAAAGTTCAACCATAGGAAAAGTAGTAGATATGGGAGTAACAGATGTAAACCATATGGGAGCAGTAATGGCTCCAGCAGCAGGAGATGTAATATATAATCATCTAAAAGATACAAAAAGAGAAATAGACTATTACGACCTCATCTTAACAGGAGATTTAGGAATATATGGAAAAAACATATTAAAAGATTATATGATGACAAAATATAATATCGCATTAGGAGATAATTATAATGACTGTGGAGTTATGCTGTACGACTTAGATAATCAACCAGTACTAGCAGGAGCCTCAGGACCAGTATGTTCTGCTCTCGTAGTTTTTGGATATATATATAAAGAAATGTTAAAAGAAAAATATAAAAGAGTACTAATAGTACCAACAGGAGCAGTATTTTCACCAACATTTACATTTCAAAAAGAATCAATACCAAGTATGGCAAATGCCATTAGTTTGGAGGTAAATATATGATGACCTATTTATATGCATTTCTATTTTGTGGTTTAGTATGTATGATAGCCCAGTTAATTCTTGACAACACAAAGTTAACACCAGGACATATTACAAGTATGTTTGTAGTAATAGGAGCCTTTCTAGATATAGCAGGAATATATGATAAAATAGTTTTACTAGCAGGAGCAGGAGCCCTAATACCAATTACCTCATTTGGTCATTTACTAATTCATGGTGCTATGGATGCTGGTAATAGTTTAGGACCTTTAGGATTAGCCTTTGGTATCTTTGATTTAACCTCTGCTGGCATTTCAGTAGCACTATTTTTATCCTTTATCTTTGCTTTAATATTCAAACCAAGACATTAATTTATTTTATAGCCTCTATAGCCATAGTCTATAGAGGTTATTTCTAGCCTCATAAAGAGTCTAGAAATAATATGTCAGTACATCTATTATATAAAAGCAATAACTAATTATTAAAAAATATCCAAATATCAAAAGTTTTTCTTGCATATATTTACCTAATAGGTTATAATATATTTACGAGGTGCATCAGTGATTATAAAAGAGAGTTCCAATTATAAGAAAGATTATCGTAAAATTATTATTAATAAGCATATGATTAAAGAGAAAGAAAAAATAGATAATATAAAGAATATCATATTAATTAGTAATAATTTACATGATGTTTTAATTAGCCCATATAAAAATATTTATTACATAGAAAAGAAAAAAGGAAACCTAAAAGAATATTATACTGCTAGAATAAATGATAAACTTCGGCTTATTATGAAACCAATTGGTGAGTATCCTTATGATAGTTTAAAAATTGAAAGTATAGAGTTTGTTTCTATAGATGACAAACACTATGGGGAGGGATAATATATGCAAGGATTTGGAAGTATGTTAAGAGATTATTTAGAGTTTTATAAAATATCACAAACTGATTTTGCAGACCGTTTAGGTATTTCAACCAAGCACATGAATGAAATATTAAGTGGTAAAACCAACATATCAGAAGAGTTAATGTTAGGTATAAGTTTAATTACAGATATAGATGTTAATTTAATATTTTATGTAGAAACTAAGAAAAGAATATATAATTACTTAAATAATCACTTTGATAATGAAAAAGAAATTAATAAATACTTAAATACCTTTTGTCTAAATGAAATGTCTAAAAAGAAATGGATAACTCTGCGAGATAGTTCATCATATACTCAAAATGCTATAGATTTACTTGATTATCTTGGTATATCTAGTTTTGATAATATAAATAACTATTTAAATAAAAAGATACTTTATAAAAAGAAAGATAATGCCGATATTAATAAGATATACTTATGGATAAAGAGATGTGATAATATAATTTCTAATAAAAAAATTAATGAATACAAAAGTAATAATTTAATTAATTTACTAGAAGAACTAAAAATTATTAGAAATAAACCTTTTAACGAAGAAGAGTTAATATCATTATTTAATAAATACGGTATATATTTAGTCATTGAAGATGCCTTAAATGGTAGTAAAATAAGAGGTTGTAGTATGGTAAAGGGAAGTAATCCTGCTATCTACATAACTAGATACTTTAAAGAAAAAGCGAGTTTCTATTTCACTTTATATCATGAGATTGGCCACATAAAAAAAGATTATAATAGATTAAAAAGTAAAATTATTATTGATGATAATGATGAAAAAGAAATAGACAATTACGCTTTAAATCAAATGATTCCAAGTGATATATGGAAAGATATAATTAATAATAGTAAAAATAGGGAAGAAATATGTAAAAGAAATAATATACCACTATGTTTCTTATACTCTCGTCTTGCCTATGAAAAATTAATTTCGTATAAAAGTATAGACTATAATACTCATAAAGAAATGATATAAAATCAAAGTACTAACAATTATCTAAGTTAAGAATCATTTCACCCCAATAGACATACTTATAATATATTATTTCTAAACTTTAGGTTAGAAATAACTATTAAAGACTTTTAAAGGCTTTAATAGAAAATAATAAAAAAGACTTGAAAAAGAAGTAAATATTTGGTATTATTATAATAGTAAAAGGAATGGTAAAAATGAAAGATAATAATAAAGTAAATAAGTTTTTACTTATAACAACTATTTTAAGTATGGCTATACTTTTAATAGGAGGAACTTTCTCTTATTTTACTTTATCTGCAATGAGTAAAATGAATGCCCTTGCAGTATCAGCAGGTCAAGTAAAATTAGGACTAGGAGTATCTTCAATATATACAGGATTTCCAATAATCCCTCTTGAAGATAAAGATATCAATAGAGCATATAATCAAAAGTGTATAGATGACTTAGGATTAGGTGCATGTCTAGCATATGGACTAGAAATATCTAATTTTGCAGAAAAAACAGAAGTAGAAGGACTTATTGATTTCCATTTAGATGGTATTGAAAACTTAAGTTATATGGTATTAGATGAAAATAATGATGTCTATGTAGATGTTACACACATAGATGTAAACAATCCAAATGGTTTATCATTAGGAAAAGCCTTTAATTTAGATAAATCAGTAGATGGAATATATCCAAAAAGAAGTTTTACTTTACTAATATGGCTTACTAATATTGATAAAGAACAAGATGAAAAGGATGCAGGAAAAAACTTCTCAGCAGATGTTACATATAGAACATCTAATGCAGGAAGATTAACTGCTAGTGTCGATGGTATGAGAGGAAATCTTGATGATACATCTACTATTGGAGAGTAGGAGGAATTATGAAGAAAAATATTTTATTTTCTATACTTATAGTAGCAGTAATTATTGCTCTAACAGTAGGAGGAACATATGCTTATTTAGTAGCATCTGATTCTAAAGATTTTAGTGTTGCAACAAGAAGCGGTATAAATACCACTTTAACACTAGAACCTATCAAAGTATCAACAAGTCTAGTTCCACTTCTTGATAGTAAAGTAAAAACCGTTATTAGTAAAAGTAGTAATAAATGTGTTGATAATAGTAATTATGATGTTTGTTCATTATATAAAGTAACAGTATCCAATACTAGTACTTCAGAACAAATATATGGATATGTCAAAACAGTAAGTTCTACTTACGAGACTACCAATTTAAGGTATCAAGTTTATGACTCTAGTTTCAATGCATTATCTAATGCTATGACAATATCTAAAACAGCAGGAGACTATGTATATTTTTATACAGGAGATACCAAATGTGTCTTCACTAGCACTGGCTCAACAGTATTCTACTTTGTAGTATGGCTTACAGATACAAATAGTACTCAAGATAGTGATTATAATAAAACATTTAATGGTGCACTTGGAATTGAACTAGTAGGCTCATCTTCCGATAAATTAGAAGCAACATTTTAAATAAAAAGCATATACTGTAACAAAAATAGGTTGACAGTATATTTTTTTTATGATAAAATACTAATGAAAGCGAGGGATAATAATGGCAGTTAAAATTAGACTTAAAAGAATGGGAGCAAAGAAAGCACCTTTTTATCGTGTTATAGTAGCAGACTCTAGAAGTCCAAGAGATGGAAGATTTATTGATACTATTGGTACTTATAATCCACTTACAACACCAGCAGAAATCAAAATAAATGAAGAATCAGCTATCAAATGGCTTAATAATGGTGCAATACCTACTGATACAGTTAAGAATCTATTTAGTAAAGCAGGAATTATGGAAAAATACCATAATTTAAAACAAGGTAAATAATGAATAATTTAGTAGAACTTACAGAATTAATCATAAAAAGACTTGTTGATGATTCAGAATCAGTATCAGTAAAAGAGTTTGAGTCAGACGAAGAAAACACCATATTAATTGAAGTAATGGTATCATCAAATGATATGCCTAGAGTTATAGGTCATAGTGGTAAAACTATAAACTCAATTAGAACTATTGTTCAAGCGGCTTCTTATAATATGGATAATAAATTAGTTAGAATAAATGTTGACTCTTATTAATAGAACTCCATAGTTCTATTTTTTTCTTGCTTTTTTCTAGTTAATACTTTATAATTAATATGGAGGCTAAAGAATTATGAGTAAAATAAGTAATATATATGCAAGAGAAATATTAGATTCAAGAGGTAATCCTACAGTTGAAGTAGAGGTTACACTAGAATGTGGAATAAAAAGTGTAGCATCAGTTGCCAGTGGTGCTTCTACTGGTAAGAATGAGGCTCTTGAACTTAGAGATAATGATAAAAATAGATATCATGGAAAAGGAGTATTAAAGGCTGTAAGTAATGTTAATAACATTATTAAACCACTTTTATTAGGTAAAGATTGTTTAAATCAAGAATTAATAGATAATCTTATGATAGAATGTGATGGAACTTCTAACAAAAGTAATTTAGGTGCTAATGCCATACTAGGAGTATCACTTGCTAATTTAAAAGCAGCAGCATCTTATAAAAATCAAGAATTATATGAATATTTAGGAAGTAATTATAGTATGCCTAAATGTATGATGAATATTTTAAATGGAGGAGTACATGCTAATAATAACTTAGATTTTCAAGAGTTTATGATAGTACCTAATAAAGATAAATATTCAGATAATTTAAGAATGGGTTCAGAAGTATTTAACACACTAAAGAGTGTATTAAAAGAAAAAGGCTTACTATGTGGAGTAGGAGATGAAGGTGGCTTTGCCCCTTTAATAGATAATGCTACAGAGGCCTTAGAGTTAATTAGTGAGGCAATAGAAAAAAGTGGATATGTACTAGGAAAAGATATAAATATTGCACTCGATGTCGCCGCATCAGAATTATATGATGAAGAAAACGATATATATATATTAGAAGGAAAGAAATATACAAAGATAGAACTTACCAATTATTACAAAGAATTAGCAAGTAAGTACCATATTATTTCAATTGAAGATGGAATGGCTGAAGAAGACTTTGAAGGATGGAAAATATTAACTCGTGAATTATCTAATATAAGTCTAGTTGGAGATGACTTATTCGTTACCAATAAAGAATTATTCCAAAAAGGAATAGATATGGGAATTGCAAATGCTATCTTAATTAAGTTAAACCAAATTGGTACAGTTACCGAAACATTAGAGACCATTAAATTAGCCAAAGAAAACAATTATAAAACAATCATTTCTCATAGAAGTGGAGAAACTTGTGATAACTATATTGCTGACTTTGCAGTAGGATTAAACCTAGGACAAATTAAAACCGGTTCTATGTCAAGAGGAGAAAGACTATCAAAATATAATAGATTACTTAGAATAGAGGAGAAGTTATAATGAAAAAAATACTTATATTAATCATACCAATATTACTTTTAACAGCCTGCACTAGTAATGAAGAAGATAAAATTGCTTATTTAGAATATAAAAATGAATTAGAAAAGAAAGAAGTATTTTCATCAGAAGATGACCTTGATTTTAATGTTTATTTCAATGTAAAAAAAGAGGGTGAAGAAATTACTAATTATAGTGTATTAATTAATAATCCAAAAGTTAATATGCATAATGTTAAAGCCCTACTAATCCACAATTATATGATAGATGAAGCATATCCATCAGTTGGTATATTAGATTCTCCTGTTAACCTATCAGTAGATACTAGTGATAAAATAGTATTAAAAGGAAAAATACAGACATCAGAAGATATAAGTAATGTAAAATATAAATTATATATTGAATATACAGATGACGATGGAAATGAAAATAAAATATATTATGATGTAAAAAGAGGATAAAATATGACAAAAAGTATATAGTTATTATTATATACTTTTTTTGGTGATATAAAATGAAAGTTAAAGTCATTGATGAAGAACACGAAAAAGATTTAGAAAGTAGTATTAACTCTTTTATTAAAGAAAATAATATAGATATCATAGATATTAAACTTTCTAGTTCTTGCAGTATTTATGGAGAAGAACAAATATACTGTTTTACCGCTCTTATCATGTATACAGAAAATAAAGAAAATTAAAAAATAAATATCTTTTTCTTTATATAAAATAATATTTGTGTTATTATATATATAGGATGTGAAAAATGAGAACAAAAAAAATATTTCTAAATATGATATGTGATATATTACCTTACCTTTTAATCGGCGTAGTTGGAATAATAAAAATGGATGTACTTATTAAGTATGTAGGTGATGTAGGTAATGGCTACTACCAAACAATTAATCAAATTATATCCTATGTTTTCCTTGCCCAAGCAGGATTTTCTGAGGCTGTAATTTATAGTTTATATAAACCAATTGCTGAAAAAAATAAAGATGATATTAATGCCATCTATGGAGGAGCAAGAAAAGTATTTAGAATAATAGGTTTAATAATATTAGGAATAATATTTTTAGTAACAATAGGACTTCATTTATTCTATAACTTCGAAGAAGGTTATGAGATATCTTGTTTAATATGTTTCTTTATTATATCTACTTCATATTTAATATCTTACTTTGGTAAAGGACAAACATATATGGCTGTCCTTAGTGCCGCTCAAGAAAAATATGTCTATGCTCTTATCTTTAACGGAGTAAAACTATTATGTGATATATTAATAGTAATTGTAACAATAAAGTTTAAAACCTTAGAATCAATAGCCATAGTTATCCTCTTTATGAAGATACTAGAAGAAGTTATTAATAGAATCGTTGTTAAAAAGAAATATCCAGAGTTACACGAAATAGCAAGAAAAGATACCTCTATGGTTAAAATGACAAAAGATTTAGCCTGGACTCAATTAGGATATTTAATTCTAAATAATGTAGATGCCTTACTGTTAATGGGAGCAAGTGGCCCTGTTATGGTAAGTATATACACCAGTTATAATTATATCCTAAGATTTTTAACTGAAGTAGCATCAAGAGTAGAGTTATCCAGTGTTTATTCCTTTGGTAATGTCTTTGCCAAAAAAGAAGATAAGAGAGTATATCCACTATTTAAAGAATATATGATGATGTTTATCCTAATAGCCTTTAGTATGTGTTTAACCTTTATGATAGGAATCAGAGGCTTTATAACAGTATGGGTTGGAAAAGATAACTATATATTAGAATATATTACAGTCGTATTATTCACAAGTACATCATTTTTAAATATACTTTATTTCCCATTAGTGGCTCTCATTAATGCAGATGGCTTATTTAAAGATAATAAAAAACATATCTTTATTTGTGCCTTTACCAATTTATTCCTATCTATTTTACTTATCAAACCATTTGGAATAAATGGTATTCTTATAGGAACTTCAATATCATTTATTGTAAATATACTATTGAAATCTAATTTAATAGTTAAAAAAATAATGAAAAATGTTAATCTATTTAGTATTTTAAAATACTATATTGTATCAATTTTAATGTTTTCAATTTTTGCAATTATATTAAAAAGAGTAGAAAACTATTTCCTATTATCAGTAGGAGGCTTTATAACTACTATTCTTAAATTAGGTCTTATATTTATAGTTATTACTTTAGTAATTTCCCTTATCCTATATGCTACAAATGATTCCACCAGAAGTCTTTTTCGAAGACTATTTAACCTAATTAAATCCAAATTAAAAAGATAGAAAATTATTCCTTTTCTATCTTTTCTTTATATTCTTCTAATTTTTTCATAATATTTATCTTATACTTAGGATATGCTTTAAATATTCTTCTATTAAGGAATGTACTTTCTATTTTCTCTTTAATCTTTTCTTTAATTTCTTCAGTATTATCTTTCTTTATTTTAGAAAGATTATTTTTAAGTTTAAAAGAAGCATACATAGAAGTAATAAAATCAAAAGTAAAGATTATCATCCATACCAAACTTATAACATTAAGTACATTAGTATTAATCTTTAATAATAGTCCCTCTAAAAAAGGATTTAAATAATATACTAGAAAAGTTCCTAGTACACCAAAAAAGAAAGCATTAGTAAGACATACTCTTCCATTTATATTAAACTTTCTAGTACTATAATCCCACCATCTAGCATTAAATAACTTTTCCATAATTAAACTAACCATATATTCTATAAATGTACAAACTACCACTGCTAGTAAAAATACAGTTAAAGGATTATCTTTATAGTGATTTAAATAAAAAATCATTATAATACTTGAATATCCATAAATAGGACAATATGGTCCAAGTAAAAATCCTCTATCTACTATTTTTTTAGTCTTGGGATAAGTAACACATATTTCCATAACCCAACCAATAAAAGAATAAATTAGAAATAACATAAAATATAAATATACTTTATCCATAAACACCTCACTTTATAAGTATATCAGAAAAAAATATTTATGTAAACATATTGAAAAAAAAATCATATTATTATATAATTAATAAGAAAAGGAAGTGTATTAATATGAAAAGAGTATTAACAGGTCTTCAACCAAGTGGTGAACTAACTCTTGGTAGTTTAATAGGTAGTATAAGTCAAATGGTAAAATATCAAGAAGAATATGAATCATTTATGTTTGTTCCTGATATGCATGCTATCACAGTAAAACAAGACCCAAAATTATTAAAAGAAAGAATTATTAAGAATGTAGCATTATATATTGCCTGTGGTTTGGACCCAAGTAAGAATACCATTTACATTCAATCAGAAAATCTATATCATGCTAATTTATCATGGGTACTTGAGTGTCATACTTATATAGGAGAAGCCTCTCGTATGACTCAATTTAAAGATAAATCTAAAAAGCAAGAGAATGTAACAGTAGGATTATTCACTTATCCAATACTTATGGCTTCAGATATTTTACTATATGACGCTGATTATGTACCAGTAGGAATTGACCAAAAGCAACATGTTGAACTAGCCCGTAATATTGCTGATAGATTTAATAAAATGTATGGCGATACATTTAAATTACCTGAGTCATTAATTCCAGAAGTAGGGGCTAAAATAATGGATTTATCTGACCCAACTAAAAAGATGAGTAAGAGTGATGCTACAGGTAAAGGTGTTATCTATTTACTAGATGACGAAAAGACCATAAGAAAGAAAATTATGTCCGCTGTTACAGATAGTGATAATAAAGTAATTTATGACCCTATAAATAAACCAGGTATCTCTAATTTACTTACTATTTATTCTTCATTAAAAAAGATAGATGTAAAAAAGGCTGAAGAACATTTTAAAGATTATAATTATGGTAATTTAAAGAAAGAAGTAGCAGATACAGTAGTAGATACTCTTCTAGATGTCCAAAATAAATATAATGAAATAATAAATAGTGATAAACTAAATGAAATATTAGATAATGGAAGAGAAATAACTGAAAAAATTGCTAAAGAAAAAACATACGAAGTATTTAAAAAAGTAGGATTTGGCAGATATTAAAAGAATAGAAAACTCTATTCTTTTAATATATATTCTTCTTTATTTATAGTAACGTTATACTTACTTAAATTATCTAGTACTTCTTTTGAAACAAGTACATTATAAGATATTCTTTCTTTAAAAGATTTATCTATAATATGACTATTTCTTAGAATATAATCTATATCTTTTATATCTTCATAATTAAAATCTATCTTTATATTATATCCTTTAATTAAAGTAATAATATTATCTTCCTTAATTACCTCTCTTGCTACCTTAGCATATGCTCTAGTAAGTGGTCCAACACCTAACTTTACTCCTCCAAAGTATCTAACTACTACTATTAAAGTATAATTTAAATTGTTATTTAATATTTGATTTAGTATAGGAGTACCTGCTGTTTTAGAGGGCTCTCCATCATCCGAAGATTTCATATCATTATCTATAACATATCCATAACAATAATGAGTAGCACCAGGATATTCTTTTTTTATGTCTTCTAAATACTTATGTATTTCTTCCTTAGTATACACTCTATATATCAAAGATATAAACTTAGAATACTTTATTATTTCTTCATACTTATAATTATTTTTAATACTAAGCATTTTCTTTCACCTACATATATTTTACCAAAAATATATCATAAAATCTAGTATGTTCATTTAAATTATGGTATAATATTAAAAGATTAAAGGAGGATTTTATGTTAGAAAATAAATTAGGAATTACTAGTCAAGTTGAACTTGCTAAGGAAGAAGAAAAAATAACAAAAATAAAAGCAATAGAGTTATTTGATACAAATAAAATTAATGAATATGAAATTGGAACATTTAATGGCCTATCAAGCATTCATAAGTTCTTATTTAATGATATTTATTCTTTTGCAGGAAAAATAAGAGAAGTAAATATAGCAAAAGGTAGTTTTAGATTTGCTTCTTGTATGTATTTAAAAGAAGTCTTAAATAAAATAGATAATATGCCTCAAGATAATTTTGAAAACATAATAAAAAAATATGTAGAAATGAATATTGCACATCCTTTTAGAGAAGGAAATGGAAGAAGTACTCGTATTTGGCTAGATATGATTTTAAAGAAAGAAATAAACAAAGTAGTTGACTGGAGTAAAGTAAATAAAGAAGATTATTTACTTGCAATGGAAAGAAGTCCAATCAAAGATACAGAAATAAAAATATTACTAGAAAATGCACTTACAGATAAAATTAATGATAGACAAGTATTTATGAAAGGTATTGATGCAAGTTATAGTTATGAAGGATACTATGCATACAAAACAGAAGAACTAAATAATAATTAATAATCACTCTAGAATATAAGTATTGTTTTAAAATAGAATTATACTAATCTGTCCTCTATATGATAGATATAATGATATATTAGTTTAAGACTTATATAGTAAGGCTTAAACTAACACCAAGAGGACCTTAGGCCTCTGGTGGAAAAAACACCAAAACAATTGACAAATAAAGGCAAATCTGCTATAATACTTGTGCTCTTGAAAGGGGAGGTTATTATGAATTTTAGATTAAACAATAACAATATTGATAGTAATAGTGTTAAAGGAATGCAATTATGTGATTATATTGAAGTTATAGATATGAATGATGATGTTTATTCATACAATGTTTTTTATTCAAAAGAATATGGTTTCTGTCTAATTATAGAAGATGAACCACTAATAAAATTTTTACATTTAAATCATTCCAAATTAGAAATATTCTATGTAAATGGTGATGTTAAAATCATGAATACCCCAGTAAAATCAGTAGAAGTAGATGACCACTGGTTATTCAAGAAAAATAAAAGTTTTACCATAGATGGAACATTACTTCAATATGATAATGAAATGGGTATAAAATATGGTTTAAATAGTGAAGAACACTATAATAAATATCCAAAAGTTTATGAAAAAGATATTAAAAGAAAAGTAAAACAATTAATAAAGGGAGAATAATAATATTCTTTCTTTTAATTAAATTATTGCTAAATAATAATATTTAATATATAATAAAATAGAAAAAAGGTGTAATATGAAAGAATTAGAAGAATATGCTAGAATTAATAATATACCAATAATGCAAAAAGATGGTATATTATATTTAATTAATTATATCAAAGAAAATAATATAAAAAATATACTTGAAATAGGCTCCGCTATCGGATATTCTTCAATAATGATGGCTAGTATAGATAAAGATATTAAAGTAACTACTATTGAAAGAGATAAAGATAGATATGATTTAGCAGTTACTAACATCAAAAAAAATAACCTAGATAACCAAATAAATATTATCTACGGAGATGCAGTAGAAGTTAATATTACAAGTATGTATGATTTAATATTTATAGATGCTGCTAAGGGTAAGAATACTTTCTTCTTTGAAAAATATAAAAGTAACTTAGTAAAAGGAGGAACTATCATAACAGATAACTTATCTTTTCATGGTTTAGTTGAAGATAATTCTCTCATCAAGACTAAGAATCAAAAAGGAATTGTAAATAAAATTAAAGATTTTATTAGTTTTCTTGATAATAATGAAGAGTTTACTACAGAATATATTCCAGTTGGAGATAAAATAGCCATATCTAAAAGGAGAAGTGATTATGAGTAATTTAGTAGTCATTCCTAGTAATAAGGAAGATATAAATAAAATATTAAATAAAGATATAAAAGGTATTATCCTAGGTATTAAATCATTATCCATATGTCCATTAGAACTAGATATAGATAGTATTATAGAGATCAAGAATAATACTGATAAAAAAGTATATGTTATCATAAATAAAATGATTCATAATAATGATTTAGATATAGTAAGAAATGTACTTAACAAGATAAATAACTCTAATATAGATGGTATTATTTTTTATGACTTAGGAGTATTTAATATTATAAAGAAAATGAATATCAATAAAGAACTAATACTAAGTATGGAACACTTAAATGTAAGTATAAATAGTCATTTATTCTATAAGAAGAGAGGTATTACTGGTAGTATAGTTACTAATGATATTACTTATAATGAAGTATTAGATATAAAAAGTAATACAAATATGAATATATTCTATACAGTATATGGATATTTACCAATCTTTTATTCAAGAAGAAGTCTTATTACCAATTATTTTAAATATATAGATAAAGAAAATAATAGTGATAGATATTATATATATAATGATAATATGAAGTATATGGTTATAGAACATAGTTATGGTACTATTATATATAGTCCTTTAGTTAATATGATTAATGAAATAGATAAGTTAAGTGATATAGATAATTTAATTATTGATTTATCTTATAATAATAATATAGATATTATTGATAAATACTTAAATAAAGAACATCTAGATAATACCTATACAGGATTCTTTGATAAGAAGACAATATATAAATTAAGGGGTGGTAATAATGAATAAAATAGAATTACTTGCTCCTGCTGGCAACTTAGAGAAGTTAAAGTTTGCTTATCTTTATGGAGCAGATGCCTGCTATATCGGAGGAAGAGATTTCTCACTTAGGGCTAATGCCAAAAACTTTAGTATTGAAGAAATAAATGAAGCATGTAGTTATGCTCATAATCTTG
>OIYS01000193.1_pt1 | contig 44196 bp, 39 predicted proteins | sample 1588271 | NCBI WGS metagenome assembly OIYS01 (sample SAMN03283286) | human gut metagenome | biome: human-associated habitat; material: feces | host: Homo sapiens | place: Peru | collected 2012 | reverse complement strand
AAATGAACGAATTAGAAAAAATAAATGAAACTATATTTGAAAGTATTAAACATGTTGATGATGACGGTAATGAATATTGGTATGCAAGGGAATTACAATATATTCTGGGGTATAATCAGTGGCGAAGTATAAATGATTTAATTAAAAAAGCTAAAGTTGCTTGTAAAGAAAGTGAAAATAATGCTGATTATCATTTTGCGGTAGACCGCAAAATGATAAATATTGCAAAGGGTGCAACTAGAAATGTGATAGATTACAAACTATCCAGATATGCTTGTTATTTAATTGCTTAAAATGGTGATGGTAGGAAAAAAGTTTAAAAGAACTAAAAAAAGAAAATAACAATTTAATTATAAAAAATAGAAATGGAGGTAACTAAAATGAATGAATTAGAAAATATTAATGAAACACTATTTGAAAGTATTAGACATGTAGATGATGAAGGTAATGAATATTGGTATGCAAGGGAACTTCAACAAATACTCGGTTATAAAGAATGGAGATATTTTTCTGCTGTTATAGAAAAAGCACAAATTGCTTGTTCTCAAAGCAACAACAACATTAATTACAATTTTGGTGTAGACACCAAAATTGTAAAAACAGGTATTTCTTCTAAATTTATCTTGGACTATAAATTAAGCAGATATGCTTGCTACTTAATTGTACAAAAAGCAAATCCCAAATACGAAACGGTTGCATTAGGTCAAACTTACTTTGCAATTCAAACAAGAAAAGTAGAATTAACAGAAGAAGAATATGGCAGATTAACAGAAGATGAAAAAAGATTATATAGGAGGAGGCAAACAAAAGATGGCAATAAAATTTTATATAAAATAGCTAAAGAAACAGGTGTTAAAAACTTTGATAAGTTTACTAATTCAGGATATAAAGGATTATATAATGGAGAAACAGCAAATGATATTGCAAAACGAAAAGGTTTAAGATATAGAGAAGATATACTAGATAATATGGGTAGTGTTGAATTAGGTGCTAATATATTTAGAATAACTCAAACAGAAGCATTACTTGAAAAACAAGAAGCGCCAAATGAAATAATTGCTACAAATACTCACTACAAAGTGGGAAAAACAGTTAGAAAAGCAATTGAAGATTTAGGCAGTACTATGCCTGAGGATTTACCAACACCAGATAAAAGTTTAAAGGCATTAGAAAAAGAAAATAAAGATTTAATAATAAAGAAATAGAAAGTGAGGTAAAAAATGAACGAATTAGAAAAAATAAATGAAACTATATTTGAAAATATTAAACATGTTGATGATGATGGTAATGAATATTGGTATGCAAGGGAACTACAAAAAGTATTAGAGTATAACAAATGGGAAAATTTTGAAAAGGTAATTGAGAAAGCAAAATTATCGTGCTTAAATAGTAACTATGGACTACAAGACCATTTTCCTGATGTCAGGAAAATGGTTGATATTGGTTCTAACACTTTAAGAAATATAGTTGATTATAAACTTTCTAGATATGCTTGTTATCTTATTGCACAAAATGGTGATAGTAGGAAAAAAGTTATAGGCCTAGCTCAAACATATTTTGCTATCCAAACAAGAAAGCAAGAACTCTTAGAAAAAGAATATAATAGTTTAACCGAGGATGAAAAACGATTCTATCAAAGAAATTTAACTAAAAAAGGAAATTCTTCATTAAATCAAACTGCAAAAACTGCAGGAGTAAAGAATTATGATTTATTTCATAATGCAGGTTATAAAGGCTTATATAATGGTGAAACCGCCAATGATATTGCTAAAAGAAAAGGACTACGTTATAGGGAAGATAAGATATTTTAGATAATATGGGAAGTGAAGAACTTGCTGCTAATTTATTTAGAATAACCCAAACTGAATCTAAATTAAAAAAAGATAATGTTTGTGGTGAAGGTAATGCAATTGATACTCATTATGAGGTTGGTAAAGAAGTTCGTAATACAATAGAAAGATTAGGCGGTACTATGCCTGAGGATTTACCAACCCCGGATAAAAGTTTAAAGGAACTCGAAAAAGAAAATAATAATCTAATAATTAAAAATAGAAAGTGTGGTAAAAATGAACGAATTAGAAAAAATAAATGAAACTATATTTGAAAGTATTAGACATGTAGATGATGAAGGTAATGAATATTGGTATGCAAGGGAACTTCAACAAATACTCGGTTATAAAGAATGGAGATATTTTTCTGCTGTTATAGAAAAAGCACAAATTGCTTGTTCTCAAAGCAACAACAACATTAATTACAATTTTGGTGTAGACACCAAAATTGTAAAAACAGGTATTTCTTCTAAATTTATCTTGGACTATAAATTAAGCAGATATGCTTGCTACTTAATTGTACAAAAAGCAAATCCCAAATACGAAACGGTTGCATTAGGTCAAACTTACTTTGCAATTCAAACAAGAAAAGTAGAATTAACAGAAGAAGAATATGGCAGATTAACAGAAGATGAAAAAAGATTATATAGGAGGAGGCAAACAAAAGATGGCAATAAAATTTTATATAAAATAGCTAAAGAAACAGGTGTTAAAAACTTTGATAAGTTTACTAATTCAGGATATAAAGGATTATATAATGGAGAAACAGCAAATGATATTGCAAAACGAAAAGGTTTAAGATATAGAGAAGATATACTAGATAATATGGGTAGTGTTGAATTAGGTGCTAATATATTTAGAATAACTCAAACAGAAGCATTACTTGAAAAACAAGAAGCGCCAAATGAAATAATTGCTACAAATACTCACTACAAAGTGGGAAAAACAGTTAGAAAAGCAATTGAAGATTTAGGCAGTACTATGCCTGAGGATTTACCAACACCAGATAAAAGTTTAAAGGCATTAGAAAAAGAAAATAAAGATTTAATAATAAAGAAATAGAAAGTGAGGTAAAAAATGAACGAATTAGAAAAAATAAATGAAACTATATTTGAAAGTATTAAACATGTAGATGATGACGGTAATGAATATTGGTATGCAAGAGAACTGCAAAAGGTTTTAGAGTATACCGAATGGAGAAAATTTGTTGGTGTAATAAAAAAAGCAATAAACTCTTGCAAAGCCAGTAATTATGTAACATCCGACCATTTTGTCGGCGCCGACAAAATGATAAATTTAGGTAAAGGTGGTCAAAGAAAAGTTTCTGATTATAAACTATCTAGATATGCATGCTATCTTATCGCTCAAAATGGTGATAGTAGAAAGAAAGTTATAGCTCTTGCTCAAACATATTTTGCTATTCAAACTAGGAAACATGAATTATTAGAGCAAGAATATAATAATTTAACTGAAGATGAAAAAAGATTCTATCAAAGAGATTTAACTAAAAAAGGAAATAATTCTTTAAATCAAACTGCTAAAAAAGCTGGAGTAAAAAACTTTGATAATTTTCATAATGCTGGGTATAAAGGCTTATATAATGGAGAAACGGCAAACGATATTGCTAAAAGAAAAGGATTACGTTATAGGGAAGATATTTTAGATAATATGGGAAGTGATGAACTGATAGCTAATTTATTTAGAATATCCCAGACTAATCAAAAATTAATTAATGATAACGTTCAAGGTGAAGGTAATGCAAATGAAGTTCATTACAATGTTGGTAAGAAAGTTAGAAATGCAATTGCGGATATTGGCGGTACAATGCCTGAGGATTTACCAACACCAGATAAAAGTTTAAAAGAATTAGAAAAAGAAAATAATAATCTAATAATTAAAAAATAATAAATATAATAAAAATGAAAATTAGTAATGTCACTTTATTGTCACATTATAATGTTATATTATATTTGTATAAATTTATTTTATATAATATAATTTATGTAGGAGGAAAATATGAGTAAAGATAAACCAATACTTAGTTTAAAAAAAGTTAGTAAATTCTATTATAATAAAGGTCTTGTTGCATCAGGTTTTAGTAAAATATCTTTAGATTTTTATTTAGGAGAATTTGTTGTAATAACTGGAGAAAGTGGATGTGGAAAAAGTACTCTTTTAAATGTATTATCAGGTCTTGATACATATGAAGAAGGAGAAATGTATATTAATGGCATGGAAACAAGTCATTATAGTAATGAGGAAGCAGAGCATTATCGTAAAAGTTATATAGGTAATATATTTCAATCATTTAATTTAGTAAGTAGTTATACAGTGTATCAAAACATTGAGTTAGTTCTTTTGTTAAATGGTTTTAAGAAAAAAGATATTAAAAATAAAGTTATTGAATTAATTAAGGAAGTAGATTTATACAAATATAGAAATAGTAAAGTTTCTCATTTATCTGGTGGTCAAAAACAAAGAGTAGCAATTGCAAGAGCACTTGCTAAAGATGTACCAATAATAATTGCGGATGAACCAACAGGTAATTTAGATCGTAGATCTGCAGGTGCTATAATGAAACTACTTGCAAAAGTAGCAAAAGATAAACTTGTAATTGTTGTAACTCATAATTATGAAGATGTTGAGGATCTTGCTACTCGTAAGATTGAAATGCATGATGGAAAAGTTCGTGAGGATATAACAATTAAACCTTATGAAGAAAGTAAAACAAGTCTTCATGAATATAAAAATATTAGTTTTTTAAATAAAATTAGACTTGGCGTAAGAAATACATTTAATTTACCTATGAAGTTTATTTTACTTTTAATGGTATTCTTATTAATTACTTTTGCTTTCTTAGGAATATATTCTTCGTTTAGAAAAGCAGAGTATGAAGAAAATAAAAATGGTTATAACTATTATTTTAGTGATTTATCTGATGAAAGAGTTGTAATTAAAAAAAGTGATAATAGTGTAATTACAAATGAAGAATTAGATAAAATAAGTAAACTTGATTATGTAAAATCAGTAGTGAAGGATGATATAATTTTAGATACTACATATAGTTTAACTGATGATAATACTTTTTGGTTTTATGGTAATGTAAAAAGTATACGAGAACTAAAATCTAATATCGAGGGTCAAAAACCTATTAATGATAATGAAATAATATTAGAAACTAATAAAAATAATTATTATGTTTCAACTTTAAAAGATAAGTTAAAAGAAACAAAACTTAGTCTAAGAAATACAGATAATATATCAAGTTCAAATAAAGATTTAAAAGTAACAGGATTTGTTCTTAAAGATAATGAATATGATAATGATATTTTTTATGTAAGTGATGATGTATTAGAAAAAATTAAAATAAATAGTTATGAAAACTATAGTAAGGTTACAATTACCTTAAATAATCAAAAAGTAGATTTACTTTATAGTGTTAGTGATAAAGTACCTAAAGGAAAAGCTGTTGTTCCATATGAACTTAATGTAATGTGTAAATATAGTTGGTGTAAAAATAATATATTAAATATTAATGTTAAAAATATTTATTATGAAAATAATATAGATTTAGAAATTAGTGATATGTATTTGAAATATAATTTTGAAAATTTAACAGGTGTAAAAGATTATGAAAATAATAACTCTGTAATATATATTTCAAAAGAGGATTATTTATCTTTATTTAATATGGGAACTTATCAATCATCAATTTATTTAAAAGATGTAAAGGATATTCCTGAGGCTAAATGTTATCTTGAATCAAATGGATTTAAGCCATTATTTATTAATGATGCCAAAATAAATTATTCAAATGGTGTTCTCGAAGTAATTAAAATATTTAAGTTGATAGTTATGACTATTATATTTATTGTACTTTTCTTTATAGCATATTTTGTTATTAGATTAATTGAAAAATCAAGAAATGTTTATTATGCAACATTAAGAATCCTCGGAGCAACTAAAAAAGTATTAAAGAATTTAATTAATATTGAATTATTTTTAATATATCATATTGCTTTTGCTTTAATACTAGGATTATGTATTTTAGTTAAGAATAATATTATTGTTAATAATAATTTATATGATATGGTTAAATATCTTGGTATAAAAGACTATATTTTTGTATATGTTATATGTTTTGTAATGAGCATTCTTATATCATTTAGATATTCAAGAAAACTATTTAATTCATCAGCGATGAAAACTTATAGGGAGGAGGCAGAGTAATGATAAAATTAGAAAAAGTAAATAAATACTTTAATAAAAATAAAAAAAATGAAATTCATGTTATTGATAATACCTCTGTTAGTTTTGATTCTACTGGACTTGTATGTCTTTTGGGACCAAGTGGATGTGGAAAAACAACTCTTCTTAATGTTATTGGTGGACTTGATAAAGTAAAAAGTGGTAAGATTTATGTAAATGGTAAGAAAATTACTAAGAAAAGTACATACTATGTAGATAAAGAAAGAAATTTAAACATTGGATATATTTTTCAAAATTATAATTTATTAGAAAACTTAACTGTATTTGATAATGTTGCTATAGCTCTTAAAATGGTTGGTGTAAAAAATAAAAAGGAAATTGAAAAAAGAGTTAATTTTGTATTAGAAACCTTAAAAATTTATAGATATAGAAATAGACCAGCAGGAATGCTTTCTGGAGGAGAAAAACAAAGAGTAGCTATAGCAAGGGCAATTGTAAAAAATCCTAATATTTTATTATGTGATGAACCTACAGGAAACCTTGATAGTCAAAATACACTTGAAATAATGAATATTATTAAATCAATATCTAAAAATAGATTAGTAATTTTAGTAACACATGAAAATGATATAGCAAAATTTTATGCAGATAGAATAATTGAGGTTTCTGATGGTAAAATCGTAAATGATTATGAGAATAGTTATGAAGGATCACTTGACTATAAAATTGATAATAAAATCTATTTAAAAGATTTTAAAACTAAAGAGGAAAATGGTAATATAACATTATATTTTGATAATAAGATTAAATCTAATATAACAATAATTGCTAAAAATAATAATATTTATATTAAAACAAATGGTAGTGAAAAAATTGAAGTTGTTGATGAAAACTCTAATATTGAATTAATAAATGATCATTATAAACAAATAGATAAATCAATTTATGAAAAATATGAATTTGATTTTAAGAATATTGAAACTACTAAACATAAGTATAGTTCTATATTTAATGTATTTAAAGTAATATTTTTAGGTTTTAAAAAGATACTTGATTATTCCTTTATTAAAAAATTATTATTACTAGGTTTTTTAGCCTCTGGAGCATTTATTATGTATGCTGTAAGTAATACTTTAGGAATACTTAATGTAAAGGACAGTTACTTTATTGAAAAAAATAAAAATTATCTTGAAGTGAAAATGCAAAAAATAAATATAGATAATTTTGAAAAATATGAAACATTAAATGGAATAGATTATATTTTACCTGGCAGTGGAAATGCAAATTTTAAAATTACATTTGATAATTATTATCAAACTAAAAATGCTAGTTCAACTATCTCTGGTACATTGGTTAATAAAAATTATATAAATGATTCTGATATAATTTATGGTAAAAAAACAGATAATGATTTTGATATAGTTGTGGATAAATCAACACTTAATAAATTATTTACCGGTGAAGAAAAAATAGGTATTCAAACTGGTTATTCAGTTCAAGATTTAATTGGATATAAGGTTAATTGTGGTGATTTAATATTTACTATCACAGGTATTACTGATATTGGTGATTATAGCATTTTTACAAATAAAAAATACATGATTGATATATTATATAATAGTTTAGGTACAGATGAAACTATGGTTTACGATGCTGAAACAAGTGATAAATATTTAAATTATAAATTAATTGATAATTTGAGTATTAAAAAAGGTAGACTTCCAGAAAATGATTATGAAGTTGTTATTAACATTAATAAAGAAATTGATAATCCACTTAATAGTAAATTAGAAAATAAAATTAATAATAAAAAATTAACTGTAGTAGGTTATTATGAAGGAAATAATATGCTTGTTAATGAAAATATGATTAAATATGAGTTAATAAGTAAATCTAAAAACTTAACTATAATGCCAAGTGATAGTGAAATTGCTATTGAAAGCTTAAATAATGAAAATTTAAATGTTGTAAAATCTTATGACACTGCTAAAGAAAAATATTTAGATTCAAGGGAAACTGTTGTAAAATCTGGTCTTATTGCATCCGGAGTTATTTTATTTATTTCTTTTGTGGAAATTTATTTAATGATACGTTCTTCATATCTTTCAAGGATAAAGGAAATTGGTATATATAGAGCAATAGGTACTAAAAAAAGTGATATTTATAAAATGTTTTATGGAGAAATTATTGCTATTACAACTGTAGCATCACTTCCTGGTATTTTATTTACAACTTATGCTTTAAAAACACTTCAGACAATAAGTTATTTTGAAAAAAATTATTTGGTAAATCCATTTACAATTATATTAAGTATTGTTATTGTATACTTATTTAACATAATCGTAGGACTTTTACCAATTATGAAAATTGTTTCAAAAACTCCTGCTTCAATACTAGCAAGAAAAGATGTAGATTAGCTATATCTTTTTTTATGCATTAAAAACCTTAATATAATAATTTGTTTACAAAAAAGGCAAAAAGTATATCGTAATGTGTAAAGTATTGTCAAATAAGTTTGTTAATATTTAACTAGTGTTATATAATTATACTAGGTGATAAAAAATATGAGAAATGTAGGAACAGTAGTAAGGGGAATAAGAACTCCTGTAATTAAAGAAAATTCTAATTTAGAGGACATTGTTGTAGATAGTCTTATGAAAGCTAGTGAAAGTGATAATTTTACTTTTCACGATAAAGATATTGTTGCAGTAACTGAAGCAGTAGTCGGTATTGCAATGGGAAACTATGTAACAGTTGATGAAATTGCAAAAGATATTAAAAATAAATTTGGTACTAACCATATAGGTGTTGTATTTCCAATTCTTTCAAGAAATAGATTTGCAGTACTTTTATCTGCAATAGCAAGAGCAATGGACAAAATAACTTTACAAATATCTTATCCATCAGATGAAGTAGGTAATGATATTTTAGATAAGAAAAGATTAAAAGAAAGTGGAATAAATCCATATACTGATGTTATTGATGAGAAAACATATTATGAAAAATTTGGCGATTTTAAACATATTTTTACTGGTGTTAATATGGTTGATTTCTATAAAGATTTAGTAAAAAAAGAAAATTGTGAAATAGAAATTATATTAGCAAATGATCCTAAAAAGATTTTAAATTATGAAAAAGATGTTCTTGTTTGTGATATTCATACAAGATTTGAAACAAAAGCTACTTTAAAGGAAAATTCAGATGGTATTATTTTAGGACTTGATGATATTTTAACTAGTCCAGTTGATGGAAGTGGTTGTAATGAAAAATATGGATTACTTGGCTCTAATCGTTCTACTGAAGAAAGAGTTAAATTATTTCCAAGTAATGCACAAGGTTTAGTAGATAATATTCAAAGAAAGTTATATGAAAAAACTGGTAAAAATATTGAAGTAATGATTTATGGCGATGGTGCGTTTAAAGATCCAGTTGGAGGAATATGGGAACTTGCTGATCCAGTAGTATCTCCATATTATACTAAAGGCCTTGAGGGAAGCCCTAATGAAATAAAACTTAAATATATATCTGATAATAAATTCAGTAATTTAAGTGGTGAAGAGTTAAATGAAGCAATTAAAAATGAAATTAGAACTAAAGATTCTAACCTTAAAGGAACTATTGCATCACAAGGAACAACACCTCGTAGATATGTTGATTTAATAGGCTCTTTATGTGATTTAACTTCAGGTTCTGGTGATAAAGGAACTCCAGTTGTATATATTTCTGGTTATTTTGATAATTATAGTGTAGACAACTAAAAAAAATTATGGTAATATGTTAATGGCTTAGCCCGTTGGTGAAGTGGTTTAACACACTGCGTTCTCAGCGCAGCATTCAGGGGTTCGAACCCCCTACGGGTTACCATTGTTAATATAAAATCTCTCTTGTGGAGGTTTTTTATTTTGCCTAAAATACTTTTTAACACATAAAAAAACTCAAAAATTGAGTTTGTTATTTAAATAATTCACTATGACTTTCTGTGGCTACAAGCAAAAGAATTAATTTATCATCTTTGTATCTATAAACTAATAACTAGTTGGGTTCGATGTGACATTCTCCACATTCTAAATATTCTTTGCAATTAACAAGTGTGTGATTTTTAAATTTTGGTTCTAAATTTTCCTTATTTGCTAACTTTTCTACAACATAGGAAAACTTTTTTATATCTTTTCCTTGTTTAATTATCTTTTTAAACTGCTTTTTAAATCCTTTTGTAAAATCTATCCCGTATTTTGTTTTTTGACTTTCTGTATTAATCATCAAGTAAAGCTTTCACGAGTTCATTAATGTCGTGATATTTCTTTCTTGTAGGATCGCTTATTATTTTATCGGATTCTTTTAAAGCCTTTATTAAGTCTTTACTTAATTTTGGTTCCGAAATTTCAAAGGGAATAGATTTACTTTTTACACATTGAGTTAAAAATATATTGATAGCGGTTGTCATATTTAATCCTAAACTTTTAAATAGTGAGTCGGATTCTTTTTTTAAATTTGAATCTATTCTAATATTAAGATTAGTTGTACTTGCTATGGTTTCCATATATCTTTCTCCTTTCAATATAAATATATGACAATGTAATGACTATGTCAATATCTAATAAAATTATTATAAATAAAAAAGATGCTATTTTCTAGCATCAAATTTCTTTCTAAGTTCTGTATTTAAAATTTTCTTTCTCATTCTTAAATGATGAGGAGTAATTTCAACAAGTTCATCTTGATTAATAAAGTCAAGTGCTGCCTCTAAAGTGAATATTCTAGGTCTTTTTAGAACTACAGTTTTATCTGCATAAGCACTTCTTGTGTTTGTAAGTTCTTTTCCTTTAACAACGTTTACAGCTAGGTCAACATCTTTATTACATTCACCAACAATCATACCTTCATAAACTTCTTCATTTGGTTCAACAAACATTGTACCACGGTCCTCAAGGCCACCAAGAGAATAAGCAGTTGCTTTTCCTTCTTCACTAGCAACAAGAACTCCAAGTTTTCTTTCACCTATATTTATATTTTCAACAGGTTTAAATTCAGTAAATGTATGGTTCATTATACCATAACCTTTAGTTAGTGTCATAAAGTTTGTAGGAAAACCAATAAGTCCACGAGATGGAATTTCATAATTAATTCTAATTAAGTTTCCTAAATGTGTCATATTTCCCATTATGGCGCCTCTTTGAGATAGTTCTTCGAAAACACCACCCATATATTCATCAGTTATTTCAATTTGTAAGTCTTCATAAGGTTCACATTTTACACCATTAATTTCTTTAATAATAACTTTTGGTTTAGAAACCTCAAGTTCGAAACCTTCACGGCGCATATTTTCAATTAAGATAGATAAGTGTAGTTCTCCACGGCCTAATACCATAAAGTTTTCACTGTCAATTTGTTCAACTTTTAAACTAACATCTCTTTGTGTTTCTTTGAATAATCTTTCACCAATTTTTCTTGATGTTAAGATTTTACCATCTTTTCCAGAAAATGGAGAAGTATTAACTCCAAAAGTCATTTGAAGTGTTGGTTCATCAATATGAAGTATTGGTAAAGCATTATGATTACCAACTTCAGTTAAAGTTTCCCCAACTGAAATGTCCTCGAGTCCCGCAACAGCAACTATATCTCCGACTGTGGCACTTTCAATTTCTATCCTTTTTAATCCAACATAACCAAATAATTTTTGAACTCTAAAACTTTTTTCAGTACCATCAAGTCTTATACAGTTAACCATTTGACCAACTTTAATTTTACCATTAAATACTTTACCAACACCAATTCTTCCTACATAATCATTGTAGTCAAGTAAGGCAGGTTGAAATTGAAGTGGAGCATTTTCATCTCCAGTAGGTTCTGGTATTTCAGAAACAATTAAATCCATAAGTGGTTTGAAACCTTTTTCTTGATCGGAAGGGTTATTTGAAAGAGAACTTGTTCCATTAGCGGCACTTGTATAAACTGTTTTAAATTCAATTTGTTCATCAGTAGCACCAAGTTCAATAAATAATTCAAGTACTTCATCAACTACAGAGGTAACTCTTTGAGTAGGTTTATCAACTTTATTAATAACAACAATTGGTTTACAACCGGCCTCTAAAGCCTTTTTTAAAACAAATCTTGTCTGAGGCATAGGACCTTCATAAGCATCGACTACTAAAAGTACACCATCAACCATTTTCATAATTCTTTCAACTTCACCACCAAAGTCAGCATGACCTGGAGTATCAAGAATATTAATCTTATAACCATCATAGTCAACGGAAGTAGTTTTAGCAAGTATTGTTATACCTCTTTCTTTCTCAATATCATTTGTATCCATACTTAAATTACTAATATCTTCATTTTCTCTAAATGTATGAGTATACTTAATAATTTCATCTACTAATGTAGTTTTACCATGGTCTACGTGTGCAATAATTGCAACATTTCTTTTTTTCATAAATAAATCACACCTTTTTTTCTTTTGGTATTATAGCACTAATTATTTGAAATAATCAATAGAAAGTAGTGATTTTTTATTTATAAATGCTAATTTTTGTGCTAAAATGAAATTGTTAAGAGTATTTTGTAGTATAAGAGGTTTTTATGAAAGATGTCACTAAAGAAATGATAAAGATTTTTAAATTGAAAAAATTAGGGTGTGACTTTATGGGCTATGAATTTGTCAATCCTAATGAACTTAGTTTTCATCATTTAATTGTGGCTAGAAAAGATTCTCAAGTTTTAGGTATTGGTGATGGCTATTTATTTTGGAATGGTGCAATCCTTAGACAAAAAACTTCACACGATTATCTTCATTTAATTGAAAGAATTGATCGTGATAGGTTTAATTATATTACTTGTCAAATGATTGATGAAAACACTGCAAATATGATTATGTATGAAAATTTAAAAAAGATTAATGATTGTTTAGAGGGTTTTGAAAAAGAACACTGTGGACATTATAATAAAAAGCATCCTAAAGATCCTCTTATAAAGGAAGCTTATACACGTAGACTTATAAAAAAATAAACGATAACTTGAAAATAGTTATTTTTTTTTATATAATGTTATTAGAAGGTAGGTATATATGAAAAAAAGTTATATTATAGGTATTATAGTGGCTGTTATAGTAGTAATTGGTATATCACTAGGTAGTGGCTATAATAAAATGGTTAAAGAAAATGAAAATGTTGAAAGTGCTGCAGCACAAATTGATGTTCAACTTAAAAGAAGAACTGATTTAATTCCAAATTTAGTAAATACTGTAAAAGGTTATATGACTCATGAACAAAAAGTTATTGATAGTATTACAACTGCTCGTGAAAATTTAGTAAATGCAAGTACTGTTGAGGATAAAGCTAGTGCTAGTGAAGAGCTTACTAAAGCATTAAATAACTTATATGTAATTGTTGAAAATTATCCTGATTTAAAATCAAATACTAATTTTATAAATCTACAAGATGAACTTGCAGGAACTGAAAATCGTATTGCTGTAGCTAGAAAAGATTATAATGATGCTGTTAAAGATTATAATAATCTTGTAAAAACATTTCCTAATAATTTAACTGCTTCTTTATTTAATTTCAAAGAAAAATCTTATTTTGAGGTTAATAACTCTGATAAAGAGGTTCCAAATGTATCTTTTGAATAGAATTAAGTTTTTAATTCTATTTCTTTTATTAAGTATTTTAAATGTAAATGCGATAGTTAGCCCAACAAAAGAGTTTTATGTTAATGATTATGCAAATATTTTGTCTTCGGAAACTGAAAAATATATTATAGATAAAAGTAGCCAACTTGCAAATGTTGATGGTACACAAATAGTTGTTGTTACCGTAAATAATTTAGAGGGTGATACAATTGAAAATTATGCAAATACCTTATTTAGAAATTTTGGTATAGGAGACAAAACTAAAAATAATGGTTTACTTCTTTTACTTGCTCTTGAAGAAAGACAATTTAGAGTAGAAGTAGGGTATGGACTCGAAGGAATTTTACCTGATGGTAAAACCGGTAGATTTCAAGATACATATATTATTCCATATTTAAAAAATAATAAATGGGATGAAGGTATTAAAAATGGTTATGATGCATTTTATAAAGAGATTGTTGTTCAAAACAATTTGAATTTAGATTATAATGAACCATATGCAAATGGCAATAGTGATTCTACATTTATTATAGGAATAGGTATGTTTCTTGGATTTATAATAGGCTTAATAATTCGATATATGGGGTTTAGTAAAATAGCTATTTTTACAATTATTTATTTTTTTGCAAATACTTTTATATCTCAAACTGGAATTAAAGTAATATCTGATTTATTTTCAGTTTATAATTTAATGGGTTATTTTTTTGGTTTATCAATTAATATTTTATCTGGTATAGGTTCAGGTTCTGGCTATTATGGAGGTGGTTCATCATTTGGAGGATCATCTGGTGGTTCATCCGGAGGTTTTTCTGGAGGAGGAGGTTCTTCAGGTGGTGGAGGGTCTACACGAGGATTTTAATAAAAAACACTTGCATTTTATAAAAAAATATAGTATATTATAAATGAACACGAAAGAGTGTTTTTTTATTGGAGGAATTATGACAAAAGAAAATGAAAAAACAAAAAACGTTAAAAAAGTAAATGCTACTAAGAAAAAAAATGTAAAAGCGCCTAAAGAAAGTTATTTAAAAGGTGTTAAAAAGGAAATGAAACTTGTTAAGTGGCCAACTTTTAAAGAGGTAATTAAGTATACTATTGCTACTGTTATTATGTGCTTAGTCGTATGTGGATTTTTCTTATTACTAAATTTACTTTTATCTTTAGTGAAAGGATGGATTAACTAATGGAAGAACAAAAAAAAGAATGGTATGTAGTAAATACCTATTCTGGACATGAACTTGCAGTAAAACAAAAACTTGAAATGCGTACTGAAAGTATGGGTATGCAAGATTATATTTTTAGAGTAATAATACCAGAAACTACTGAAGTTGAAGTAAAAGATGGTGTTAAAAAAGAAAAAGTTAAAAAAATGTTCCCAGGTTATATTTTAGTGGAAATGATAATGACTGATGAGGCGTGGTATATTGTTCGTAACACACCAGGCGTTACAGGATTTATCGGTTCAAGTGGAAAAGGTGCAAAACCAACACCACTTCCACCTCAAGAAATTGATAGAGTTCTTGCGACTATGGGAATGAGTAGAGTAAATATTGATAATGAAATGAAAGTTGGCGACAATGTTAACATTATTGATGGACCATTCAATGGTATGAGTGGTAAGATTGATAGTATTGATGCTGAAAATAATCGCCTTACAATTATTATTGATTTATTTGGCCAAGAAACTTCAGTTGATGTTGAAAATTATCAAGTTAGTAAATATTAAAATTAATCTTTATAGGTTAATTTTTTTTTACAATAATTTTTAAATGTAGTATAATATTAATGTAGAAAGGTACTTTTATGAAGAAAAATTTAATAATTGGAATAATTTGTTATGTAATTACTGGATTATTAACAATACTTTTTTTAGCAACATCGGTTAGTGTAAAATTAATTATGCCTGAACTTGAAAAAGTAATAGTTTTATGTGTTACATCAATATTTACTTACTTTGGCGGAAGATTTTTAACTAAATACCATAATTCAAAGAAATATATGAAAATAAGTATTTGGGTAATGTTTATTCTTTATTTATTATTACTAATTAATTTTATAGTTTTAGGAAATAATTTTGGTAGAAATTTTGAATTTATTTTCACAGCCTCAAAAGATACAATTAAATCTTATTTTGATAACAACTTTAATATTATTCCATTTAATACAATTAAAAATTATTTAGATAATTCAGGGATTTATTTTGATATTAAGCTAGTTTGTATAAATTTATTAGGTAATTTACTATGTTTTATGCCTTTTGCATTTTTCTTAAAATATTTATTTAAAAGAGAAAACAAATTTATTAACTTTTTATTAACAATTGTATTAATAGTTATTTCTTTTGAACTTATTCAGCTATTAACACTTTCTGGATCATTTGATGTTGATGATATTATACTAAATACCTTTGGGGCAATACTTTTTTACCTTTTCATTAATTTAAAAGGCATTGATAAACTACTTAGAAATATATTCTTTTTAGAAAAAAATAAAATTAATGGGAAAGATTTTGTTAAACCTATAATAAGTATATTTATTTTCTTAATTATATTATTTTCTATAATATTTTTATTTATTAAAAAAAGTAATGATAGTAATCAAAAATGGAATGAAATTTATAATCCTTTGATTGAGTTTAGTTATGATAAGACTTGTAGTGAAAATAATATGTTTTATGAAGATGAGCTTTTTGAATACTATTTTAATTGTTATGATAAAGAAAAATTTTATTTAATTATTAATAAAGAAGATAAACTTTTAATAAAGGATTTTTTAGATAACTCTAAATATGTTTATGATATAGAAAAATTAACTTGGAAGTTAAAACAAAATAATATAGAATATTATACTAAACATAAAAATCCACATTATATTTTACATTTGCCAAAGGTTGAGGGAGATTTTGGTTATAAAGGTGTAAAAAATGATTATGTAAATATAGTTGTTAAGGGAGTAAATACTTCGATATATGATTTGGATTTAAATTTTATACCTTTAAAAGAGGGAAAAACCACTATTGATTTTAAGGTTACAAACGAAGGTAAAGTTTATACATACACATTTGATATAACTATAGATAAAGATTTAAATTTAAAATATGAAATAAAAAATTAATCTTCGCGGATTAATCTTTTTTCTATTTTAGAAATAATAAAATATAATAAATAAGAAAATATTAAGAGTATAAATACACCAGATATTACTAAATCTAAATCAAATATTTGAGAGCCATACATAATTAAATAACCAATGCCTTTTTGACAAGAAAGAAATTCTCCAGTTATAACACCTATTAATGTTAAAGATATATTTAGTTTTAATGATGAAATAATTGTTATGTATGATGATGGAATGATTAGTTTAGTAAGAGTTTGAAATTTATTTGCATTAAATGTTTTAAATAATTTGATTTTTATTTTATCAGTATTTAGAAAACCATTATACATTGAAAGAGTAGTTACAATTAAATTTATTAAAAGTGCCATAATTATGATACTTTTAATATTTGCTCCAAATATAATTAAGATTATTGGTCCTAAAGCTACTTTAGGAAGTGCATTTAAAATTACTAAAAATGGTTCAAATATTTTAGAAAAAGTAGGGTATTCATAAAAGATAACTGCAATTAATATACCAAGTATTCCCCCGAGTAAAAATGAAATTAAAACTTCATATAGTGTTGTAAATATATGTGAAAGTAAATTACCTTCGATACATAGTTTTTTAATAGTTAAATAAATTTTTGATGGACTTGAATATATAAATGAGTTAATTATACCTTTTCTAGTTAATAATTCCCATATAAATAATAAAAAAAATACAATTAAAATTCTAGTTAGTTTTATTAAAAAACTTTTCCTTTTCATAGTTTTTAAATATAAAGTTTGATTACTATATTTCATCTAAATCCCTCCATATTTTATCATAATAATCACTAAATTCTTTACATGTACGATTATTTATTGGTGTGGATTTATTTTCCATTTTAATGTCATAAATTTTTTTGACTATACTAGGTCTTTTGGAAAGAACTATTATTTTATCACTTAAACTTATAGCTTCCGCAATGTCGTGAGTAATCATAATAACAGTTTTCTTTTCTTTTTTAATTATATTATAAACATCCTCAGAAACGCTTAATCTTGATTGATAGTCAAGAGCGGAAAAAGGTTCATCTAAAAGAAGAATATCTGGTTTAATAGCAAGTGTCCTGATTAGAGCAACTCTTTGCTTCATACCACCAGAAAGTTCTTTCGGATATTTATATATAAAATCTTTTAAACCATATGTTTCTAAAAGTCTTTTTGTATATTCAATATTTTCTTTTGTTTTAATCTTTTTTAAAGATAAACCCAAAGTTGCATTATCTAAAATATTTAAATATGGAAGGAGTGCATCTTCTTGAAGCATATAACCAATTATAGGATTTTCTTTATAAAATTTGATAGTACCATTTGTTTTTTCAAGTAAACCAGAAATAATATTAAGTAGAGTTGACTTTCCACAGCCTGATGAACCAACAATCGCAATAAAATCTTCATTATTGACATCAAAAGAAATACTTTTTATAGCATTAATTTCACCATTTAAAGTGTTAAACATTTTAGATATATTATTAATTTCTAATAATTTTTGCATTTTATCACCTACGATATTTTATGCATTATTTGTATTTTAATCTATTTAATTAGTTTAGAATTCAACTAATAGTTGAGAGGGTTCAATGATTAGTTTATTGTTTTTTTAACTTATTTATTTTATTATGTATTTGAAAGGAGTAGAGTAGGTATGAAAAAAATAATATATTTAATAATTGGTATTTTAGTAGGAGGATTGCTTTCATATTTTATTTTTAATAAAGTTGAAACTTTAGAAAAACTTCCTAAGCCTGAAGTAACTGAAGGTGAAAGAGGTATGCTTGGTATTGATAAAAATATCAATGAACAAACTATTGATAAGTATCTAGGAAGAAGTGATTCAGTTTATCGTGATATGAGAATGCTTTCAGATCCAGGTAATTATGAAGCTATCGGTGGAGACTCAATGCTTTCTGGAACTATTAAAGACTTCGAGGTAATACCATATCCATATTTAACTAAAGTAAAAGGACTTCCTGAAGCAGTTGGAAAAACTTATGAAGGAAAAACTTTATTTACAGAAAATGAAGATGGAACTTATTCACCAAATTATAAAGAATCTATGGAATTTTTAGAAATGTATTTTCCTAAAGATAAAAATATTTTCTTAATATGTGGTGGCGGTGGATATGCCGGTATGACAAAAAAACTTTTGGTATCACTTGGATGGGATGAAAATAAAATCTTTAATATAGGTGGATATTGGTTCTATGATGGTGATAATAATGTTCAAATCAAAAAAGAAGAAAATGGTAAAACTATTTATGAATTTTGGAAAGTAGCTTATCACGATATTAATTTTGATAATTTTACGGAGATTAAATAGTGAAAAAATTATTAATAGTATTTTCTTTATTATTAATATTATGTGGTTGTCAAAAAAAAGAAAATATAGAAAAGTTTTATTTAAATGATAATTACTATGGTTCCTCTGAACTAAGAGATATTAAGGCAGATGATTTAAAATCAGAGGATAGTTTTTTACTGTTTACTTATAATTATTATTGTTCTCTTGCAATTCCTTGTGATGAAATTTTTAAAAGTTTTTCGGAAAATGAAAATATAGAAATATTATCTATGTCAATCGATGAATTTAAAAAGACTTCATATTATAAAACAGTAAAATATGCTCCGTCAGTATTAATTATTAGGGATGGCAAAATTGTAACTTACCTTGATGCTGAAAAAAATAGTGATATTGAAAAATATCAAGATGTCGAAAAGTTTACTGAATGGGTAGAAAAATACATTTATTTTAATAAATGAAAAAAGAGTTATCTGTACATAGATTCTCTTTTTCTTTGTCTTTCTAATTGTTTTTCTCTTTTTAAGATAAATGGGAAATTAAAAAATATTTCTCTTTCATCTTCGTTAGCATCAACTAAAGTAACATTTAAATTCGATGTAACTTTAATAATTTTACCATTTTCTAAATTTTTAATTTGTTTAGTTTTAGGATCAAAGTAATAATGCCAATTAAGTTCTTTATAGGGAATAATACCTTCGACTAAATTATCTGTTTTAACTCTAATAACGTTTTCATTAATATCAGTTACATAAACACTAAATTGTTGATTAATAAAGTTTTGCATATACCAAATATCACTTAAGTTTTTTGATTGAGCTTCAGCTCTAATTTCATCTCTTTCTTTAATAGAGGCTTGAATAGCGACACTTTGTAATAGTGTTTCAAGTTTTATAATTTCTTCTTCATTAGGAATTTTTTCTTCATAGTAATCTATTAACATATGAACAACTAAATCACATAGTCTACGTATTGGAGAGGTAAAATGTGTATAACAAAATTCTGCAAGGCCACAATGTCCAGTATTATTTATATCATATCCAGCTTTTTCCATTGCTCTTAAGATGTAAGAAGAAAGTATTGGAAATTCTTTTTTATTCATTAAACTATTAAGAATTTTTTGAATTACATGAGGATCTTTAACATCTTTTATTTTATCTATTTTAAATCCTAAAGAAGTAATAAATTTTATTGAACTAACAAATTTTTCAACATCAGGAAGATTATGATTTCTATAAATGAATGGAAGTTTTTTATAATAAAAGTCTCTTGCAATAGTACAGTTAGCCTCAATCATTGCGGTTTCAATTAAATCATTTGAGGCATGAGCTTTAGTTACATAAATTTCTTTAATATTTTCTTTTTCATCATATATTATTTCTTGTTCAGAACTATCAAAATCAAGTTTTCCTTGACTAATTTTATTTTTATTTATTTTTGATGTAAGTTCATAAGCTGTTTTTAAATCCTCAGCAAAAGGTTCATAACCATTTGGAATAATGTCTTCTTCGAGAATTTTATTAACGTTAGAATAAGTCATTTTCTTTTTAGAGTTAATAACTGCTTTTACAATTCTATAATCTATTTGATTTCCATTTTCATCATATTCCATAATAACTGTTCTAGTTAATCTATCAACACCTTCATTAAGTGAACATATTCCATTTGAAAGTTCTTTTGGAAGCATTGGAAATACTTTGTTAAGTAAATAATAACTTGTACCTCTTTCAAAAGCATCCTTAAATATAGCACTATCATATTTAACATAATGGCTTACATGAGCAATATTAACATATAAAAGATAATGACCATTTTCAAGTTTTTCTACTAAAACAGCGTCATCTAAATCCTTTGCAGTATCACAATCTATTGTAACAATTCTTTTATCTCGAAGATCTAGTCTTCCTTTTATTTCATCATCTGAAACAGTGGTTGGAATATGTTTTAATTCTTCATAAGTTTCTTGACTAAAATTTGGGTTTGTTCCATTAGCAAGGGCAATTTCTTCGATTTTAGTCACGTTTCCTAAAACAGTATCTATTTCTGCATCATAATATTCATCATATGTAGTTGTATATAAATTAACTAAAAATTTTTGACCTAAATTATATTTTCTAAGAATTTTCTTACTTATACCAATTTTATATTCACCTTTAGAGTAGATATCTTTTAAATATAGATTATTATTTTCATCCATTTTAAGTTCACAAAGAATTTTACCTTTGGCTCTTTTAAGTATTTTTATGACTTCATAAGTTTTACTTTTCTTAACTTTTTTTACAATAACTTTATCACCATTTAAAGCGGAATTTAATTTATTATCTTTGATTTCGTGAAAGTTATTTCCGATTCTAACAAAACTTTTCCCATTATTATCTTGGACTATGGTTGCAACTCTATAATTTTTGGGAAATTTATGATACATAAAATCATCATCTTCGTATATTTTTCCTTCACACTCAAGTTCGAATAATATATGTTTAAGTTCTTCATCAATCTTTTTCTTCGAGGAATTTAAAAGCTTTTTAATACCGTGGTAGGTAACATTTAACTCTTTTTCATTTTCAATAATTTTTAATAACTCCTCTTTCACAAAACCCTCCACTAAAATAATTAATTTTATAGTATCACACTTTTTTTATGATGTAAATTGTGTTATGATTAAATTATGAAAAAAGTAGTTATTTTTATTTTAAGTTTATTAGTTTTTAATGTTGTAAATGCTGAAAGTGATAAAGCGTTATTTTCAAAATGTGTTGATGGAGATACAGCTTATTTTTTAGTAAATGAAACTGAAATTAAAGTGAGGTTTTTAGCAATTGATACTCCGGAAAGCGTAAGTACTAAGGTAAGCGAGCAGCCTTTTGGAAAAGAGGCAAGTGATTATACTTGTAACAAAATATCTAATGCTAGTGAAATTATTTTAGAGTATGAAAAAAATAAAACAGATAAATATGGAAGAACCCTTGCTTGGGTATGGGTAGATGGCTCTTTACTTCAGGAAGAACTTATTAAAAATGGTTATGGGCAAGTAGCATATATATATGGAAAATACAAATATACTGATAGTCTTTGTAAAGTTCAAAAGGATGCTATAAATAATTCTTTAAATGTATGGAGTAATGCTTCTTATGAAGAAGGTTATTGTAAAAATAAAGATGTAGATAATACTGAAAATAATATTATATATGATAATATTGGAAGTGATAATACTGATGAAAAAACAAAAGAAACTTTAGATAAACTTGATAAAGTATCAGATAAAATAGATGATGTTATGAACTCACCTAAATTTGATAATATACTTCTTTATATAGTTTTAATAGGTTCTGTGGTATCTTTAATTTTTAAGGAAACTAAAAAGAAAAAGTAATTAGGCTTTTTAATTAACCAGTGCATCTTATAGAAAATATAATACTATGAGGTGTATTTTTAATATGATTAATTATCTTTCAAATTATAATAATATTTTTTTAGCCTTTGTTGCTTGCTTATTTACTTGGTTAATTACCATTTTAGGTGCAATGGTTGTATTTCTATTTAAAAAAGTTAATAAAACGCTACTTGATGCAATGCTTGGTTTTGCTGCGGGCGTAATGATATCGGCATCGTTTTTCTCACTTATTTCACCAGCATTATCTATGTCAGAAAATTTAAATATTAATGGACCCGTTATAGTTACAATAGGTTTCATATGCGGAGGTCTTTTACTCTTTATTGGTGATAAAATATTTCCTAAAATAATTAAAAAAAATGAAAAAGCAAAAAACTTTAAAAGAACATTTATGTTAATTTTTTCAATAACCCTTCATAATATTCCTGAAGGACTTGCTGTAGGTGTTGCCTTTGGTTCACTTCGATATAATTTACAAGGTGCTTCATTAATATCTGCAATAATACTTGCATTTGGAATAGGACTTCAAAATTTTCCTGAAGGAACAGCTGTATCACTTCCTCTTAAAAGAGATGGTATGAGTTCTAAAAAAGCATTTTTAATTGGTAGTTTAACTGGAATTGTCGAACCAATTGCAAGTGTTATCGGAGCATTACTTGTTTTAAAAGTTCAAACCATTTTACCATTTTTACTTGCATTTGCTGCAGGGGCGATGATATATGTTGTAGTAGAGGAACTTATACCAGAAAGTCAAACTAATAAATCTAAAGATTTAATGGCTATTTTTACAATTTTAGGTTTTGCAGTTATGATGTTTTTAGATGTATTTTTTGGATAATTTATAAATTAACTAGAGAAATAACTCTAGTTTTATTATGTAAAATTATTTACATAAATTTATTTGTCAAACAGTGTCAAATAAATTACTAAAAAATGTAAATAAAGCGTAAAATTTTAATTTTTTTTAAGAAATTTATCAAAAAAAGGAGGAAATCAGAAATTTTTCGGTAATAAATATATATGAAGGGAGAAAAATACAAAGTTATCAAAAAAGTATAGAAATGTAAACTATTGTAAAATTAGAAAGTGAGGTAAAAAATGAACGAATTAGAAAATATTAATGAAACTATATTTGAAAGTATTAAACATGTTGATGAAGATGGTAACGAATATTGGTATGCAAGGGAACTACAAAAAGTATTGGAGTATAAAAGATGGGATAAATTTTATAATGTAATAGAAAGTGCCCAGGTTGCCTGCAGTATTAGTAATAATAATGTATTAGACCATTTTTCCCAAGTGGGAAAAATGATACATTTAGGTAAAGGTGGCCAAAGAAAAATTTCTGATTATAAACTATCAAGATATGCATGCTATCTTATTGCTCAAAATGGTGATAGTAGGAAAAAAGTCATAGCTCTTGCTCAAACATATTTTGCTATTCAAACTAGGAAACAAGAATTATTAGAAGAGGAATATAACAGTTTAACCGAAGATGAAAAAAGAATATATCAAAGAAATCAAGCAAGAAAAGGAAACTATAATTTAAATAAAACTGCTGTTAATAGTGGAGTAAAAGATTTAGCAAGATTTCATAACGCAGGTTATAAAGGTTTATATAATGGTGAAACCGCTGATGATATTTTTAAAAGGAAAAAATTAAGATATAGGGAAGATATTTTAGATAACATGGGAAGTGAAGAACTTGCGGATAATATATTTAGAATTGCTCAAACAGATGCTAAATTAAAAAGAGATAATGTAGATAATGAATATACTGCAAATTCAGTTCACATTGAAGTTGGTAAAAAGGTAAGAAATACAATTAAAGAATTAGGTGGAACAATGCCTGAAAATTTACCAACACCTGATAAAAGTTTAAAAGAACTTGAAAAAGAAAAAAATGTAATAATTTCAAATTGAAAAATTGATATAAATATTCGAGTATAGAAAAAGAAGATGTCAATACTTGTCACTTTTTGTAAAAAAATATATAAATTTATGATATAATGTAAAAGAGTAGAAAGGTAGTGATAAAATGAAAAAGTTCTTAAAAATATTTTTTGTTTTATCATGTATCCTAATTTATTCTACTGTAAATGCAAAAGAAAAGCTTAGAGTGGATTATAATGATGTTAATTTGAGGGAGGGACCTGGTACTAACTATCGAGCAATAAAAAAACTTGGTGTTAGTTCAACATTTGATTTAGTGGAAAAAACATTATTTCCAAATGAAAAAGGTTGTCCAGATGGTTGGTATAAAATATATTATTCAGGACAAAATGTTGGCTTTGTTTGTGCAAGTTATATAACTTTATACGAAGAAAAAGATACTCCAGTGGAGGCAAATACGGATTGTGAAAAAGAAATGGCTAGTTTAGGATTTCCAAATACATATTGGAATGGATTATGTTCTTTAAAAGAAAAACATCCTAATTGGACATTTAATGCTGATATTACTGGACTTCCATTTGATGTTGCAACTTCAAAAGAAAGTGTTATTGGTAAAAGTTTTATTCAATCAAACTATCAAGGTTATTTTAGTACAGAGTCAGGAAGTTATGATTATTTAACTGACACCTTTAAAGTAATGGAGGGAAGTAATTGGTATGCTGCCTCAAAAAAAGTAGTTGCATATTATATGGATCCTCGAAACTTTTTAGATGAAAGATTTATATTTATGTTTGAAAAACTATCGTTTGATGAAAGTTATCAAACTGTTGAGGCTATTAATGCAATTTTAAATGGAAAAGATATTAAAGAAAAATCTAGTGTTATATATGAAGCCGGTAAAACGTATAATGCTAATGCAATTTATTTAGCAAGTAGAATTAAACAAGAAACCGGAGGTAATTATACTGGTAATTCTTTAAAAGGAAGTACAATAACTTATAACGGAAATACTTATTATCCTGTTTATAATCCATATAATATTGGTGCAAATACTGGTGTATATGATGGACTTGTATGGGCTGTAAGTGGTACAAGTTATTTAAGACCTTGGCTTTCCCTTGATAATGCTATTAAGGGTGGAGCAAATTTTATAACATATTATTATATTTCAAAAGGGCAAGATACTTCATATTTTCAAAAATTTAATGTAAGTTCATATTCAGCATATGCGGCTTATGCACATCAATATATGACAAATATAAGAGGTGCTGCAAATGAAGCCTCAATAACATATGATGGTTATAAAGAAATGGATTTATTAAATTCAGTTAATTATAAATTTGTAATTCCAGTTTATGATAACATGTCAAGTAATGTTTCAATGCTTCCTAATGGAGGTAATCCTAATAATCATTTAAAAAATTTAACTATTAATGGTAAAACTATAAATGGTTTTAGTCATGATAATTTTTCATATAATTATTATGTAGGTTCAGGTATTAATAAAGTTCAAATTGCTGGTGAAGTGATTAATTCTAAAGCTAGCATTAAAGGTGTTGGTGAAATTAATTTAACTGGAGATAAAACAGTTGTAACAATAAAAGTAACTGCTGAAAATGGAAATGTTCAAGATTATGTTATAAATATTATTAAAACAGATGGTGCTAATGTATCAGTAAATGATATTGTTGCTTCTTCGGCAGTACCAGTAAGTGAATCATCATTTATTTTAACTGCGGGTTATACTGTTGAGGCATTAAAAGAATTATTTTTAAAATCTTGTTCTTCAGCAGAAATTAGTTTTAGTAATAAAGCAAGTGGTCTTTTAGCAACTGGTGATGAAATAACTATTAAAAATGGTGATGATACAAAAACTTATTCAATTGCTATAAAGGGAGATACTTCTGGAGATGCAAATATTAATATTGCTGATTTATTAAAAGTTCAAAAACATATTTTGGGTTATATTAATTTAAGTGGAAGTTTTCTAAAGGCTGCTGATGTTAATAGTGATGGCTCCGTTGATATTAAAGATTTACTTATAGTTCAAAAACATATTTTAGGGTATACAACAATAAAATAAAAAGGAGGATAAATGAAAAAAATATTTAAATATTTTATAGCGATAGTTACTTTATTTACATTTATAACAAAGGTAAATGCTGCGGGAGCGACAATTAGTGTAAGTACATCTGGTACACAAATAATCGTAGGTAATAATGTTACAGTTACCGTAACGATATCATCATCTTCAGCATTAGGTTCTTGGGAATATAATTTAAATTATGATAAAAATATATTTTCTTTAGTATCTAGTGATGTAGGACTTCATTATGCAGGAGTTGTTCAAAATAACTCTACTAAATCAGTAAGTTATCGTTATACATTTAAAGCAAATAGAAGTGGAAATGCATCATTTTACATAGATGCATCAACAGTATTTGGTTTTGATGAAAGTATATTCGAAGTAACTAATGGAAAAAGAAATGTTAGAGCAATAACTTATTCTGAATATCAAGCAAGTTTATCAAGTAATAACAATTTAAAAGATATAAAAGTTGAAGGTTATGAAATTAGTCCAGTATTTAATAAAGATACTTTAGAATATACTGTTAAAGTTGATGAAGATGTTACTAAAATAAAAGTAATAGCTTATGTCGAAGATAATAAAGCAAAGGTTAATGGAGAAGGAGAACTTGAAGTAACTCAAGGAAATAATTCATTTAATATTGTTGTTGTCGCAGAAAATGGTAGTGAAAAAACATATAAATTAAATGTTGAGGTAATAGATAAAAACCCAATCGAGGTTGAAGTTGATGAAACTAAATATACTATTGTTAAAGTAAAAAGTATGTTACAAAAACCTAATAGTTTTATTGAAAAAACAGTTACAATAAATGAAATAGAAATTCCTGCATTTTATAGCCAAATTACTGATTTTACTTTAGTAGGTTTAAAAGATGAAAATGGTAATATATCATTATTTATATATAATGATGGTAAATATGAAAAGTATACAGAATTTACCTTTGGTAATATGACACTTTTACCACTTAAAATGGACAAAACAATTGATAAGTATGAAAAAGGCAGTGTAACAATCAATAATATTTCTGTGGAATGTTTAGAACTTAATAAATCAAATAGATTTAAAATTATTAAAGCATTAAATGTTGATACAAATGAAGAAGGTTTATATTTATATGATACTAAAGATAATAGTGCTGTAAAATATGATGATAGTTATATTAAAATCATTCAAAAAAATAATCAAATGCTTATGTATGCCGTAATATTTTTTGCTAGTTTAACACTTTTATCATTAATATTATTATGTACTATATCAAATAAAAAGAAAAAAGTTAAAAAAGATGTTCCTTCAGTAAAAGAAATAGATGAAAAATTAGAAGAAATCAAAAATGAAATGAATGATGAAACTGATGAGGAAGTATATAACATTTTAGAGGATTCAAAAAAGAGTAAAAAGAAAAAATAATTGGTGAATTGCAATAGTAAATGACATCGTTCAAATAAGGAAACATAATGCAAAAGTAAATGCCACTAAAAAATCAGTATAATGAACATGCTGATTTTTTGCCAATTTGTACTAATTCTAAAAGTAAATGACATTTTAAATTAATTGATTTTAATGTCCTTATTACACCATCAAAAATAATAAAGAAACATACTTAAAATATAATTAAATTTTGTAAAGTCATTCTCTTTTTATTCCAATTTCCTTTTGACAAGCAGAAACATTATTTATTTTATCTTAGTCGTTGTAATGATTATTATTTTCAAAAAATGAAAATAATAATCATTAAACTCCATTAATGTAAAATAACATTTCTTTACTTGTCAAAAGTTTTCTCGGCATAAAAGTCTAATTTTTTAAATCACTATTAATTTGATTATTCAAGAATTTTATATTAGCCTTTTGTATATCATCTTCATTTAGATATTTTTTTATGTTATTAATGTTTTATCGGTTATTCTAAAAGTAAGTGACACTCAAATTCAAAAATGTCATTTACTTTCAGAATTAAGAAGAAAAAATAATTTACTCTTTTTTTGTTGACTTTATAATGAAACTATTTTACAATATTAGTACTTTTAAGGGGGACTATTAATGGAAAATATTCAAGTACTAAAGGGATTATCACTAATTTATGATAAAAAAAATGATAAAGAAAAATTAGAAAAAGCATTAAATTTCATAAAAAAAAATGCATTTCTTTTTAGTGATTTAATAAATGAAGACAATGGTAAAGTTATAAATGTTAATGAGTTTGAAGATTTTGTTGAGAATATAGTTAATCAAGTAATACAAGATGAACAAACGAAGAAAGCAATTGAAAATGAAGATTTTTTACCATCATTTTATTTAACATATTTAATATTAAAAAATGATATGGTAGGAAATACTATATTTGAAATTCCTAAAAATGTAACAATGGAATTAGTATTATTTTTAATGTCTGTAAAGTATTATAATTACAATTTATCAGATATATGTAAAACACTTTTTTCTGAAAATTCTGAAGAATATGAAAAAATTATTTCTTGTGTAAAAGATTCTCAAAGGATTAATGTTTATAATTATCTTTTAAAATATATGAATGCTTTTTTCGAAGAATATGATTCAGTGATGTTAGATAATTTAGAAAGTATTATTAATGAAATCATAAGTAATGGTATTAATTATTTTAATGCTTTAATAAATGAAAATGAAAAAACAAGTGATTTAAAAAAACTGTCAGAATTTGAATTCGATAATTTATTTATAGATTTTTTAAATGATATAAAGGCACCAGCACAATGGGTGAATATTTATCAATATTTAAAAACTAATAGATTAATAAGTTTTGAATATAGTGATGAGGTTGAAAATGGACAATGCTATTTAGATGATAAATTGCAAATAAGAAAGATAGAATTAATTGGTGATGGTACAATAAGAACCTTTGTAACATTTGTACATGAATTTATTCATTATGTTTCACTAATAAACTCTGAAGATATTGATTTTTCGTTAATTGAATTCCCTTCGATATATTTTGAAAATATTGCAGCAATGTTTTTGAAAAATAAAGGCTATGATGAGAAAATTGTAGAAGATGTACTCAACACTAGAAATACTAATAATTGTAGTTTGTTTATTCCCCAAATAATACAATTAAAAGAAATATTAGAGTATAGAAAAAATGGTTTATTTTCTATTGAAAAAAGAATTGAATTTAATAGAAACATGATTGATGGAATAAATCAATCAAGAATAAAGATGGCAAAGTTATTACAAGAAGCAGGAGTTCAAGAAATACCACAACATTATCTTCAGTTAGAGGAAAGAGATCCAGTTGAGATTACTTATGCAGAAATTGATGACAAAATTGAAGAGTTTGTAAAATCTGGGTTATTGATATTAAGTGGGTATCAATATCTTGTTGGAAGTTTACTATCATCATATCTTTTAGAAACAAAAATTATTAAGCTTTGCAATGAAAAAATGATTGATATAACAAATAATTTAGATAAATATACTATAAAAAGTATAAGAGATTTATTTGATAATGATATAACAGTACAAGATAAAATATATTTATAATTATAAATATCTGAAATTAGAATTTTTTTGTTGCAAGTAAGCAAGATGTATGGTAGTATACATACTTGACGAGGGTAATATGGAAATAAGTAAGGAAAAGTTAAGATACACTTTAAGAAATATACGAAGACTTTCAGGAGGTGGCGGAGATGGTACTTGCTATTATAATCCAAAAATTGATAAAGTCATAAAAATATTTCATTGCTTTGATGAACCTTTTTTATATGATTATCCTTTAAAAGAGGAAGTTTTAAAATTTAATTCAATTGAACTTACTTATTTTATATTTCCAATAGATGTAATAACGGTAAATGGCCACGTGGTAGGGTATATTGCAGATTATATTAAAGCTAAAAATTTATATAAAACAAATCCTCTTGATATAAACCTTTTAGATTTTATGACAGGAACTTTAAATATGTATCGTGACATAAGAAAAATATCTAATGAGGGCATTGTAATATATGATCTTATTTATAATTTAATGCAAAATAAAAACGAAATTTATGCTATTGATACTGATGATTATTTCTTTAGTGATAAAGAAGATGTTTTACGAAGAAATGTTAATACATTTAATGATTCAATAATGACCTTTTTAGTGGATAATTATTTTGATGAATTTGTTCAAAGTAATAAAGAGTTATTAGAAATGTATAAAGGGAAAGATATAAATTTACTTGATTTTTTAACTTTATTTTATAAATTGCTTTCTGAAAATATTGGCAAAGATATCATTACTTTAAATGATGCAAAGTCTTTAGTTAATAAAAAATATTATGAACCTAATTTTATAAGAAGTATAAAAAGGTAGTAAGTAATTAAACTCAAATTTTGAGTTTTTTTTATTTTGTGTATTGACAGTGTAATACAATAGTAATAAAATTATATTGAGGTGACAAAGTTGAAAGAATCTATTTTAAGTGTAAGGGTTGATGAGAAAGATAAAAAAGATTTTGAAGTTTTTTGTAATAATACTGGAATGAATATTTCTACTGCAATTAATTTATTCATAAAAACAGTTTTAAGAGAGGGAAGGATTCCATTTCAAATATCTACAAAGGATTATAAAAAATATGTTAATGAAAAAATTAAGGAAGCTGAAAATGAGTTGTTAAATGGTGGAAAAACTTATAAGGCTGAAGAAGTTTTAGAAATAATAAAGGGAGTGATTTAAATTATGTATCAACTAGAATTTCTTGATAGTTCCATAAAGGATATGATAGAAATAGCAGGTTATATTAGTAATAATTTAAATAACAAATCAGCTGCATACTCGTTAATTAATAAAATTATAAGCTCTGCAAATGATTTAGTTTTATTTCCATATAGTTCTTCAATAGATAAATCGCTCACTAATACAAAACTATTGTATAGGAAAATCAAAATCAAAAACTACTATATATTTTATACAATTGATGCAAAAAATCAAAAAGTTATTGTTGTTAGAGTGCTTTATTCTAAACGGAATTATAAAACTATAATGTAATTAAACTCAAATTTTGAGTTTTTTTATTTTGTAAGGGCATTGACAAAATGAATTATGATGATATACTTAATAAGTGCATAAAGAAGTATGAGAGGTTGTTATGGATAATAATGTTTTAAAAAATATAAAAATATTTCATCAATTAGTAATTAATAGTATAGGTGTTAAAGATATGCCAAAGTATCCTAGTGTAACTACTACTCAAATTCAAATTATGGAATATATTATAAGTAGGCCTAAAAAATGTGCACTTCAAAAGGAATTTGAAAAAGTTTTAGGACTTTCAAGAGCTACAGTATCAAGTGTTTTAATTACTATGGAAAAAAATGGTTTAATTGTAAGAATTACTGATAATATTGATACAAGGACTAAAAAGATTGTTTTAAGTAGTAATGCTCAAAGAGTTTTTAATAGTAGTAAAGAAAAAATTAAAAAGATCGAGGATATTTGTCTTAAGGATATAACTGAAAAAGATTTAAATACATTTATAAATGTTTTATCTAAAATGACAGAAAATTTAAAGGAGGAAAGAAATGAGAAAATTATTTAAAAATTTAAGAAAAAAAGACTATTTATTAATTTTAATATGTGCTGTAATTATTTTTAGTGAAGTTTGGTTAGAACTTAAAATGCCAGATTATATGAGTAATATTACAGTTCTTGTTCAAACCGATGGTAGTAAGATGAGTGAAATATTAAAAAATGGTGGTTATATGTTACTTTGTGCTTTTGGTTCACTTGTCGGAGCGGTAATAACTAGTTATATTTTAACTTATGTATCAACAACATTTTCAAAAAATATTCGTAAAAAAGTATTTACAAAGACAATGGATTTAGCTACTGCTGAAGTAAAAAATTTTTCTGTAAGTAGTTTAATTACAAGAACAACAAATGATGTTAGTCAAATTGAATTAGTATTATCAATGGGATTATCACTTTTGATAAAAGCTCCGATGACTGCAGGATGGGCAATACTTAAAATACTTAATAAAAGTTGGCAATGGAGCGCTCTTACTGCAGTATGCGTATTAGTCCTTCTTACAACGATAGGTATTATAACAAGTATTGTTTTACCTAGATTTTCTTTAGTTCAAAAATTGATTGATAAAGTTAATCGTGTAACAAGAGAAAATTTAACTGGTATAAGAGTAGTTCGTGCTTTTAATGCTGAGAATTTCCAAGAGGATAAATTTCAAAAAGAAAATGATGATTTAACAAATACACAACTATTTAACCAAAAATGTTTTGCAGTAATGGAACCAGTTATGCAAATGGTAATGTATACTTTAACTTTAGGAATTTATTTTATCGGAGCAAATCTTATTAATAATTCTATAATGGCTGATAAACTTACACTTTTTGGTGATATGGTTGTATTTTCAACTTATGCAATGCAAATAATTATGTCATTTATAATGCTTTCGATGATATTTATGATGCTTCCTAGAGCAAATGTGTCCGCAACTAGAATTAACGAAGTTCTTGATGAAAAGTTAACAGTTAATGAAGGCTTATTTAATGGCGATACAAAAGAAACTGGTACAGTTGAATTTAAAAATGTTTCATTTAAATATCCAGATGCCGATGAATATTTACTAAAAAATATTTCTTTTAAAGCAGAAAAAGGTCAAACTATTGCTTTTATAGGTTCAACTGGTAGTGGTAAAAGTACACTTATTAACTTAGTTCCAAGATTTTATGATGCTTCCGATGGAGAAGTTTTAATTGATGGTGTTAATGTAAAAGATTATACTTTTGAATCTTTACATAATAAACTTGGTTATGTTTCTCAAAAAGCTGTTATGTTTGATGGAACTGTTAAATATAATGTCTCTTATGGTAAATCTAATAAAAAAATTACTAAAGAAAAAGTTGAGGAAGCGCTTAAAATTGCACAGGGATATGATTTTGTTTCTAAAATGGACAAAGGCATAGATTCACATATAGCTTCCGGAGGAACCAATGTCTCTGGTGGACAAAAACAAAGACTTTCTATTGCAAGAGCAATTGCTAAAGATCCAGAAATATATATTTTTGATGACTCTTTTTCCGCTCTTGATTATAAAACTGATTCTGTTTTAAGAAAAGCTTTAAAAGAAAATGTGAAAGATGCAACAACTTTAATTGTGGCTCAAAGAATAGGTACAATACTTAATGCTGATAAAATTGTTGTACTTGATAATGGTAATGTAGTGGGAATAGGAACACATAAACAGTTATTAAAAAATTGTGATGTTTATAAAGAAATAGCATATTCCCAACTTTCTAGAAAGGAGCTTGAAAATGCATAATAAAAAAATGGAAAATGCTAAAGACTTTAAAGGTTCTTTAAAAAGATTAATTTTAGAATTAAAACCATTTAAAGTACTTATATTCATAAGTTTAATTCTAGCAATTTTTGGTTCCACTTTAACAATTAGTGCTCCAAATAGGCTTTCTAAATTAACTGATGAAATTCAAAAAGGATTAGTTATTAACACTAAAAATTTAAATATTTTAAATGAAAGTCTTACTACTTCTTTTGGTAAAGATATTGAAATTGATGGAGTAATAGTAAATGCAAGTGATCAAATAGAGTATGCTAAAATTTCACAAAATCTTAATAAAAATATGAATACAAATGATTTATATAAAGCACTTGATGAGATGCCAGAAAGTATTCAAAAGGTAATTAAGCCTAAAATGAATATTGATAAAATTAAAAATATTTGTATTATACTTTTAACAATATATTTTGTAAGTGCAATATTTAACTTTTTACAATCTTTTTCAATGACACATGTTTCAAATAATTTTGCAAGAAAACTTCGAGAAAGAATTTCACATAAAATAAATACTTTACCGCTTAAATATTTTGATAATCATCAAACAGGTGATGTGCTTTCAAGAGTAACAAATGATGTTGATACCCTTGCTCAAACACTTAATAATTCATTATCAGCTCTTGCTAGTAATGTAACACTTTTATTAGGTTCAATTATAATGATGTTTAAAACTAATGCTCTTATGAGTGTTACAGCTATCATTTCATCGTTATTAGGTTTTGTATTTATGGCAATTATTCTTTTAAAAAGTCAAAAATATTTTGTAAAAAGACAAGAGGGTTTAGGTAAACTTAATAGTCATATTGAAGAAATATATTCAGGATTAAATGTTGTAAAAGTTTATAATGGACAAGATGATGCAAATACAAAGTTTGATAAAATAAATAATGAAGTAAGTGAATGCAGTAGAAAAAGTGGGTTCTTATCTGGACTTATGCATCCAATGATGGGTTTTGTTGGTAATTTTGGTTATGTTGCAGTATGTATAGTTGGAGCACTTCTTACTATGAATGGTAAAATATCATTTGGTGTTATTATTGCATTTATTACATATGTTAGATTATTTACAATGCCACTATCCTCAATTGCTCAAGAGTTTACTTTTATTCAGTCAGCTTTAGCTTCTTCAGAAAGAGTATTTGAATTTTTAGATGAAGAGGAATTACCTAAAGAAGAAAATAAAGATAAGCTTCTTAAAAATGATGTAAAAGGTAATATAGAGTTTAAAAATGTATCATTTAAATATGATGAAAATGGCAAAACAATTATTAAAAATTTCTCTGCAGATGTAAAATCAGGTCAAAAGATTGCAATTGTTGGTCCAACTGGTGCTGGTAAAACTACAATGGTTAATTTACTTATGAAGTTTTACGATATTCATGATGGTGATATAACCATTGATGGTAAAAGTATTTCTAATTTAACAAGAGAAAATGTTCATAGTTTATTTACAATGGTACTTCAAGATACATGGCTTTTCGAAGGAACTGTTAAAGATAATATTAGATATAATAATTCAAAAATTACTGATAAAGAAATTGAAAGTGTATGTAAATATATTGGACTAGATCATTTTATTAAAACACTTCCAAATAATTATGATACAGTAATATCTGAAAATGATAATATTTCTGCAGGGCAAAAACAACTTCTTACTATTGCAAGAGGTATGTGTGAAAAAGCGCCTCTTTTAATACTTGATGAAGCGACTTCAAATGTTGATACAAGAACCGAAGAACTTGTGCAAAAAGCTATGGATAAATTAATGGAGAATAAAACTTCATTTATAATTGCCCACAGACTTTCAACAATAAAAAATGCAGATTTAATACTTGTTATGAATGAGGGTAATATTATAGAACAAGGTTCTCACGATGAACTTATGAAAAAAGATGGCTTTTATGCTAAACTTTATAATTCTCAATTTGAATTATAATTCGAAAGGTAACTGTTATGGTTATCTTTTTTTATTGTTATTATTGACTTAACCATATATAAAAAATATAATGTATTTATAAAAAAGGAGATATAATGAAACAAATTGAGATTACAACATATGTTAATAATACTTTGCAAGAGGTTGATGATATTTTAAAAAGACAAGGATTTAAGGTAATAAGGAAAAGTAAAATCAAAGATATTTATAAAACTTTAAAATATAATGAATTAAATAAAAATAATATATTAAATATTTTATCTGAATCAGTTTTAATAAGGTATTTAAAAGTTAACGATAAAGATGAATACAAAAAATTAACTTATAAAAATAAAATTTATGATAATGATATTGTTATTTCTGAAGAAAAAATAAATGTTACAATAGATGATATAAATAAAATGAATAAATTACTTGAATTAATTGGTTTAAAAACAATTGTAAATGTTAATTATGATGTAATTGTTTACTCTAATGATGATATTGAATTTTGCTTTCAAAGTGTAGGGAATTTAGGATTATTATTAGAATATGAAAATAAAAATGATTATGATGGTTATACAAATGAAGAAATACTTAGTGAAAAATATAAAATGCTAAAGGAAATTCAAAAGTATGGTTTAAATATTTCAAATGATATAGATGTAAAAAAAGCATTTGAGTTAATAAAACATAAATTTTTATCTATTGACAAAGAAAAAATATAGTTATACAATAAACTTGTAAATCGATGAGAAAGAAAAGTAGATATTATTTGTTTTAAAGAGAGTAACTAGTGGTGGAAAGTTATAAATGGGTAATATACGAAATGGGCTTTCAAGAGGCTACCGAAATAGTAGTAGGCTAGCACGGAGTACTTAACTTCGTTAATAAAGTAGCATGTATAATTGTACATGAATTGCACTTTTTAGGTGGCATTAATAAGAACTTAAATCTTATCCTAACTGTTGAGGATAAGATTTTTTTAAGAAAGAGGGATAATATGAAAAAAAGAATATTAACAGGATTAAAACCAACAGGAGAACTTACTTTAGGTAATTATATTGGAGCAATATCACAAATGGTGGAGCTTTCTAATGATGAAAATAACGAAGTATATCTTTTTGTAGCAGATCTTCATGCACTTACTGAATATCAAGATCCAAATACTTTAAGAGATAGAATTAAAAAGTTTATTGCAATGTATATCGCATGTGGAATTGATCCAAAGAAAGTAGTTATTTATATTCAATCAGATAATGAATATATTCCAATGATTTCATGGATTTTAGAGTGCAACACTTATTATGGAGAAGCCTCAAGGATGATTCAATTTAAGGAAAAATCAAAAGGTAAAGAAAACTTTACAGTGGGACTTTTAACATATCCAATTTTAATGGCCGCAGATATTTTGTATTGTGATTCTGATTTTGTCCCAGTAGGTATAGATCAAAAACAACATGTTGAAATTGCCCGTGATATAGCAGAAAGATTTAATAATAAATATGGCCAAACTTTTAAACTTCCACAGCCTTTAATTAGTAAAGAGGGAGTTAAGATTAAAGATTTAAAAGATCCTACCAAAAAAATGAGTAAGTCTGAAACAAATCCAAATGGTGTTATATCTTTATTTGATAGCCCAGAAATGGTTACTAAAAAGATTATGGGAGCAACTACAGATAGTGAAAATTTAGTTTATTTTGATGAAGAAAATAAACCAGGTATTTCAAATTTACTTAATATTGCAAGTGTTATTTCTAAAAGAACTACAGAGGATATTGCGAATGAATATAAAACAGCTGGATATGGTAATTTTAAAAAGTATGTTGCTTCATTAACATCACAGATGATTAGTGATATTCAAGAAAAATATAATCATATTATAAGTTCTGGTAAACTCGAAGAAATATTAAATAAAGGTAAAGAAAACTCCAGAAAACTTGCTTATGAAAAAATGAACCAAATGAAGAAAAAAGTTGGACTTAACTAAAACAAAGTGTTATAATTTAATTATATCTTATAAAGAGTGATGGAGGGACTAGCCCGTTGAAGTCACACCAACCTATTAAATTAGGTGGTAATGCTAGAGCTATAAGATAACTTTATCATTCAAGATATTGTTATCTTGGATGTTTTTTTATGAAAGGAGGAAAGTTTTATTAAGCATTTTCTTTTAAGATGAAAAAAGAAAAGGAGTATAAATGAAAATTTTTAGTAACGAAATAGTATTTCGTGGTCACCCAGATAAAGTATGTGACCAAATAAGTGATGCACTTTTAGATGCATATTTAAGTGAAGATAAATCCTCACGATGTGGAATTGAAGTAATGGGAGGAAAAGGTAAAATATTTGTAACTGGTGAGGTTACAAGTAGTGCAAAAGTAAATGTTTCAAGTATAGTAAAAAAAGTTTTAAATGATGTTGGCTATGATGAAAATTATGAAATAATTAATAATCTCGGTGTTCAAAGCATTGATATAGCACTAGGAACAAATGATAAAGTTCATGGTGCTGGTGATAATGGTATGATGTTTGGTTATGCATGCCGTGATACTAAAGAGTATCTGCCTACCTCTATGGTAATCCTTCAGAAACTTTCTATTTTCTATGATGAACTTAGAAAAAAAGATAAAAGATTTTTACCAGATGGTAAAGCTCAAATAACTGGTTATTATGAAAATAATAAATTAGTTAAAATAAAAGACTTTGTAATTTGTTATCAAAATACTGAAGAAGAAAGAGATAAAACAGATAAAATATTAATTGATACTTGTAAAAGTATATGTAATGAATATAATATTGAAGTTGAAAAATTTATTTTAAATCCAACAGGTAAATTTTTAATAGGTGGTTTCACTGGAGATGCAGGTCTTACTGGAAGAAAGATTGTAGTGGATTCTTATCAAGGTTTTGCTCCAGTAGGCGGAGGTGCTTTTTCTGGTAAAGACCCAAGTAAAGTTGATAGGTCTGGTGCTTATATGGCTAGAGTTATTGCAAAAGATATTTTAAAAAATAATGATAATTTAGAATATGTTCTTGTTCAACTTTCTTATGCTATTGGTCTTAAAAATCCCCTTGCAATATATATAACTTCTGATAAAGGGGATTTAAAAGTACCTGATGATTTATATGAGAAATGCTCTGTTCAAAATATTATAAATTCACTTAATTTATTAAATGAAAAATATGAAAAAAGAGCAATGTTTGGTCATTTTAAAGATTGATTTTTTCAAGTATTAATCAATTGCATCATCTTTCTTGCCAATTGCATCATTTTATGGTATAATGATGCAATTGAAAGGGGAAGTGATGCAATTGAGAAATTTTAATTTATTGGAGGAGTATAATTTAATAATAAATAACAGTAATATTATTAGTTTATTAATTAAAATCCACGAATATAAAGGTAAACAAGAGTTTTTGCTAAATGCAAAGCAAGATACTTTAGATACACTTTTAAAAGTGGCAAAAATTCAGAGTACATCATCTTCGAATAAAATCGAGGGAATATATACTTCAGATAAAAGAATGAATGAAATTGTTAACTTAAAAGTTGAACCTAAAAATAGAAATGAAGAAGAAATAGCTGGATATAGAGATGTGTTATCTCTTATACACGAAAATTATGAATTTATAGATGTCAAACCCAATACTATTTTACAGTTACATAAATATTTGTATAAATATACTGGATATAATTATGCTGGAAAATATAAAAATTCTCAAAACTATATTGAGGAAGTTAGTGCAAATGGTGAAATAAAAACAAGATTTTTGCCTTTATCACCAATGGAAACTCCAATTGCAATTGAGTCCTTATGTAAAAATTATAATGAATTAATTAATAATGATGTTTGTGATTTAATTGTGTTAATCCCAATATTTATATTTGACTTTGTTTCTATTCATCCTTTTAATGATGGAAATGGACGAATGAGTCGACTCTTAACATTATTACTTTTATATAAGGCTAATTATATTGTTGGTAAATATATCAGTATTGAAAAAATTATTGAGGAAACAAAAGAAACATATTATGACACTTTAGAAAAAAGCTCTATAAATTGGAACAATAACAATAATGATTATTCCTATTTCGTAGAATATTATTTAGGTGTGATTTTAAATGCTTATAGAGAACTTGATAAAAGAGTAAATATTATTGATAACAAAAAAAATACTGCTTATGATAGAATTATAAGATTGTTTATGGATAGTGTTATACCAATTGATAAATCTTTTATAATGAGTAATTGCCCTGATATAAGTGAAACAACGACAGAAAGAGTATTAAATAATCTTTTAAATGAAAAAAGAATTGAAAAAATATCTGGTGGTAGATTTACAAAATACAAGTGGCTTAAATAATTGGAATATTTAACAATTATAGATTAGTGGTTTATTGACTTAAATCACTTTTTTTAATATAATCTATTTGCAAAAGAGGTAAAAGTATGAATATAGAACATTTATATATGTCATTTGGACTTCAGGAGATATTTAATGATGTATCTGTTCATTTTAATGATGATGATAAAATTGGCATAGTTGGAGTAAATGGTGCAGGTAAATCAACCTTATTTAATTTAATACTTGGAAATATTTTGCCAGACTCTGGGAAAATAATTGTAAAAAATAGAGATTTAATAGGATATCTTCCTCAGGTAATTACTGATGAAATACCAAATGATGATATAACTGTTTTTGAATATTTACTTTTAGGAAGACCAATTCAAAAACTAAAGGATAATATAGCTATTTTATATGAACAAATAGCAGTAGAAAAAGATGATAAAAAATTAAATTATCTTTTTAAAAAGATTACTAAAAATCAAAATAAATTAGAGTATTATGATGAATATAATGCAGAAAGCATACTTCTTAAAATAATCGAGGGTATGAATATTTCTGAAAAACTGCTTGATTTAAAACTTAAAAATATTTCTGGTGGACAAAAATCAAAAGTAGCATTTGCAAGACTACTTTATTCAAAGCCAGAAATTCTTTTACTTGATGAACCTACAAACCATCTTGATTTAGATACAAAAGATTATATTGAAAATACTATCAAAAATTATCATGGACTTGTACTTGTAATTTCTCATGACATAGATTTTTTAAATAAAGTTACAACAAAAACTTTATATGTAGATAAAATAAAGAAAAATGTTTTTCTTTATAATGGAAATTATGAAAAATATCTAAAGATTAAAAGTGAAAAAGATAAAGCAAAAGAAAGACTTTATGAAAAACAAGTAAAAGAGGAAGAAAAGTTAAAAGGTATAATTAATAAATATATTCGAGGTAATGAAAAGAAAGCAAATATTGCTAAAGATAGAATTAAAAAATTAGAGAAACTCCAAAAAGAAAAAGTGGTACTTGAAAAGGCTAATAAATATACAAGATTTAATATTAAAATAAATGAAAAAAGTTATTTAACACCATTAAAAGTTGAAAATCTAACATTTGGCTATACAAAAGATAATCTTTTATATCAAAATTTAACATTTGATTTAACTAGGGGAGAAAAACTTTTAGTAGTTGGAGAAAATGGTATTGGTAAAACTACTTTATTAAAACTTATTATGGGGCTTCTTACTCCAATCGAGGGAAATATTATAATTAATGATAAAACAACAATTTCTTATTATGCTCAAGAACACGAGATACTTGATAATAGTAAATCAATATTAGATAATTTTACAGAGTTTAATCTAAGAGATTTTGAAATAAGAAAAATACTTGGAAGTTTTTTGTTTTCTGGTGATGATATTTATAAAAAAGTTGAAGTTTTATCTCCGGGTGAAAGATCAAGAGTTGCCCTTGCAAAAGTTGCTTTAAAGGGAGCAAATACACTTTTACTTGATGAACCAACAAACCATTTAGATCCGATGACACAAGTTATTATTGCTGACACTTTTAAAACTTATGAAGGTACAATGCTTGTGGTTTCTCATAACCTTGATTTTGTTGATAACCTTGGTATTTCAAGAATGCTTTTACTTCCAAGTGGTAAAATAGTCTATTATGATAGAGATATTGTTTATCATTATGAAATGATTAATGAGGAAATAGAAAGGAAATAAAAATGAAATTATTTTTATGTGGTGGTGGCAGTGGAAGTCGACTAGAAATTGCTTATAAAAAAATTGCAAAAGTTATGAAAGATAAACCAATTTTGTATATTCCACTTGCTATGGATGAAAATAAGTATGATAGCTGTTATAATTGGTTTAAAAATGAAATATCTTTTTTTGGTACAAAAGATTTTGAAATGATAAGAAGTTCTCTAGAATTATCTAAAAAAAATTTTTTTGATTATTCGTTAGTATTTATTGGTGGTGGAAATACTTATAAATTATTAAGAGAGTTACATAATAATTCAAATTGTGAAAAAATAGTTGAGTATTTAAAAAAAGGTGGCATAGTGTTTGGTGCAAGTGCAGGTGCAATAATATTTGGTAAAGATATTAATAGTTGTTTCTTAGAGGACAAGAATTTAACTAATTATCAAAATTTTAATGGCTTAAATTTTCTAAATGATTATTCTATATTATGTCATTTAAATAAAAAAAATTTAAAAAAAAATCAAAAGTACTTAATTGATTATTCTAAAAAACATAAAACGATTTATTTACCCGAAGAAGATGTAATTTATATAACGGATAATGAAATAAAACTTTTAGGCAATAAAAAATATATAATATTTTCTTGTGGTAAAAGTTTTGTTCATAATTTTGCCAACTTTAAACATGATATGAATAGTTAATAATATATTAACTAAATTATGGAGTGATTTGGGATGTTAAAGTTGATATTTATAAAAATACTATAATGTGATAAACTTTTAATAAGAGGTATTTATGATAGCATATGAAAGTGAAGTAACTAAGCAAAGTGTTGCATTTTATGATAAGTTAAAAGATTTTTATTCTAATGCAAAAGCTGAAGGATTTATTTTGGGAACATTTGATGAAACTTTTAAAGATAATAGTTCAAGAATAGACTTTATTACTAATCTTATTGATTTAGATATGGAGGGTAAATTATCTTCGAGGATGCATATGCTGCTTTCAGAAAATTATGAATTTTTTATAAATTTTATAAATGGTAAAGATAGTGAAAAACCATTAGTTGTTCCAAATAGTATAATGAATAAAATGACAGAAAATAGAGAAATACCTAAAGAGAAAAATCTTTTTTCTCAAGAAGAACTTATGTATTTATTAGATATAATTGAACGTAATTATTATATGTGTCAAAATAACTTTGCAAATAAAACTTTATATATTAAACTTCCTAGTGAAAGTTTGCATCATGATATTTATGAAGTACTAGAAATAAGGGAAGATAATATTGCTCATTTACTTGGCTTAACAAGTGAAACTTCTTCATTAACGAGTTTTTATGTAACATTAACTCATGATGATAAACCTGCTCAAAATATTGCTAAATTCTTTTTAAGTAATGAAGGTAAGCAAATACTTTTAAATGAATATAATAAAAATGTAGAATTTATTAAAACTTTTAAATCAACTGATTTTAATCTTTTTAAAAGTGAGTTTAAAAAAACTTTTGGTTATGATTATCCACTATTTGAATTAAATAAATTGTTAATAAAAAATATAAGTTTATTTGATTATGAAAGATTAAATTTTAGTGAGGTGATTGTGGACCATATAGATGATAATATTAGTTGTGATTTATATATTCCACATTACAACGGTGATTTTAAATCTTCTTCGATAAAGTATGCATCTCAAGTTAAAGATGTACTTGATACTTATTTTTTGTTTTCTAACTTAACAAAAGAAAAACAGTCAATGGTGGAAGTTCAGTTTCCAGAATATAAAAATTTTTTTGCGAATAAAAATATAATTGAGGCTTTACAAAAAAATTTAAGTTATGATTTTATGGAGAAGTTTAGAATAACAAATCAAGATTTAATAAAACAAATTAAAAATATAAAAAATTATATTATTTCCTTGAGTGATTATGATTTATCACTAATTGGTTTTGGTACAAAAAAAGTGCATTCAATTTCAAATGGAAAAACCTTGGTATTTGAAAAAACATGTAAAACTATTATTACTGAGAAAACTCCGAATATACTAGAAAAATATTTAAAAGATGGAAGAATTTATTTTATTGATGTAATTTTGTCAGAAAATGGACAAGTTCTTAAAATTAGTAATTCTAATGAGGAACTTTCATTTTATGAAAGACATTTAGAAAGTACTAAATATTCAGCATTATATGAAAAATTAAAAACACTAAATAATAAAAAATTAAATTATGATTTATTTTTAGAAGGAAATTTTGGTAAGACTAGGTAGTTTTATCAATTTTTTTATGATTATCTAAGTTTTGTCAAATTATAAAAAATATGATATTATAATCACGACAAAAAGAAATGAGTTTCCTCAATTTTTAAAAATTTTGGTTAAATTAGTCTATTTTTTTGTGTAT
>OIYS01000191.1_pt1 | contig 44557 bp, 48 predicted proteins | sample 1588271 | NCBI WGS metagenome assembly OIYS01 (sample SAMN03283286) | human gut metagenome | biome: human-associated habitat; material: feces | host: Homo sapiens | place: Peru | collected 2012 | reverse complement strand
GTTAAGATTTGTAGAAACCCCCGCATAATGCTGTCCCAAGAATATAATAACATCCGAACAAGAATCTGTTCTAGGGGGGGGGATGTTTTCAAGACTTATAAGTAAAGGCTTTATAAGTAATTTAATAAATAATAAAGACTATGAAATAACTAGTAGAAATACTAGGGATTTTTCATAGTCTTTTTCTGTTGGAGGTAGAAGATATGAAAAAGATAAAATTAAAAACATTATATTTAATTGGAATAATAACAATAGGATTATTAGGACTAGGAATAGGTTCTACTTATGCTATGTTTACTACTAGTATTGAGATAGATAATCCAATAACTATTAATACTACTTTAACTTGTGAAGAAGAGGTTATTGATACTACTGATATTTTTATTGAAGCTAATGATTTTAGAGTAATTGTTATTAATATTAATAATATTACTTCTAGTGGTCTTAATTATTCTTCTTTTTATATTACTGACAATAGTGATATTGATGTAGGTGTTACTCATAAGTTTAGTGATGGAGAATCTCCTACTGGAAGTATAGAAACTAATACTAATAAAAAAATATATATTCAGATAAAAAATAATTCTATTGTTAAAACTAAAGTAACATTAGGAGTATTATCAAGTACTGGATATATAATAAAATCTGAAAATATGACTTTAGTAAATGATACAAATATAGATACAGAAAAGCCAACACTTACAATAACTAAAAGTACATCAACATCAAGAACAGTAACATATACCTTTACCTTTAGTAAAAAAGTAAGTAATTTTACATCAAGTGATATAACAGTAAGTGAAGGAACAAAAGGAACATTTACGAAAGTAAGTGACACAAAATATACTCTAGTAGTAACACACTCATCAGATGGAGCAAAAACAATAACAGTCGAAGAAAATGTATGTAATGACTTATCAGGAAATAATAACACAGCAAAGAGTCTAACTAATACAATAGATACTATAAAACCAACTGTTACAATAACAAAAAGTACATCAACATCGAGAACTGTAACATATACATTTACATTTAGTGAAGCAGTATCAGGCTTTACCGCTAGTGGAATAACAGTAAGTGAAGGAACAAAAGGAACATTCACGAAAGTAAGTGACACAAAATATACTCTAGTAGTAACACATGCTTCCGATGGTTCTAAAACAGTAACAGTCACTGCAGGAGCCGCTAAAGATAGTGCAGGAAACACAAATGTCGCTACTAGTTTAACTAATACAATAAGTACAGGTACACCACTTGCAACATATATAACTAACTTATATAATAATGCCACTAAGACAGAAGTAGGGCCAACAGGTCAAAAATATCAATATGATACTACACATAATTTAATGAAAGATGTAGGTAATAATATAAGATATTATGGAGCAAGTCCAAATAATTATATATATTTTAACTGTGATACTTATCCAAGTACTAATTGTGAGAAGTGGAGAATAATAGGAGTAACTGATGGTAAAGTAAAACTAGTAAGAAACGAACCAATTGGAAAGTATTCTTTAGATAATAGTGTCACTAGAGGTAATAGCAACTGGGTTAATGCTAGACTTATGAAAATGTTAAATCCAGTAAGTGGAACAGCAGGAACAGGTGATGGATTATATTGGAATAGAAAAAGTGGTACTTGCTATTCTGGTAGTACCGCTATTAATGCAACAAAAACTTGTGATATGTCTAGTATAGGATTAAAAGAAAAAACAAGAACTTTAATACCTGACATGACTTGGTATTTAAGAAGTGGAGACGACATTGATATGTTACCTTCAGCAGCATATAATCTAGAAAGAACAACAGGAAAAGTATATACTGGTCGTGCCACTACTTGGACTGGGAAAGTTGCCTTAATATACTCAAGTGATTATGGATATGCAGCAGAAATTAGTAATGCTATCGGATCATTAGGTCTTCGCAAACATTGTACTAAAATGACATTACCAAATTATAGTGATACTTATTGCACAAGCAATAATTGGCTATATCCAATCCTATCATCAGGAAAATCAAATGCCAGAATAATGGGCCATAGCACCAAAGAAGTATATTTTGCATGGTATGTAACAGGTAATGGCAGTGTTGGCACAGAAATAGTATCGTGGTATGAATATAATATAGTACCAACATTATATTTAAACACATCAGTTAGTATAAATACTACTGGAAATGGAAGCAGTTCAAATCCTTACCAAATAGTATCATAAAAAGGTAAGTCAAATATGACTTACCTTTTAATATAATAGAACTATCTTTTTTAACCAGTATTATTTACTTACTCGTTGCATAAAAAATATGCATTTTTAGCAAACTTATGTATGAAATTGTAATGAAAATAATTTAACCATATGTTATCATTCATATGCAAGTTGGTGCTATTGTGTATAAAGCATATAAATTTAGATTATATCCTAATAAAGAACTAGTGTTGGTGTAAAGGTTAAATTTTATGAAGGTGCTTGTATAGATGCTGTAGGAAATAAAAGTGCTTTGACTACTGAATATGTGTATTATTAATTAAGAAGATACTAGACTATCTTCTTTTTACTTATCTATCTCTAAGTTAGAAAGTCTACACCCCGAATATAATACACAAAGAATAAAAAAATATTTAATAATTATACTTTATATTTTTCTATAAATATGAGATAATTAATATAGGTGATTTATAAATGCAAGAATATATATTAATAATACCAAATAACATAAAAAATAAAATAATAGAGAAAGTAAGAAAAGAATATTATAATTATAATATAAAGTTTATATCACTAGAAGACTTCATAAAGAAATATACTTTTAATTATGATAATAAAACAATATATAACTTAATGAAAAAGTATAATATTAATCTAAGTAGTGCTTTAGTATACTTAAATAATTTATATTATATAAGTGATAAATTAGATAACAAAAAAATGAAATTATTAAAAGAAATAAAAGAGCATTTAGATAATAATAATTTATTAATATATGATTATAGATTTAAAAACTATGTAAAAGATAAAAAGATATATATATATGGATATGATTACATAAATAAATATTATCAAAGTATATTAAAAGGTTTAGATTATACAGTAGTAGATTATAAATATAAGAATAATAAAATAGATAATATATATGAATTTAATAATACTAAAGAAGAAGTTCTTTATCTAGCAGATTCTATATCTAATTTAATAAAAAATAACATAGATATAAAGAAGATAAAATTAATTATATCAAACGAATATAATGAAGAAATATATAGAATATTTAAAATATATAATATTCCTATATCTATAAAGAAAAGAAGTATATATTCTACTAATGAAGTAAAGAAAGTTTTAAATAACTTAGATGATATAGATAACATTATAGATAGTATAAATAATATAGAGTTAAAAGAAAAAATAGTCAAAGTTCTAAATAACTATAGTTTTATAAAAGATAAAAAAGAAGTAATAGAACTAATTACTAATGATTTTAAAAATACTTACTTCGATAACAATATTACTGGTATTAAAATATGTAATATAGAAGACTATTTTGAAGAAGATGACTATGTATTCTTACTTGGCTTTAATAAAGAAAATATTCCTATGTTACATACAGATAGTGATTACTTTAGTGATAAAGAAAAAGAAATACTCGAATTAGATACAAGTAATAAATTAAATATAAATAAGAAAATAGAAGTAATAAAAAGACTTGGTAATATCAATAATCTAACTATTAGTTATAAATTAAATGATAATACTACTGCTTATACTAGAAGTGATTTATTATTAGATGTTAATATAATTAAAAATAACAAGATTAGTTATAATAATTCTAATATGATGAATAAAATCCTACTAGCAGAAAAACTAGATAACTTAGTTAAATATAATATTAAAGATAAAGACTTAGATATTTTATATAATAATTATAGTATACCTTATATGAAGTATGATAATAAATATACTCCTATTGAAAAAGAGAAGTTATATAGATATTTAAATAATAATTTAGTTCTTTCATATACATCACTAGAACATTACAATGAATGTAAGTTTAAATATTATATTGATAATATTCTAAAGATTAGTGTAATAGAAGATGATTTTAAGATATTACTCGGTAATGTATGTCATTATGTATTATCTCATATATATGAGGAAGAGTTTTCTTCTGACAAATACTTTGATGAATATTTAAGTAGTGCCAGAACTTTAACTAAGAAAGAAGAATATATTTTAAATAATATTAAAGAAGAACTACGTTCAATTTGTGATATTGTAAAAAAAGAACATTCTTATTCTACTTTTGATAAACATATGACTGAGAAGAGTGTATGTGTAAATAAAGATAGAAATATCAAGGTTACTTTTAAAGGTGTTATTGATAAAGTTATGTATAAAGAAGAAGATAATACTACTTATTTATCTATTATTGATTATAAGACAGGTAATCCTACTATTGACTTAAAAAATATGAAGTATGGACTAGGCCTTCAACTACCTATATATTTATATTTATCTAGTAAAATGAATTTATCTAATATAGAAGTAGTAGGCTTTTATCTCCAAAAATTATTTGATAGAAAACTAGATAATACTAAGAATTATGAAGAAGAAAGAGAAAAGAATCTTAGATTAGAAGGATACTCTATTAATGAAGAGAATATTCTATCTAAGTTTGATACTACTTATAATGATTCTAAACTAATTAAAACTATAAAAACTAGTAACAATGGTTTTTATAAGACTGCTAAAGTTCTTAGTAGAGAAGAGATAAATAATATTATTTCTGATACTGATAAGATAATAGATAATGTTATTGATGATATATTAAAATCTGACTTTGATATTAATCCTAAGATAATAGATGGAAAAAATGTTAGTTGTGGTTTTTGTAAATATAGAGATATCTGCTACTTAAGAGAAGAAAATAAAGTATATATTAATGGAAAGGAAGATAATGATGAAGTATAAATATGATGAGTTATATTTTGTAGATATATATGATGGAGATAAATTAGTTAAACATAATGAATCAGTAGTTTATTCTGATGATAGAGATATGTTTATTACAGTAAATGATTTCTTAATACATATGGTAGAGCCAATTTTAACTAAGAATATAACTAAGGAAAAATATGAAGAAGAAATGAGAATAGCAGACTCTTTATTTATGCCATATAAAAGGGTAGAAAAAGGGCTATATATAGATGAAGATTCTATCAAGGAACTTATAGATGAAGATAAAGGTAAGAAAAGAGGCAGATAATTATGGCTTGGACAAAAGAACAAGAAAAGGCTATCTATACGGAAGGAACTAATATTATAGTCTCAGCAGGAGCAGGCTCAGGTAAAACTGCCGTTCTAACAGAAAGAGTATTAGAAAAAGTAAAGAATGGAGTATCAGTAGATAATCTTCTTATTCTAACCTTTACAAAGATGGCTGCTAAAGAAATGCGTGAGAGAATAGGAGACAAACTAAAAAAGGCTGGATTAACTCACGAATTATCTAAGTTAGATACTGCTGATATAACAACATTTGATGCCTATGCTTTATCACTAGTAAAAAAATATCACTATTATTTAAATGTAAGTAGAGATATTGGTATAATCGAAGCCTCTGTTATTACTCTCTATAAAAGAAAAGTACTTACAGATATTTTTAATGAATACTATGAAAAAGAAGATAAAGACTTTCTATCCCTTATTTCTACTTATTCATTAAAAGATGATAACGAAATATTTGATTTTATTTTAAGTATTAATAATAAGTTAGATTTAAAAACAAATAAATCTTCTTACTTAGATAATTATATTAATAATACATTTAATGATGAAAAAATAGATAATGATATATCTTTATATACCAAATATATTCTAAAAATTATAGATAAAATTAGAGAATATCTAGAATATATAGATGATAGTGATTATCTAGATAAGATGTATAAAGCCTTATCCTTATTAATAGACTCTACTACTTATGATGAGATAAAAGAAAATATTACTAGTATTAAACTTCCACAAGCCAAAGGAGTATCTGATATAACTAAAGAATATAAAGAAAAAATTAGTTCTTGTATAAAGAATATTAAAGACCTTACTATCTATAAAAATAGTATTTCTATTAAAGAAAGTATTTATAAGACAAAAGATTATGTTAAAACTATCATTGATATTATAAAAGAATTAGATAAAAGAGTATATGAATATAAGAGTAAATATAATAGTTATGAATATTCAGATATTTCTAATTTAGCCATTAAATTAGTAAAAGAAAATATCGAAATAAGAGATGAAATAAAGAATAATCTAAATGAAATATTAATCGATGAATATCAAGATACTAATGATGTACAAGAAGAGTTTATTTCTTATATTTCTAATAATAATGTCTATATGGTTGGTGATATAAAACAATCTATATATCGTTTTAGAAATGCCAATCCTTATATTTTTAAGAATAAATATGACTCCTACAGCAAAAATATTGGTGGAATAAAAATTGATTTAAATAAAAACTTTCGAAGTAGAGAAGAGGTTATTAATAATATAAATCTTATGTTTAATCCTCTTATGGATGACTACTTAGGTGGTGCTGATTATAAAACATCTCATCAAATGGTATATGGTAATCTAATGTATAAAGGGGAGGGGGATAACAAGGAGAATAATAACTTTGAAGTATATTCATATAATAATGAAACTAGTTATAAGAATAATGAAGTCGAAGCCTTTATTATTGCTAAAGATATAAAAGATAAAGTAGAAAGTGGTTATCTTGCTTTTGGAAAAGACACTAATGGTATTAGAAAAATTAAATATAGTGATTTTGCTATCTTACTTGATGGTAGTAAAAACTTTGAACTATATAAAAGAATATTAGAATATAATGATATTCCTACTTCTATCGTAAGAGCAGTTAATTTAATAGATGGAGAGATAATTACTATTATTAAAAATATAGTTAGTTTTATTATCAAAATTAAAAATAATTCTATTGATAATGAGTTTAAACACTTATTCTTATCTCTAGGTAGAAGTTTCATCTTTTGCATTGATGATAATACATTATTCAATTACTTTGTAAATAATAATTACATAGATAGTGATATTTATAAAGTATCAAAAAGTATTGCTGATAAATTAGACTATTTATCTCTAGATGAAATTATAGATATAATTATAGATTCTTATGATATATATAATAGATTGTTTGTACTAGGAGATTACTCCTCTAATGTACTTAGAATAGAAAAATTAAAAGAAATTACTAGCAATCTTTCTAATTTAAATTATTCTATTTATGATTATCAAAAGTATCTTGAAGATATTATTAGTAATAATTTAAAAATAGAATATCAAGAAGGAGATACCGCAGAAGACTCTGTCAAAATTATGACTATACATGCTTCTAAAGGACTAGAGTTTAATATCTGCTACTTCGGAATATTATATAGTAAGTTTAATATTAGTGACGCTACTAGTAAATATACTTATGATGAAGAATATGGTATTATAATTCCATATAAAGATAATTTCTTCTATAACACTATTTATCATAATTTAAGTTATAAAAATTATATTAAAGAAAATATTAGTGAAAGAATAAGACTATTATATGTAGCATTAACTAGAGCCAAAGAGAAAATGATATTTGTTCTTCCTTCTAATAACAAAGATAATAACTATTATATTAATGACATTATTGATGACAGTATTCGTGATAAATACAATAATTTTGCTAGTATTATGTATTCTCTTGAAAGTATAACTAAACCATATTATAAAAGTATTGATATTAATAATATTAATTTATCAAAAAATTATAATATGATTAAGAATGGTAATTATACTAAAGAGATTAATAGAAATAATTCTATTCTAGAAGTTAAAGATATTGATATTAAAACAGAACTAGAAGAAGATAAATCTTTTTCTAAAAAGAATATTCATTTAATTACTAAGGAAGAAGAAGAAAAACTAGAGTATGGTAGGAAAGTACACGAACTATTTGAACTTACAGATTTTCATAATATAGATAATCTAAAAGACAAAGATAAAGATATTATTATTAAGTTTTTAGATAAAGTGGAAATAGGGTCTGCTAATACATATAAAGAGTATGAATTTATTTATGAAAAAGATAATATCACATATCATGGTATAATTGACCTAATACTTGAATATGATGATTATATTAAAATCATTGATTATAAACTTAAAAATATTAATGATGATGCTTATATTAAACAATTAAATGGTTATAAAGATTATATTGAAAAAGTATTTGGTAAACCTACATATATATATTTATATTCTATTATTAATAATAAATTAGAGAAATTATAAAAAAATATCTATATAATTGTATTTTTGTGATATAATTATATAGAAACATTTGCCAAATTAGTTTAGTGGTAGAACAAGGCCCTCGTAATGCCTAGAGGTAAGTTCGATTCTTACATTTGGCACCATAATTGATATTAAACTCGAACTTCTATAGTTCAGGTATAAAATATTTTATAGTTGTGATAGGCAAGGGTGTAACGATGCTAGATATAACAAGTATTTATAAAGAAACAAAATATTTAGATGAATTATTTTCATTACAATATAATATAAAATCACCAGAAATAATTCAAAAATATAAACTTGAGTTATTAGTAGAGTTTGGTGAATTAGCAAATGAAACAAGATGTTTTAAGTTTTGGAGTACAAAGCAATCTGGAAATAAAGAAAAAATATTAGAAGAATATATAGATTGTTTGTTTATGATTCTTTATTTTTGTAATATTACTGATGTATCATTAAATGAAGACTTTATAGAAGAAAATGATAGAAATGTAGTTGAAGTGTTTCTAAAGCTTTATGAATATGGCACTGATTTAAACAAAGAACTAGATAAAGAAGTTATAAAAAAGTTATTAGTAGAAATATTATATCTTTCAAAAATATTTGGATTTACTCTAGAAGATTTAAAAAAAGAAACAAAAAGAAAAAGTTTAGTTATTCAAAAACGATTAAATAGTGATTATTAATAATTGCCAAAAAAAGTGAAAAAAGAAAAAGCCTACTTGCTACTTTCACTAATAAGTGATGAAGTATGCTATGGCTTTTATTTTTGACTTTTTAAAATTTTTTGTAACTTTCTGTTTCTTACTTGCCTATCATGATCTAGTGCTTCTTCAAATTTTATTCTTTTTGCTTCGTCCAAAGATTCATGATATTCTTTTATTTGATTTAAATTACAACATATAAACTTATTTTTTAACATTTCTAATTCACTAAAAGAAATTTCATTAAGATTATTTTCAATTCTATAATTTATTAGATAGTCAATAAAATATTTTGCATATTCAAAACATCCAAAGTTTACATTTTGATTTATTCCACCTTTAGAATCTGCAGTATAAAATGATATTTCAGTAGGAAATTGACTCTTTGAAAATGATGTCACCAATTTAACTATAAAACCATTTTTTATTAAACTATTAATGTGTTTATTCTTAATCTCTACTTTAGAAGTTAAGTATTCTAATTTTTTCATATTTATAATAAATAATGCATCATTAAATAAAGCACCTTTAATTTTATATGATAAATCTATAACTATAAAACTTTCAGATTTATAAGTACTTATTAAACTAGCCAATATATTACTAATGTCTTTTAAATTGAATTTTGAATATTGTTCTATAACTTTACACTGATAATAGATTCTGTTTTTTATATTAATTAAGTCGATATTATTACTCTCAATTAAAATATTGTATTTTTTTTCAATTTTTGATTTTGCTTCTGCTAGTTCTTGTTCTTGACTTTCTCTTAAATTATTTCTACTAGCCAATATTTGTTTTTTTGTGTCTCTTAATCTTTTTAATTCATAATTAATATCCATAGAAACCTCCATTTCTAAATTTTATATTTATTGATATAAATCAATATCTACACTATATTTTATCATATTTTTATTATTTATCAAGCATAATATGCAAATAATAATTAAAATTATGGTATAATAGTTGCATGAGGGAGGAGGTTTATATATGAACTTAAAAGAGAAGTTACTAGAATTTAAAAAGAGACTTTTAGCAGATGAATTACCTGTCTCTAGAGATTTTGAATTTGATGCTACATTTGAGAATCATCCTATTGGTAATCAAGATATATATAGGTTATATTTTATAGACTATCACAGGATTAATGAATATATTGGAAGACAAGATAATAATGTTGGCGTAATAACTTGGCCTTGCAATACTTTTAGATTTCCAGAAGAAATGTCTAGAGAAGAAGGTTTTAAAGTACTATCATATTTAATTGATTTCACAGAAAAAATAGATGGTACTAAACCTTGGTTTTATAAATCTACTAGAGCACTTGATGGTGTTTTTGGCTTAGAAAGATTTGGTTTTAAAAGAGTTAAAGAAAACGATGAAGATAAAATTCTAAATCTATTTATGGTTAGTGGAAGATTATTATTATTTAAAAGAAGTGAATTATATTCAAAGTATTTTGATTGGTATGTTGAAAATGTTACTTTAGAAGAAGTGACAAATATTTATGCTAAACACAATATGGAACTTAGAAATATTGAATGTTTTGATAATCAAAATGATAAAGAATATTCAAAAGTTTTAAAGCAACAAAAATAAATAATCAATTTAGATATTCTATTGATGATAATTCCACTTTTGTTTGAAATAGAACTGTTTTGTTACTGATAAAGTTTTGATGAATTATAGGGTGATATAAATGAAAGAAATGTTTAAAAGTGCCGTCCATATGATAATAATGGATAATAATAAAATATTACTTCAAAAAAGAAAAGGTACAAAATTATGGCCTGGATATTATGCTCTTCCTGCAGGTCATATAGACCAAGGAGAAAACCAATATGAAGCATTAATTAGAGAGGCAAAAGAAGAATTAGATATCGAAATTAATCCTAAAGGTATAATTAATAGTTATGTTGTTTTAAGAAGAAATTACTTTGAGATAGATGAAAAAATATTAGAACCATATATTGATTATTATTTTGAAATATCAAAGTATAATGGTCTTCCTAAAATAGTAGAAAAAGATAAATGTGAAGAACTAATTTGGGCTGATATAAATAATTTACCATATCCATTTATTAATTATGAAGGATATTTTTTAGAAGATAGAACTATTAAGACATACGATTGTAAAATAGATGGAGCATATCAAAAAAGATTAACTAAAAAATAAAACGGGTAATTTACTCGTTTTAATTATATTCTTTTTAACTCTTTAACCTTAATTTTACCATCTAAATTATCATTAATACCATTTGTTTCAAGATACTTCTTTCTAAATAATTCTTTATCACTAGTTAAAGCACTTATATCTTCTAAAAACTTTTTATAATCCAAGTCTTCAAAATACATCTTTTCACTAGCATATCCCTTTTTACCAAATTTATTAACTAAGTGTATTCTAGATTCTTCTATTATACTATCCAAAGTATCATCAGGATTATGTTCTAGTCTGTATGAATAAGTTCTTCTAAGAGGCTCTTCAATTAAGACATTTCTATCAGCAGAAGATACAATTTTACCATATATACTTCTTGGCTCTCCTTCCATACTTGCTCTATGGTCGTAAACTGCTTCAGACATAATTTGTATTTCCTCTTCGGTAAAAAAATCTCTTAACTTTTTATCATTTAATAGCATATCTGCAGATACTTTCTCATGATTCTTAGCATCTATATAATGACCGATATCATGATATGCTGCTATTGTATAAACCATATCATAATTAATATTCTCTATAGTACTAGCAAACTTTAAACTTCTATCTATTACATATTTAATATGTTTTAAATTATGACCTTCATCATTTCTTTCATAACTTGTAAATATATTTCCCTCTATATATTCTTTTAATTTATTATTAATATTCATATTATCCTTCCTTTCTACAATATATTATCTCATAATTACTTTCCTTTGTAAATGTATTTTTATTTATATAATAGAAACTTGAGACTCAATTAGTATTATTTTGCTACATAACTAAAATTAATATTAACTCTCAATTTTTTTTATTGCATTAGTTTTTAGTTGCTCTAAATTTTTATCACCTTCTAGGATTTTTAATTGTTGTATAGCGACTTTATTTAATTTTTCTATTCTTTTTGACTGTGGTATATTATCATTAATCATTATAGCATTTAAGTTTTCCATGTTACACAGAACTAATAATTGTCTAATATCAGCATAGTCTCTTTGATTACCTTTTAAGTTTGGATTTTTTTCTTTCCACTCTTTAGCAGTTACTCCAAATAATGCAACATTCAGTAAATCTGCTTCATTAGGGTATGCAAACTTTTTTTGTTTTTCAGTAAGTAAATTAGGAATAATTGAGTTTTTAATTGCATCTGTATGTATTCTATAATTTGCCTTTGATAAAACGCGACTAGCATTCCAATCTATTTTTTCTAGATATGCTTCATTTCTTTTTAACCTTTCAAATTCTTTAATTAAATATAATTTGAATTCGGGACTAATCCAACTTGCAAACTCTAAAGCAATGTCAGAATGTGCAAAAGTTCCACCGCCATACTTTCCAGATTTAGAAATTATTCCAATAGCATTTGTTTCTCTAATCCATTTTTGTGGTGACATAGTAAAAGCATTCCTTCCTGCTTCATTTTTAAACTGGTCGAATTCGATCAGTTTAAAGTTTTCATTATTTAGTTCTTCCCAAACTCCGAGAAAAGAGATTGTCTCTTTATTTCTTAGCCAATTTTTTACAACATCTGCAGGACTTTCTGAATTTTCACTTCTTGCTAAATCGGTTAAAGAAATATATTCTTCACTTCCGATTCTTATAATATTCACTTTATTATTATTAACATTTATTTCTGCTTTAATTAAATTATTATTCATTATTCCTCCTCTTTCATATAGATAGATATATTATCTCATAATTACTTTCCTTTGTAAATGTATTTTAGTTAATACTTATATATAATAAGTATGGTTGATACCTATTTAGAGACAATATATTTATATTGGCTCTAAATAGCACTAACAAGACTAATATAATTAGGCTTGTAGTGAATAAAATAATATATTTGTATAAAACTATAAATATACTTCCATAATATAAATGGAGGAATAAAGATATGAAAGATAATATAAATGCATTAGATGAATTAAATAAAGGTTGTAATATGGGTAGTACTGCTATATCATATATTTATGATAAAATAGAAAATAAAAAATTACAAAAAGAACTAGAAAAACAAAATAAGAAGTATAAAGAAATATCTAAGAAGATAAATGATATGTATCCAAAATACAATAAAGATGATACACCTCATAAAATAAATAAAATGGAAAAAATGATGACTTTTTGGGGTATAGAAATGAAAACAATGACAGATGATACTGACTCAAAACTAACAGAATTACTAGTTCAAGGAACAAATATGGGTATCATAGAAGGAAGAAGAATACTAAATAATAAATCTTTAGATAAAGAAGTCCATAAACTAGCAGAAGAATATACATCTCTAGGAGAAGAAGCAGTAGAGGAACTAAAAAAATATCTATAAAGAACATAAGAGTTCTTTTTATTTTTCCTAAAGTGTGATATACTTAAGTAAATAGGAGGAACACATTATGCAAAGTAAATTAAAAAAGATACTTACTACTTATACTGAAGAAGAACTAGAAAGAATAGTTTTAGAAAAAGAAAGAAAGAGTAGTAGATAAGGAGATAGATTATATGAAGTATGTTAAGTTATTAGGAGTATTTATTCTCTTACTAAGTGGCTGCTCATTTGCTGCTACTAAGGATAAAGATACTATTGATATTAATGTATCTGGTATCACTAAAGAAGATAATTATGTAGATGATAATATAATAAATGTTGGTATATATCCCGCTAACGGAAGTTACTATAATAAAGAGATAATTAAAGATACATATTATGCTGATTTTAATAGTATGCAAGATATTGGCTCTTTTGAAGTATTTCTAACTAATGATAGTTCTATCAGTGGTAGTAACTTCAAAGATACTTGGAAGAAATATTATAACAATTATACTGATATAGATAAATATAAAATAGGTTATAACATAACTTATACCTTAAAAGATGGTACTAGGGAAGGGGGCAACTTCTTAGAGCCAGATATATATAGATATGGAAAATATATTTATGTATATTTATATGATGATGTTAATGTTCCTGATGGAGTATATTATAGTCATCTAGAGAGTATGGAAGATAATACTATTTTATCATCAGTTAAGATATTTGCTACTTATGATATAGATGATGTAGATTATATTACATTAACAGCCTTTACTTATGATGATGATGATGACTTTGATAAAGATAATAATTATAGAGGAAAATCAAAATATACTATAGATATTAAAAGGAAATAGAACCAATTAATCTATTTCCTTTAACATTACCTTTGCAAAGTATGCACTAACTTTCTCAAACTCTTTTTCATCATCTAAACCTGAATAATACAGGTTTCCCTCTTCATCACTTGTAGTTTTCCTAAAACAAATATCAGTATTGTCATTTATATTAGCAAATAAAGTATAAAGAGTATTATCAATTCTTTCTTCTTTTACAATAATATATTCAATATTATCATCTAAAACAATAGTATCCATTTTATTTACCTCTACTTTCATTTACTACACTTGTCATAATATCATCAATAGTACCATCACGATATGATTTTACTAATTGTTCTTCAGCATACTTCTTAAACTCTGCTCCACTAGGTTTTCCATCTTTATCAACTAATCCATTTACTGTATAATATTGGGCTAGTGAAGTATAGTTATACATTCCATCTTTGTAACTAGTAGCCTCTATTAACTTTTCAAACTCAGTATTAATAGTATCTCCAGCACCATCAAGGGCCTTATCATAAGCATATATTTCTGCTATTGAAGGATCACATAAGTTTAATCTACCATAATCACTAATACTATTTCCTCCATCTTTTATCGTAACATTACCTTTATCGTCAACATCAACTAAGTTAGCATTTTCTAAGTTATCATTTGCCTGTTCTGTAACTATCTTAATAGCCTTATTTAAGTCAGAAGCATACCTAACAGTTCTAATTGCTTTAGGAGTATTAATCCCCATTATCACCAAAAGAGCAATAGTAAGTATTATTTTCCCATTCTTACCTAATAACTTTTTACTCTGCTTCTTCTTACTATAACTAGTAACCTTATCTTTTCCTATCGATTTATTACTAACTCTATTTCTATTTGCATTTTCATTTAGCATTCTCTCTAACTGAGCATCATTATATTTACTCTCAAAATCTTCCATATCCATATATATACATCTCCTTCTATGATAAATATACCTTATTTTTAAATATTAGTCAACAAAACTTTACAATATTTACATTATTGACTTTCATATAATTTAATGTATAATATTTATAAAGAAGAAAGGACTATTTATGAATAATAATTATTTTATACCAAAAAATTCTGATAACATAATAATATTTGATAAAAAAGATATGCTTCCTAGAAAGAGAATGTATACAAATAACATAATTAAAATATTAAAATTAGAGAATATTTCAGAGTATTTAGAACAAGACATTAAAAGTCTTAACAAAGAATATAATAGATATAATAAAAAGTATAAAAAACATAACAAAATAAAAAGAATATCGAGAAAACTATCTTTCTTTTCTCTAATATTAATTATTCCTATAATACTATTTAACCATACTATAGGCATTGAACTAAATCATATCTTAATACCTCTCATTAGTTTATTTGGAGTAACATCCGCTACCTGTATCATTTATGACGATACTAAAATAAAAAACAAAATGATGGAAATTAATAATCTCATAAATATTGAAACAAAAGAAAGAGAAAGAGTATTAACTAGTATTAATAAATTAAGTAAAGATAAAAATGCTACCAATAGGAAGAATGAACATACAGATACCATAGTTACCATAAATGTAAATAAACAAATTCACAAAGAAGAAGAGAGAATAAACACTCTCTATAACAAAGAATATAATAATACTAAAATAAAGAAAAGAGTCAAAAATATATAACTCTTTAACATAGTATGAACGAATAAAGCCCTTTGTTTACAAGAAAAACAAGAAAACAGCCTAATCTTTATAAACGAATACAACCAAATAAAAAAATCCTAGTACTTAAAACCATAAAAATCAAAAAGAAAGAACACAACATATAAACTATCAAGTAACTAGGCAAAATAGCACCAATCCAATCATAGGCTTTTATAATACAAAAAAACAGGTTTAATCACCTGTTTTTATATACATTCAACAAAAGTATCATCTAGACATCTAAGAACGCAGCAGCAGTTCAAGTTAATAGTAAAGAACGAGTTAGTTGCTTCATAAGGAAATACACTAGATTCATCAGTATTATTAGCAAGTACTCTACAAGTAGCGCAGCAGCCATCTAATTTTTCAAGTCTAAAGACATTGCTAGTAGTAGTAATAGATGGGTCTTTACTTATTGGCATAGCAAGTGGTGTATTTCCACTACCACAAGTATATAATACTATAGGTCTAGTGTTGTAGCAGAAACTACTATTTTGACCTAAAAAACCTCTGTCACAAGTCTCTAAGCAGCAGTCATTTTGACATACACTTTGCTGAAGTATAAGAATAACCTTTAGAATGTCTGCAATGCAATTCTCACAAGAATTATTTTCATTGTTACACATATAATCCACCCCTTTTTTATATTCAATATAACATATGATAAATGATTTAAAAATTGTACTACATTCACCTAAAAAATAAATATTTTACATAAATTAAGATACCACAACATATATATTATTATGAAAATATTAAATAGATTAGATAATTATATAAATGATAAAAAATATAGTATGATATATAAATATAACAAATTAGATATCATAAACTATACCGAAATACTAGATTTCACCTCTAAAATAATAAGTATTAGATATGAAGAAAAAGTATATCAAATAAAAGGAAGCAATCTAGTAATAACAAGAATGATGGATAATGAGATATTAATATCAGGAAATATAGAGAATATTACTTTTATGTAGAAAGAGTATGATACTATGAAAGATAAAATATTTAGACTATTTAACAGTAGTATAAAAATAAAAATAGAAGGAAGAAATGTAGATAATTTCTTAAGAAGACTAATAAATAACAAAGTAAATATCGAAAAAGTTATACCAAAGTCCTATAACACCATGTACATAATAATAGATTATAACGAACTAGATAAAGTACTTAGACTAAAAACAATATATAATATAAAAATAATAAAATACTATGGAAAATTAAGACTATTAAAATACATAAAGAAGAATATATTTGTTCTAATATTTTTACTAGTAGGACTGCTTATGATTTATACCTTATCAAATATCATATTTAGTATAGAAGTAATTCATTCAAATAGCAACATAATAAAATTAGTAAATGAAGAGTTAGATAAAAATGGCATAAAAAAATATAGTTTTGTTAAAGATTATGAAGAAATAGAAAAAATAAAAAAGAAGATACTAGAAGACAATAAAGATACATTAGAATGGCTAGAAATAATAAGAGAAGGAACTAAATATACAGTTAGAGTAGAAGAGAGAATAATAAATAAAGATAATATAGATGATAAAGTATATGATATAGTATCTTCAAAGAATGCAGTCATTAAGAAAATATATGCCATATCAGGAGAGAAAGTTAGAAATGTAGATACTTATGTAAAAAAAGGAGATACCATTATATCTTCAGATATAACACTTCCAAATAATAGTAAAGTATCAAAGTCTGCAAGTGGAAGAGTAGAGGGAGAGGTTTGGTATACAGTTAGAGTAGAGTATCCTTATATTTATAACGAAACAATATATACAGGTAAAAAGAAGAAAGTACTAGTCTTTAACTTACTAGATAAAAGAATATCATTCTTTGATTTTCATAAATATAAATCCTTTGATAGAAATATAAAATATATTTTTAATAATAATATTATACCTCTTTCTTTAACTTATGAAGATGAATATGAGACTAAGGTTATAAATGATATATATACATATGATACTGCTAGAGAGAAGGCTATAGAGACTGCTAAAGAGAAACTATTAGATAAGTATTCAGGTATTGTAGATATTACTAATATTAAGGTTATTAATGAAGAAGATTTATCTAGTAAAATACTAGTAGATTTATTTATTACTTGTACTGAAGATATTACTTCATATAAAGAGGTTATAAATACTGATATTAATTCTTAAATGGATATATTTATTATTATTTCCACGGGAGCCTGTAGTCTTCCGTGGTGTAAGAGAGCCAAATTATTTGTCTCTCTTACAAATAGTATATTTAGGAGATATTTTAATATTGATAAAAATAAATTACCAAATAGTCCAAGAACAGACTATACATTTACATCAACAACTCCAATAACATTTTAGTAATTATAAAGAGAGTACGAGTGTACTTTTTTTATTTGTATATCTCTAAGTTAGAAAGTATTCACTGTGAATATAATACACAAAAAATAATTGCATTTTAAATAATATTATGGTATAGTATTAAGAACTAAAGAGGGAGAGTAACAGTATAATGGATAGCATAGATAATATAAAAAAAGAAGTAATAAATAATGATTTATCATATTTAGAATTATTAGAATTATATATAAAGTATATAAAATTAGTAAAAGAATTGCAGAGTTCTATACCAAGTATAAGAAGTGATTATAAATATTATATGAATGATAAAGTAGTTAATTGTTATGGATATGCATTAAGATTAGATTTACCAGAATACTTTGCAAAATCTTTTGATAGAGAACTAGGAGATGACTTTGATTTCTATCCAGGTTGTTTTAGTGGTATACATGATATTCTAACAGAAGAAGATTTACTTAAAGGATTATATGGAGATTTAGATGTATTAGGAATTAAATATAATGAATGTATAGATAGTAGTCATTTATATAAAATAGCATTATATTATCAAAAATCTATTTTAATAGATGATGGATTAAGAGACTTTCATTTCTGGAGATTAAATAATAATGGTATTTGGTCTTGTAAAGAAGGATATAGTGGAAGAGTTATTAAAAATATAAAACCTACTTGTAATATTGGATACTCTCTTATTAAGAAATTAGATATAGGAAGATAATAATGAAAAGTATTAAAGATATAGAAAAAGAAGTTAAAAATAATAATTTAAATTATAATGAATTATTAGAGTTATATATTAAATATTTAAGAATTAGATTAAGAAAGTTAAAAGAATATCCTTCAGTTAAGGAAGAAATTGATTATTATATGAATACTAGTGATATTAATTGTTATGGTTATGCTCTAAGACTTAAATTACCTAAGTATTTTAAAGAAAGTTTTTACCAAGTGATGGACTTTAATGTATTTGATATTGATCCTGGAGTATTAAGTGGTATTACTGATATATCTACTGAAAAGAAGTTATTAAATGCTATATATAGTGATTTAGATATACTTAAAATTGATTATACTACTGATAAATATGATTTATCTCCCTATAAAATAGCAGTATTCCAAGATACTAAACAGAAATATGTAACAAGTAGTTTTCCTCCTGATTATCATTTTTGTAGGTTAAATAAAGAAGGAATATGGACATATAAAAATGGTTATGAAGGAGATGTAATAGCAAGTGATAAACCTACTTCTAACGAAGGATATAAACTAATAAAAAAAATAAGTATTAAGAGATAAATATTTATAAAAATATTGATTTCATAGGTAAGTTGTGATATAGTAAATATTGTGAGATTTAAAAAAATAAAAAGAAGTTAAGACTAGGAGGATTTTTATGAATAATAAGCAAAATACTAAAATAACAAGTAGAGATGTAGATTTTGCTAAGTGGTATACTGATGTAGTAAATGCTGCCCATTTAGCAACATATTCTAATACTAAGGGTTGTATTGTTTTTGAGCCTAATGGATATGCTTTATGGGAAAATATACAAAAAGGACTAGATAGTAAGTTTAAAGAAACAGGACATGTAAATGTTTATATGCCTTTATTAATACCTGAAAATCTACTTAGAAAAGAAGGAGAATTAGTCGAAGGATTTGCTCCAGAAGTTGCTTGGGTTACAATGGGTGGTAATAAAGAATTAGATGAGAGATTATGTATAAGACCTACTTCTGAGACACTTTTCTCTGACTATTATAGAGGAGTAGTTAGTTCTTATCGTGACCTTCCTAAACTATATAATCAGTGGTGTAGTGTATTAAGATGGGAGAAGGAAACTAGACCATTCTTAAGAAGTCGTGAATTTTTATGGCAAGAAGGACATACTATTCATGAAACAAAAGAAGAAGCAGAAAGTGAAACTTTAAATATGTTAAATATTTATAATAATTTCTTTCATGAATATTTAGCAATTCCAAGTATTGTAGGTAGAAAGACCGAGAAAGAGAAGTTTGCAGGAGCAGAATATACTTATACAGTAGAATCTCTTATGTATAATGGTGTAGCACTTCAGTCCGCTACTAGCCATTACTTTGGTCAGAAGTTTTCACAGGCTTATGATATTAAGTTTACTAGTAGAGAGAATAAACTAGAGTATCCTTATCAAACTTCTTGGGGTGCATCTACTAGAATGATTGGTGCTCTTATAATGGTTCATTCTGATGATTATGGACTTGTTCTTCCACCAAAAATTGCTCCTAAAAAGGTAGTTATCATTCCTATTACTAAGGATTTGGAAGTATTAAGTCTTGCTAATGATTACTTAGATAAATTAAAAGAAGAAGGTATCGAAGCATATATTGATAATACTGATAGAAGTCCTGGATATAAGTTTGCTGAGGCTGAAGTTAATGGTATCCCTGTCAGAATAGAAATAGGTAAAAGAGATTTAGAAAATAATATGATTACTTTAGTAAGAAGAGATACTAGAGAGAAGGTACAAGTATTTACTAATACAGATATTATTCATGATGTTAAAGTATTACTTGAAGATATTCAAAGAGATATGTATGATAGAGCTCTTAGAAGAAAAGAAGAGATGACTTATACTTGTACAGATTTAGAGGAGTTTAAAGATATTATTAACAATCATCCTGGTTTTATTAAGGCTATGTGGTGTGGAGATACCGCTTGTGAAGAGAAAATAAAAGAAATTAGAGGTTGTAAATCCAGATGTATCCCATTTAATGAAGAAAAGATTGATGATAAATGTATAGTCTGTGGTAAAGAGGCTAAAGATTTGGTTGTTTGGGGTATTCAATATTAAGTAAAAAAGTATTTGACTAGTTCAAAGAAAAGAATTAGGTCAGATACTTTTTTTCTTTTATTAGAATATCTGTCTATTATTAATAAAAAAATATCAAGTTTAAAATTATAGAAGTAATGTATAATATCCTTTATTTTAAGTTATATTTTGATATAAAGTAGTCTAAGCTCTCTTCGAGAATCTTCTTTCCATCATTTATAATTCTTTCTTTATTATTTATATAATCTAATAAATCACTTTTTGTTTCTATTAAGTATCTTCCAACAACTTTAAATAAGTCATAGCCATTGTATTCTTTTGTTATAATATTACCTTTTGAAAACGATAACTCATTCATATTAGGCAATTTGTTATTATTTATTAATTTAATAATAATATTTTTGAATGTTCCGTCTTTTATTAGTTTATCTGTTGATCCATCAAAATTATTAGCAAGTGATTCATCAAGCCATACAATTCTTTCAATGTTATTTTTTTTATAGACAAATTTAGAAAATAGTAAATGAAAACTTTCATGAGCAAGTGTATTAAAATTTTCATAAGGGCTATTTTCATTAAGCAATATTTGTGTTTCTCCGCCATAGAAACATCCTGTAGCCCATTCAGGAGGTAATGGTGAATTGGGAGCAGATACCTCTTTAATTCTATTAATAAAGTCATCATGATTAATTAGAAATGCTCCTTTTATTTTTTCGCAATTTTGTTCTCTAAAAAATGACAAAAACTCTTTTACTTTGTCTGTTGAATAATTTAATACTTCCTCACCATATTCTTTTAATGATAATGGAATTAATATTTCAAAATACTCATTTGTGATAGTTATATAATTTTTCATTTCGCCACCTCTTAAACTAAATAATTAATTAAAATACAACAAATTGACCGATATGTTAACTTGAAAATGTATTTCTAGTTAAATAATCAGTTAAAGTTATACATATATATATTCTATCACAAATTTTTGTATATTAAAATTAGAAATATAAAAGTATGCGTTTATTATCAATTTAGAGGATGTATATTAATTTAAATATATGATTATATGTCTAAAAGTTAATTTAATGGATAATACTGTGGTAAAAATAATACTAATAAAATTCACTATAAAGTAGGGAAAAAGTTAGAAAAGTAATTATTTAGTAAAAAAAGCACTTCACCCCAAATAGTCACACCCATAATTAATCATTTATAGACTTTTAGGCTATAAATGACAATCTAAGACAATAAGGCTTAGATTGAGTAAAAGTAACATAAAAAACAAGACAAAATATTTACAAACCATAATATATTTGCTATAATAATAATGTGTGAAAGGAAGATTAACTATGGAAATAGCATTAATAATTGTATCAATACTATTAATAGCAGTCGTTTTACTACAAAGTGGTAAAGCAGAATCTGCATCACAAATAATTCAGGGGGGAACATCTGATTTGTTTGCAAATAGGAAAGAAAGAGGATTTGAACTATTTGTTACAAGATTAACATATGTTTTAGGTTTTACTTTCTTTGTATTATGTTTAATAATATCATTATAAGACTTAAAATATATTTTTAAGTCTTTTTGAATAAAAAGGAGGAGAGTTTAGTGAAAGAAATAATAATAGAGAAATTAACAGAAAATACATCTCTTACTATAATGCAGTTAAATGATATGCTTGGACTTACAAGTATAGAAGAATATCAAAGCCTAGAGAATATATTAGATAGTCTAGTAAGTGATGGCATTTTATATTATAGTGAAAAGAAGAAAAAGTATCTACTACTAGAAAATAGTCACTTAGTAAAGGGGAATCTTATACTAAACGATAAAGGATTTGGTTTTATTGAAATAAATAAAGATTCAAAAGATGTCTATGTAAATGAGAAGAATATAAATGGTGCAGAGGACGGAGACTTAGTATTATTTGAATATCTAAATAAAGATATGACTAGACCAGAAGGAAAGATAATTAAAGTAATTAAAAGAAATTATGACCCTTTAGTAGGAGAAGTAATAAAGATAGATAATGACTATTTCGTAAAACCAGATAAAAAAGGAACAAATATCTATATACCAAGAGATAACTTAAATGGAGCAGTAGAAGGACATAAAGTAGTCGTAGAGCCAATAAAAGATGGAAAAAGAGTAGGAAAGATAATCAAAATAATAGGACATAAAAATGATGTTGGAGTAGATATCCTATCCTTTGTCTATGAATATAATTTTAGTCCAACCTTTCCAGAAGAAGTAGCACTAGAACTAGATAGTATTCCATCATATTTAACCGAAGAAGAAATAAAAAAAGAATTATCAAGTGGAAGAAGAGACCTTAGAGATAAAGAAATATTTACAATAGATGGAGCAGACACAAAAGATATAGATGATGCAATATCATTAACCAAAAGTGAAGATAATAAATATCATCTAGGAGTCCATATCGCTGATGTTTCATATTATGTAAAAGAAGGCTCAGCCTTAGATGAAGAAGCATATTCTCGTGGTACTAGTGTTTACTTAGTAGATAGAGTACTTCCAATGCTTCCTCATAAGTTATCCAATGGAATATGTTCACTAAATGAAAATGAAGATAGATTTGCCTTTACTTGTGAAATGATAATAGATAATAAAGGAAATATAACAAGTTATCAAATATTCAAGTCAATAATAAGAAGTAGAAAGAAAATGACATATGAAGAAGTAAATAAGTTACTAGAAGAAAATAATCCTAGTGATGAATATAAACCATATGAAGACACTCTAAGACTAATGGAAGAGTTATCCAAGATACTTAGAAAAAAAATGATAGGTAGAGGATATATAGAGTTTGAAAGTACTGAGGCTAAGATTAAAGTAGATGATGCTTGTCATCCAATAGAGATAGAGGCTAGAGTACAAAGAACAGGTGAAGAACTAATCGAGAACTTTATGATAGCGGCTAATGAGACAGTAGCAAGTTCAATCTACTATAAAAATCTACCAGGTATATATCGTGTTCATGATAAACCAGATGAAAAGAGACTAGGAGACTTTATGAAGTTCTTATCACTTCATGGATATGTAGTAAATGGAAAGAGTAAGATAGACTCTCCTAAAGACTTACAACATATATTAAAACAACTAGAAGAAGTACCAGAAGTTAGAGTATTACACGATATGGCTATTCGAAGTCAATCAAAAGCCGTTTATTCTGATATAAATATAGGCCACTTTGGCTTAGGAAGTAAGTGCTATAGCCATTTTACTTCTCCTATCAGAAGATATCCAGATTTAATATTACATAGACTATTAAAAAATTACAACTACAACTATAGTGAAAAAGTAATCGCAGAAGCAAGAGAAGCCTTACCAATAGAGAGTGAACATTGTTCAATTAGAGAACAAGACGCTCAGAACTGTGAAAGAGATGTCGACAAAATGAAGAAAGCCGAATATATGATGGACCATATAGGAGAAATATATGAAGGAATAATCTCCGGAGTACAAGAGTTTGGTATCTTTGTAGAACTAGATAACACAGTAGAAGGCTTAATAAAAGTAGAGAATATAAAAGGCGACTATTACATATATGATAGTGATATGATGGCTCTAGTAGGAAAGAAGAGTAAGAAGAAGTATGCTTTTGGAGATAAAATTACCATTAGAGTAGTAAGAGCAGATAAAGATAAATCAGAAATAGACTTCGAAGTATATGATGAGAAAGAGGAGAATAAAGGGAAAAAGAAAAAAAATAATAACAACTAACAGGAGGGTTTAAATGGAAAGCAGTATAGTTACATTACTTAGTATGAAAAAGAATAAAATTATGAAGTTAGAAGATATATCTAAAGCATTAGATACTCATGATAGCAGGAGATTTATGATGTCTATCAAAGTATTAGAAGAAGAGGGTATCATCTTTCGAGATAAGAAAGGAAAATATACCCTTACTTCTAATACCACTTTAAAAAAAGGTAAGATTAAGGTTACTAAGAGAAAAGGACCAATAGTAGTATTTGATGATAAAACAGAATTAGATGTAGTATATAAAGACCATAAGTCTTTAGAAAACCATGATATCGTACTAGTAGACACATCAGGAGTTACCGCTAAAGTAGTTAAGATACTAAAAAGAGAATATCATAATTATATTGGAGAAGTTATTAAGGAAGGTAAATACTATTTAGTTAGAAGTAAAGATAAAGAAGATATTATTTTAGATAAAATATATCCCATTGGTACTAAAGTTTTAATAGATGGTAAGACTAATGAAATTAAAGAAGTAATTGGTCATAAAGATGACTTAGGTACTAGAGAAAAAGAAATATTATTAGAAAACGGTTTTCCTATTAGTTTTAGTAATGAATATATGGAAGAACTTAGGAAAATACCAAATAAGGTTACGAGTAGAGAAATAGAGACTGCTAAAAGAGAAGGAACTATTGATTTAAGAGATATTCCTATGACAACAATAGATGGAGACGATACAAAAGACTTTGATGACGCCATCGGAGTATATAATGATGATATTTATATTAGTATTGCTAATGTCTGTAAGTATATCAAAGATGGTACTAAGATATGGGATGAGACAATGAATCGAGGAATATCCGTATACCCTCCTGGTATGGTTAATCCCTATTTACATCATTATATTTCAAATGGAATATGTTCATTAATACCAGGAGAAGATAGATTTACTATTACTTCAGTTGTTAAGGTAGATAATAAAGGTAAAGTTATCTCTTATAGAGTAAGTCCTTCAATTATTAATAGTAGGAAGCGTATGACTTATGATGAAGTTAATAGTTATCTAGAAAGAAATAGTGTAATAGAGGGTTATGAAGACTATACTAAAGAGTTAGATAGACTATATGAAGTTGCTAAACTTATTAAAGATGATATGTTAAAGAATGGATTCTTAGATTTTACCAGTAGTGAAGTTAAGGTTATATTAGAGAATAATAAGACAAAGAATATAAAAAAGAGATATCAAGGTAAAGCAGAAGATTTAATAGAGTTTTTAATGATATTACATAATTTAGTTCTTACTGATTATTTTATAAAACATAAACTACCATTTATTGCTAGAAATCATGATGAGCCTAATAGAAATAAGTTATCTTCTTGGAATCATTTACTTAAAGAAAGAGGATATAATCCTTCTAAAATGAGTGATTTCTCTAGTAGAGAGATTATAGATAGATTAAACTTATATAAAGATAGTAAAGAGAGAGTTATTCTTGATAGTTATGCTATAAAAGGCCAATCAAAAGCAAAATATAGTGCTTATAATATAGGACATTTTGCCATAGGAGTACCTGCTTATGCTACCTTTAGTTCTCCCATTAGAAGATGTGATTTAATTAATCAGAGAGTATTAATGGACTCTATTACTTATGGAGACAATTATGCTAGAAAGAAATGGTTAGTATTACTACCTAAACTTGCAGATATGGCTACTAGTGCAGAGAGAAGAGCAGATAAAGTAGAGAGAAGTACTACTGATATTAGGAAAGCCGAACATATGGAGAAATATATTGGTTATGATTTTGATGGTTTAGTATCAGAGGTTAGTAATGAATATATTAAAGTATTACTTCCTAATATGATAGAGGGTAAAGTATTTATTAGTAAACATGAATATAATCTTAAAGATGGATTCTCTTTATATGGTATTAATTCTAATGAGAGAATATTAGTAGGAGATTTTATTAGAGTTAGAGTAGTTAAAGTTGATACTTATACTGGTGATATAACTTTTAATAGAGAAAGTAATAGAAATATAGAGTATACTTCTAGTAAGAAGAAAGTTAAAAAAAGATAATATATCCTTTGAAGCCCTTTGGTCTTCAAAGGTAAAAGGAAGCCTAAGGTCTTCCTTTTAAACAATATGGCTGTAGTGAAAGATTTTACCAAATAGTGAAAAATCTTTCAGTAGGAATAAGAGGTATATAATGAGAAGAAGAAAGAAAAAGAATAAAATAGTAATAATAGTACTACTATTGCTAGTAGCAATTGCAGGTTTCCACTATGGATATAATAAATTATCAAGTAGTAATAATAAGATAGAAGTAAAGGAAGAAGAAAAACCAAAAGAATATAGTGCAAGTTTAGTTATGGTTGGAGATTTATTAGTACATGATAGATTATATAATGCAATGAAAACAAGTAATGGTTATGATTTTAAACCTGCTTTAACATATATAAAAGATATAGTAAAAGAATATGATATAGCCTACTATAATCAAGAGACAATACTAGGAGGAGAGGAAATAGGACTATCTAGTTATCCTTCATTTAATTCACCATATGAAGTAGGAGACGCTATGATAGATGCAGGATTTAATTTAGTAAGTCTAGCCACTAATCATACTCTAGATAGAGGAGAAAAAGCAATAACAAACTCAGTAAATTATTGGAATGAGCACCCATCTGTCTTAGCGGTAGGAAGCTATTTATCTTTTGAAGAAAGAGATAAAGTAAGAATAAAAGAAGTAAATAATATAACTTATACAATGTTAAATTATACTTATGGAACAAATGGAATTAAAGTACCAGAAGGAAAAGAATATTTAGTAAATGTATGGCCTTGTACTGGAAATAATTTAGAATCAGATACTAAGTATCAAGAATATAAAGAAAAAGTAAAAGAAGATATAAAAAGAGTAAGAGATAAAGTAGATGTATTAATCGTAGCAATGCACTGGGGAGTAGAATATACCCATATTCCAACAAATTATCAATTAGATATGGCTTCCTTTTTATCAGAAGAGAAAGTAGATATTATAATAGGAACACATCCACACGTAGTAATGCCAGTTACATATATAAATGATACTTTAGTAGTATATTCTTTAGGTAATTTCCTTTCAGCTCAAGAAACTAATATTGATTATAATACTACAGTAGGACTACTTAGTACAGTAAAAATAACAAAACATATTGATAAAGATAATAATACAAGTATAAAATTAAGTAATCAAACTAATGAACTAATATATACATACTCTAAGAATAATAAAAATTATAAAGTAATACCACTTTCTAATCCAGATATAAAAACATATCTTAGTGATTATGAAAGAGTATATAATAAGTATGCTAGTGTTATTAAGAATATGGATAATACTATAGAAGTAAATAGTATAAATTAAAATAAATGGAAAAATGTGATAAATAAGCAAAAAAAAGTTGGAAAAATGTGATAAATCTATTGAAAAAAGTCGGAAAAATGTGATAAAATGTAATAGGAGATGAAAAAATGACAAGATTAAGAAGAAAAATTGATGATTTTTTAATAGAATGGAAAAATAGTGAAAACAAGTTACCACTAATAGTAAAAGGTGCTAGACAAGTAGGAAAAACAGATGCAATAGAAAACTTTGCTCGCAATAATTATGAGAATATAGTAGAAATAAACTTTGCATTAGAATCAGAGTATAAGGGAATATTTGATAATGGTTTTAAAGTAGATACAATTATAAAAAATATATCATTAATTAATAATGATTTTAAGTTTGTTCCAGGCAAAACATTAATATTCTTTGATGAATTACAAGATTGCATTAATTGTGCCACTTCATTAAAATCATTTAATCTTGATAAAAGGTATGATGTAATCTGCTCTGGCTCTATGATGGGAATTAATTACGCAAAAATAGAATCTAATAGTGTAGGAAATAAGCAAGACTATGAAATGTATTCAATGGATTTTGAAGAGTTTCTTTGGGCTAAAGGCTATAGTGAAGAACAGATAGATGATTTATTTAATTGTATGTTAAAATGTGAGCCTCTTACTAAAATACAATATGATGTAATGTCAAAAAACTTTAAAGAATATATGATTTTAGGAGGAATGCCTGCGATTGTTAATACATTTATAAAAAATAAAAACTTTAGTGGAATACTTAATATGCAAAAACAAATATTATTAGATTATAAAGAAGATATAACAAAATATGCCTCTGGCTTAGACCAAGCCAAAATATTAAACGTATATAATAAGATACCAGTTTTTCTTGGAAACGAAAATAAAAAGTTCCAAATATCTAAAGTTGAGTCAGGTGCTAGAAGTAGAGAATATATAGGAACTGTTGATTGGCTTAATAATGCTAGTATCATAAATATCTGTTACTGCCTAGAGAGTCCTAATTTACCTCTAAAAGGAAATTATAATCCAGATAATTATAGAATCTATTTTAGAGATACAGGATTATTAATAGCCTCATTAGATGATGAAGCCCAAGATGATTTAAGAAAAAATGAAAACTTTAATACATATAAAGGAGCAATATATGAAAATGTAGTAGGAGATATGTTAGTAAAATCAGGTTATTCTCTCTTCTTTTATAAAAATGAAAAAGGAACAGTAGAAATGGATTTCTTTGTAAGAGATTGGAACTCCTTAATCCCAATAGAAGTAAAAGCAAATGATAATAGTACAATCTCACTTAATAACTTGATAGATGATAAAAAATATAGCGATATAAAATACGGTATTAAACTTTGTAATAAGAATATAGGATTTAATGGTAAGTTCTATACATTTCCATACTTTTTGACTTTTTTAATCAAAAGATATTTAAAAGCAAAAAATGAAATAGAAAAAGGTGATACAAATGGAAATACTAAATAGAAAAGCAAGATATGACTATGAAATTGAGGATACTTATGAAGCCGGTATTGTACTAACTGGTACAGAAATAAAATCTATAAGAGAAGGAAAAGTAAATATTAAAGATAGTTATGCTATTATTAGAAATAATGAAATATATTTATTAAATACCCATATTTCTCAATATAAAGAAGGAAATATATTTAATCATGAAGAAGATAGAACAAGAAAATTATTACTACATAAAAGAGAAATACTAAAACTAAGAGATAAACTAGAAAAAGATGGATATACAATAATACCATTAAAAATATATTTCGTAAAGAATAAAGCAAAAGTACAATTAGGACTTGCTAAAGGTAAAAAGAATTATAATAAAAAAGAAACTATAAAAGAAAGAGATATAAAAAGAGAAATGGAAAAGAGTTTAAAGTATAGATAATGGATAATGTAATAGAAAAAACTAAGGAACTAATAAATACTTTTGAAAATAGTGATTTAATAAAAAATCTAGATTATAATAAACAAAAAGTATTAGATAATAAAACCTTATTAGAACTTATTATGAAGTATCATAAAACAGATGATGATTATGAAAAAATATCTCTTAAATTAAAAATAAATAGTTACGAAGAATATAAAGAATATATGAAATATTATAATAAACTCTTTTATTATATTATGGATATAAATAAAAGATATAAAGAGTATACAGAAGTAAGAGGTTGTAAAAAATGAGAGTAATAAGTGGTTATTTAAAAGGTAGAAATATACTAGGCTATAATACACCAGGTACTAGGCCTACAATGGATAGAGTAAAAGAATCAATGTTTGCAAGTATCCAAAACTATATAGAGTCTTCTACTGCATTAGATTTATTTTCAGGTACAGGAAGTCTTGGAATAGAAGCAATATCTATGGGAGCAGATAAATGTTATTTTGTAGATAATGGAAAAGAAATACTAAAATATCTAAATAAAAATATAGATAATTTAAATATAAAAGATAAAAGTATAGTAATAAATAAAGATTATAAAGATTCATTAAAATACTTTAAAGATAATAATATAAAGTTTAATATAATTCTAGTAGACGCCCCCTATAAAATGAAAGTAGCAAATGAAGTAATAGAACTTATAAGTAAATATGATTTATTATATGATAATGGATTATTAGTTATAGAATATAGTTTAGATAAATTATCTGATACTTATAACAATTTAAAATTAATAAAGACAAAAAAATATAGTGATAAATATGTAAATATTTATTGTAAAGTAATTGACTAATAAGTAATTTTATGATAATATTATCTTATGAATAGAGGAGGAAGAAAGAAAATGAAAAAATTAAATAAGAAAGGTTTTACTTTAATAGAATTACTTGCAGTTATCGTAATACTTGCAATTATTGTTGTAGTAACAGTACCTACAATTATCAAAACAATAGCAGATGCTAGAGTACAAAGTATCTGGAACTTAGCAGGAGAGGCTGCAAATAGTTATAATACAGCAGCTGCACAAGAATTGCTTAGTCCAGGTGTATTAAATGGAGCAGTTGCACCAGCAGATGGAACTTGGAAATGTATAAATAGTATTAAAACTACAGATAATACAAAATCACTTGCTGATGTTTTAGAATTAAAAGAAACAGATGTTGCTCTTGCTACGGGTTTTGACGGAACTGCTAATGCTACTACTGTACCAACAGTAGGTCAAGATGGTAAATACACTATTAAAAAAACAGATTGTTCTGCAATTAGATTAAAAAATAGTGGTACTGGTGGAGCAGAGGTTATTCTAGTTTCTAAGAATGGCGGTAAGTTCCAAGTATCTGGATACACTGTTTATGCAATAAGCACTGCGTCAAACGGTGATAGAGCTGCTATATCAGCATCTTAATCTTAAAAAGATATATCTAAATAACAAATACTAAAGAGGAGTAATCCTCTTTTTATTATACTCAATTTTAGTATATAGTATATGCTTCTATAAAGTAGATATGGCTGATATATTAGTTTAAGACAATAAAAATATATTGGCTTAAACTAACACTCTAAGACATTAAGGCTTAGAGTGATAAATAAAATACTTTATATTTAAAATAAAATATAGTATAATAAATATATAAGGAAGTGATAAATAATATGAAATTAATAATAGGAAGCCATGTATCATATAAGAATGATACCCAATTACTTGGGAGTGTAAAAGAAGCACTTAGTTATAATGCAAATACATTTATGTTCTATACAGGAGCCCCACAAAACACAAATAGAGGACAAATAGAAGATGCTCTTACTATGGAAGCATATAAATTAATGAAAGAAAATAATATCGACTTAGAAAAAGTAATAGTACATGCACCATATATAGTAAACTTAGCCAATTTTAATAACTTTGATTTCTCTGTATCATTTCTAATAAATGAAGTAGAAAGATGTCATACATTAGGAGTAAAATATCTAGTATTACACCCAGGATCTGCAGTCAATACAACAAGAGAAGACGCTATAAGTAATATAAGTAAAGGTTTAAATCTAATACTAGATAACGATTATGATGTAACAATTTTACTTGAAACAATGGCAGGAAAAGGAAATGAAGTAGGAAAGACATTTGAAGAATTAAAACAAATAATAGATAAAGTAAAATATCAAGATAAAATAGGAGTTTGTCTAGATACCTGTCATTTAAATGACGCAGGATATGACTTAGTAGATTTTAATAAACTATTAGATACATTTGATAACTTAGTAGGAGTAAATAAAATAAAATGTATACATATAAATGATAGTAAAAACAATATAAATAGCCATAAAGATAGACATGAGAATATCGGATTTGGAACAATAGGCTTTGATAATTTAATTAATATTATTTATAATAAAAGATTAGAAGAAGTACCAAAAATACTAGAAACCCCATATGTAACAAAAGAAGATAATTCTAAAGAAAAGATATATCCACCATATAAATATGAAATAGAAATGATAAAAAATAAAGAGTTTGATAAAGAATTAATAAATAAAATAAGAAATAATTGACATATCAGAAGATAATAGTAGAATAATAGTTTAGAAATATAAAAAATAAGAGGAAGCCACTAACTAACTTTCTCTTATATTCTTAGTAAATGTATCAATTCTATCCTTAAACTTAATATATAGATTCTCAATCTTATTATAAGTAAGAGGTTTAACCTTAAACTTAATCTCTTCTAGAATATCCTTAGGATTACCATAGATAATAGTCTTATAGTCATTCTTAATATAGTCAAAGATAATATCAACTTCATCTTTATCTAAATAAATACCCTGTTTTTCAGCATAATAAACAATATCACTTCTCCTAAGTCTATTTACATATTCACCAATAAAATAAATATTCATAAATCACCCACTTAACTATATGTATAATTATAATAAATATGATATAATAATAATGAATAGAGGGATATTAGTGAAAAGAAAGATAAATAAACCAAATAAAAAGAAATATACAAAAGAAATAAAGAAGAAAAATAAACCAATAAACAAAACCAAAAAAGAAGACAAAAGAACATTAATCGAAATAGTAGATAAAAGATATAGTATCCTTTTCATAGTAGTAATAATACTATATATCATAATATTAGGAAGAGTATTCTATCTTCAAGTAATAAAAGAAGACTACTATAAAGAAAAGTTAGCAATGTCTACTGAAAAAACAGTAGAATCATCAAGTGTACCAAGAGGAAGAATATATGATAGAAATTATAATCTACTAGTCGACAACGAAGCCGTAAAGACAATATATTATAAAAAAGAAAAGAATATAACAGCAAAAGAAGAAATAGAATTAGCCTATGTAGTAGGAGACAATATAGATATAGACTATTCTCGTGTTACTACCGATAGACTAAAGACCTTCTATTACAAAGGCCATTATAAAGAATGTCAGGGCAAGATAACCGAAGAAGAGTGGGACCAATACAAAAAGAGAAAACTAAGTGATAAAGATATAGAAAAACTTATCTATGAAAGACTAGAAGAAGAAATAAAAGAATATACCGAGAGAGATAAAAAAGCCGCATACATCTATTACTTAATGAATAGAGGTTACTCATATGCCGAAAAAGTAATAAAAAATAAAGAAGTAACTGAAGAAGAATATGCTTATATAAGTGAAAATATAGATAACCTAAAAGGCTTTAATACCAAGTTAGATTGGGAAAGAGTATATCCATATGGAGATACATTCAAGAGTATATTAGGAAGTGTCTCATCAAATAGTCAAGGAATACCATCAGAACTAGCAGAAGTCTATTTAAAGAAAGGATACTCCCTAGATGATAGAGTAGGAATATCATATTTAGAATATCAATATGAAGACTATCTAAAAGGAACAAAAGCCAAGTATAGACTATTATCAGATAATAGTTATGAATTAGTAAGTGAAGGAAAAAGAGGAAGCGATATAGTCCTAACAATAGATATAAATCTTCAAAAGTACCTAGAAGAAGTACTATCCGAAGAAGTATATAATGCCAAAGGCGAAGCTGGAACAGACTACTACAACCGTTCTTTTGCCGTAGTAGCGGACCCAAATACAGGAGAGATACTAGCAATGAGCGGAAAGCAAGTATTAGAAAAAGATGGCTCAAAGTATATTGTAGACTATACTCCAGGAATCGTAACCCTTCCCGTAACACCAGGCTCAGTAGTAAAAGGAGCCTCAATGATGGTAGGGTATAAATATGGTGCTATTGATATAGGAAGTCATATATATGATGAATGTCTGAAGATAAAAGATACACCAGAGAAATGTTCATGGAGAACAATGGGAGATATCGACGACATATATGCTTTAGCATATTCATCAAATGTATATCAATATAAGATAGCTATCAAAGTAGGTAAAGGAACATATGAGTACAATAAAAGTCTATCTTTAGATAGCAATGCCTTTAAAAAATATAGAGATATGTATGCTGAGTTTGGACTTGGAATAAAAACAGGAATAGACCTTCCTGTAGAAAGTTTAGGATACATGGGAACAAGTAAACTACCAGGACATTTATTAGACTTCTCAATAGGTCAGTATGATACATATACACCAATACAATTATCACAATATATAAATACCATAGCCAATGGTGGAAAGAGATTAAAGCCATACTTATTAAAAGAAGTATATAATGCAAGTGAGACAGGGGATAAGTTAGGCTCATTAACATATAAGGCAGAAACAAAAGTAATAAGTAGTCTGTCAGTAGAAGAAAAATACATAAATAGAGTAAGAGAAGGCTTTAGTAGTGTAGTACAATATGGACTAGGATATGGATATATGGGAAATTATACTTTATCAGCAGGAAAAACAGGAACAAGTCAAAGTTTTATTGATACAAATGAAGATGGAAAAGTAGATACTGAGACAATAACTTCATCATTTGTCGGCTATTCACCTAGTGAAAATCCTAAGATGAGTATCGTAGTAGTTTCTCCTGATGTAAGTGTACCAAACTCTAGTCAGTCCGCTGTTACAAAAAGAATATCTGCTAAAGTAGTAAATAAGTTTTTTGATTTAAATAAAGAGTAATAATGCTCTTTTTTTCTTTTGCCCCTTCAGCCTTATATAAAATAAGTCTTCCGTGGTATGATGAAGCCTATTCTAGTCTTCATCATAATATTTTTAAAGTTTATCTAATAATTCTTTTAATATATTATCCTCTACTATCTTAGTAATAGCAAAACATTTATTACCTAAATCTTTAAAAAAAATTAAATATAAATTAGTTGATATACCATGTTTAAAAAATTAAGCCAAAAGTATTGACTATTGATAGTAAATATGGTATATTTATGTCGATTGGTACTCAGGAAACTTTTGAAGCCCTGAGTCGTTTTATTTTAAGGAAGTGATAATCTTGAAACAATATAAAAATCCAAATGAATTAGTGGAATATTTGATTACTAAAGGGGTAATTATTTCTAATAAAGAAGATACAATAAATAAAATTAAAAAATATTCTTATTATTCAATTATAAATAGTTATAAAGATGTTTTTAAGACTGTTGATAATAATTATAAAAAGAATGTATCCTTTGATGAAATATATGCTTTATATGAATTTGATAAAAATATTAGATTTATATTTTTAAAATATATTCTTGATATTGAAACTATTATTAAATCTCTATTAGCAGAAACTATATCAGAAAAGTATGGTATACAAAATTATTTAGTGGTAGATAACTTTGATAATAGTGTTAATAATTCTATTATTGAGGAGTCAATAGAAAAAATAAAAGAAGAAATAGAAAAACAAAATGGTAAACATGAAGCATTGACTCATTATATTAATGAATATGGGTTTGTTCCGCCATTTGTATTAACAAAAATATTAACACTTGGTGAATTAAGTAGATTATATACTATGCTAAAGCAATCAGATAGACAAATGATAAGCAAAGAATTTAAAATATCTGATAAATTACTAAAACAAATTATGAAGAATATGACAATGATTAGAAATATATGTGCTCATAATGATAGATTATTTTCGTTTCATAGCAAATTTTTATTAACATTTAAAGATATTGATAAGAATTATATAAATAAAAATAATTCAACAAATTTATATATGATTATGAAATCTATGCAAGTTTTATTAGATGAAGAAAAAAGTTTAGAATTAAAAAAATTAATAGATATGGAAATAAATAAATTAGAAATTAAAATAAAATCAGTAAATATAGATATTATTTTACATTTAATGGGATTTTATAGGAATAATTAAAATTAAAAAAGTATATAATAATATTGATTAGTACTCAGGAAACTTTTGAAGTCGTGAGTCGTCAAAAAAGTTTCATACAGAAATGTATGGACTTTTTTTGTTGTTACTTGAAGTGCAATTTTTTCACCTCAAGAATTCATATTCTTATTCATTTAGCCTAAAGCAATAATTTTCAGGAAACCTTTCAATACTATTTTTTACATTTCTATTTGATTTTTTAGTTTGATAATCAAAAAGAAATACTACATCACAATCTAACATTACCTGCTTACCTCTAATTTCGTATCTTTTCATTAATTTATTTTCTTAACATTTTCTTATCTATTTCAATCATAAATGGGTTTATGTTTCCAGTGAAATCTAAGTATATTTTTATAAAAAAGTTTTGTAAGATGGTAAATAGAGGTTACTATTTGCACTTTTTAGTATTGGTATAAAATATACATTTTAGGTAATAATCTTACCAATAAAATAGGTACATCCCTCAAAACATGTTTTTCTAGGCCCCCTGTGGATAACTCAAAATAGTCAAAAATGAGTCAAATTATTAACTAGAAGTTAATTTTACGTTCGTTTTTTGTATGCTTTTTCAACTTTTTTAAACAAATTATCGTAATTTTGGCAAAACACGAAAAAATTGGAGTATTTAATATATGAAGGAGGTGAGGCGCACGGGACGAAGTGTCTATCAATAAAAAAACAAAAAGAAAGGAAGTGAAAAAATGTATTTAACAATATTCATTGAAAAAGAATTAGCAAAAGAACTAGAAGAGAAAAAAGATGAGCAAGAAGAAACAGAAGAACAAGGAGAAAATTGCAAGTGTTGTCTAATGGACCTACTAAATGAACTAACAACCAAAAGATAAATATAAGAAAAAATAATAAGAGGAGGTAAAATGAAAAAAAGTTTAATAGTCTTACAAGAAGGAAATAAAGACTGCGGAGCATCTTGTCTTTTATCAGTAGTCCGCTACTACGGAGGAAACATATCTAAAGAAAAAATAATAGATATGACAAAAACAACTAAAGAGGGAACAACATTCTATAATATCAAAGAAGCCTCTAATCAAATCGGACTAATAGCCAAAAGTTATAAGGTAGAAGAAATAGAAAAAATAAAAGAAATAACTTCACCATTTATATGTCAAGTAAGCAAAAATAGTAGTATGCATTTTATCGTAGTCTATAAAGTAAATAATAATAAACTACTAATAATGGACCCAGCAATAGGAAAAGTAATAATGGATATCTTTGACTTTAATAATATATGGACAGGCTATATAATGATATTAGAAAAAGTAGGAATATTACCAGATTATAAAAATACCAAATGTCTAAATAAAGAGATAATAAAAGTATTAACAAGCAATAAAAAAATAATAATCTTCATAATAATCCTATCCATAATAGTAACATTACTATCTTGCTTAATTAGTCTTTATTCACAAATAATATTAGATAAAGTAATAGATACAGAGATAAATAATCTAATAGTAATAACAATAGCATTCTTCATTTTGTTAATAATAAAAAATATAACAAATTACATTAGAAATCATCTCTTAATCTATTTAAATCAAAAACTAGATATAAAAATCCTTCTAACAGCATTCACTAAAGTAATTTTACTTCCCTATAATTACTATAAAAATAGAACATCTTCAGAAGTATTATCAAGAATAAACGATTTATCCAACATAAAAACATTTATTTCAAAACTAATAGTAACCATATTATTAGACTTACTACTTTTAGTAGCGGCAATAATAGTGATATCTAATATAAATAAACAAATATTAAATATCTATTTACTAGTAGACTTATTATACCTTTTAATAATAATAATCTTTAATAAAAAAATAAAATATCAAACAGTTAAAGTTCAAGAAGAGGTAGCCCAAACCAACAAAAATATAATAGAAGCCGTAAATAACTTTGAGGCCATAAAAGGATTAAATATAGAAGATAAGATAATATATAAGTTTACAAAAGATTATACATCTCTTTTAAATACAAAATATCATATAGATAAACAAAATAACATCATAGTATTATTAAAAGATTATATAATGGATATTTCTATACTACTAATAAACTTCTATATATTAAAAGAAATAATGAATAATAGTATGACAGTAGGAGACTATATAACAATAAGTTTTATGACAAACTATTTAATATATCCAGTTAGAAATATAATAGATATAATTTATGATTATCATTATGTAAAAAGTAGTATAACAAGGGCAAATAATTTATTAGAAGTATCCCAAGAAAAAATAAACGAAAAAGAAATATTAGAAATAAATGGAAATATAAAAATAACCAATCTAAAGTATACTTATAATAATAAAAATATAATCTTAAAAGATATAAATTTATTTATTAAAGATAAAGATAGAGTATTATTACTAGGTTCTTCTGGCTCAGGAAAATCAACTATATTAAAATTATTATATAAATATTTAGAGGCGGACAGAAAAACAATATATATAAATAATTATGATATAAACGATTATAGCCTATCAGATATAAGAAAAAACATAACATATATATCCCAGAATGAACAACTATTTAATGATACCATAAGAAATAATATCCTATTAAATAGAGATATAAGTGAAATAGATTACTTAAATATATGTAAAATACTTCATATAGATGATATCGTAAAAGATAATGCATTAGGATATGACTATTTAATCGAAGAAAATGGAATAAATATAAGTGGAGGACAAAGACAAAGAATAATACTAGCAAGAGGATTACTAAAGAGTAGTAAAATAATAATGATAGACGAAGGCCTAAATCAAATAGATATAAAATTAGAAAGAGAAATATTACAAGATATATTCACATATTTTCATAATAAAACATTCATAATAGTATCTCATCGAAGAGATAATAATGACCTATATAATAGAATAATAAAAATAGAAGATGGAGAAGTATACTCTCTAGAGGAGGTAAATAAATGAATCATATAGATGTAGAAATAATACTAGAAAGAAAAATAAAATACTATGTATATATTTATATAATGATAATAATAATAACAATACTTTCCCTAATTACATTTGCTATACTATTTAATTATAAAATATATTACAAAGTAAGAGGAATAGTATTATCCGAAGAAGACTACTCTATAAAAATAATTGTCCCCCTAGAGGATATAAAATATATAACCAAAAATGATACTATTATAATAGATAAAGAAGAATATAAATATAAAATAAAGGAAATAGATAGAAAATATATTACAGATAATAAAAGAACATATCAAATAATAATATTAGAATTAAATCTTCCAAATAAATATAAGTATAATAATTTAACATTAGATTTAAGGCTAATAAAAGAAAATAAAAAAATAATAAAATATATATTAAGGAAGTGAAAAAATGAGAGAATTAAAAACAGAAGAAATGAAAGAAATAAATGGAGGAGTTAATACAGTAGTTCTAGGAGGAGTAATAAGTGCAGTTATAGCCTTCATTTCAGGATTATTATATGGCTATTCAAATCCTAAAAAATGTAGTTAAAGAAAGGAGAACATAATGAAAGAGTTAAAAAATGAAGAAATGCAAAATGTAAGTGGAGGAGACTCAATAACATCAGGAATGCTTACCGCTATTTACAAGACAATTGAAGTAATATTTTCGATAGGAGAGTCTCTAGGAAATTATATAAGAAGAAAAGCAGAGAACAAAATGTGTGATATACAAAGATAAATAATAAAATAAAAAGGTACGGCCATGCCAGTCGGAAGTTAAGTCTGTGGACGAGGTTAATCCTCTAGGAAGCAGAAAATCCCCTATATAAAGGTTAGAAACAATCCCATCCACTATGTAGAGTGGTAGCCCTTTCTGCTCCAAATAGCAAAAAAAGTCACATTTTATCAAAAAAATATCCTTTACTGCTTGTAAAATATAACAAATAATGATATAATCTTAATGAAAAAGCGGAAGGAGGGATAGAATGTCAGCAGGTACTAAAGTAACCGTTAACGTAAAGAATAATGATGTAGAGTTTGCATTAAGAAGATTCAAGACACAAGTTGCACGTAACGGAAATCTCTCTAAGGCTAAAGAAAGAGCAGAGGGCTACAAAAAACCAGGGGTAAGGTTAAAAGAAGAGAAGAAAAAAAACACAATAAACTCTCGTAAAAAAAATAAAAGAAATTACTAAAGGAGGTCATCGTAATGCCACTATCAGAAAAAATAAATAACGACTTAAAAGAAGCAATGAAAAATAAAGATAGTTTTCGTCTTGGAGTTATCAGAATGATAAAGGGTGCTATGCAATTAGCAAAACCAAATCCAAGAGAAGAATTAACAGATGAAGATGTAATTATGGTAATCTCAAAACAAATAAAAATGAGAAAAGATTCCATAAAAGAGTTTGCTGCTGCTGGTAGAAGTGATTTAGTAGAACAAAATGAAAAAGAAATAGAAATACTAAATACATATATGCCAAAACAATTAACAGAGGAAGAGTTAAATGAAATAATAGATAAAGCATTTGAAGAAGTAAAGCCATCATCACCAAAAGATATGGGATTACTAATGAAAACAATCTCTCCACTTGTAAAAGGAAAAGCAGATATGTCCTTAGTAAACAAATTAGTAAAAGAAAGACTTGGATAATTATTCCAAGTCTTTTATAACAATATAAAATAAAAAAACTACCACGATAAGCCATAGTAATTTTAAATAAAAAGGAAAACCAACCCATGTGAAGTTGAGTTGGTCATGCTAAAATACATATATCTGGGACGGAATGTGGGACTCGAACCCACGCATAATGGAACCACAATCCACCGTGTTAACCCCTTCACCAATTCCGCCATAGACAATACATATAATAACATATTTTTTATCATTTGACAAGTATTTTCTTTAAAAAAAATACAAAATGTGATATAATACCAAAGAAGAAAGAGGGAAAGTATGAAAAAAGTAGTATTAATAACAGGTTCATCAAGTGGAATTGGCGCTTCAGTAGCAGAACTTCTATCCAAAGACTACGAAGTAATATTACATTATAATAAAGGAAAAGATAGAGTAAATAACCTAAAAGAAAAAATAACAAAAGAAACAAATAGTATCCCGCTAGTGGTACAATGTGATTTATCCAAAGAGGAAGAAATAGATAAAATGCTAGAAGAAATCTATCAAAAATATCCAAAAATAGATATCCTAATAAATAATGCAGGAATCGCAATAGATACAACTTTCGAAGATAAAACTAAAGAAAATTATAAAAAAATATTAGACATAAATCTAATAGCCCCATTTTTACTTAGTCAAAAAATAGCCACAAAAATGAAAGAAAACAAATATGGAGTAATAATAAATATAAGTTCTACCAACGCCCTAGATACACCATACATAGAGAGCATAGATTATGACTCATCAAAAGCCGGACTAATATCCGTATCAAATAACTTAGCAAACTATCTATCACCTTATGTAAGAGTAAACACAGTATGCCCAGGCTGGATAGATACCGAGATGAATCAAAACCTAGACAATGACTTCAAAGAAAAAGAAGAAGAAAAAATACTATTAAAAAGATTTGGAAAACCAGAAGAAGTCGCCGAACTAATATCATTCCTAATAAGTGATAAAGCAAGTTATATAAATAATAGTATAATAAGAATAGATGGAGGAAAAAAATGTTAGAAGAGTTAAAAAAACAAAGTCAAATAGACCTAGAAGAAATAAATAAAAAGATAGACATAATAGAAGAATACAATAGTAACAAAGTACTAGAAGCCTTTATAGAAGTAGGAATAAATGAAACAGATTTAAATACCACAACAGGATATGGATATAACGATATAGGAAGAGACAAAATAGAAAGAGTGTATTCCAGCATATTCAAAACCGAGTCAGCCTTAGTAAGATGTCAGTTCATCTCTGGAACACACGCTCTTACAACTTGCTTCTTCGCCCTATTAAGGCCAGGAGATACCCTTTTATCAATAAGTGGAAAACCATACGATACCCTAGATAGTGTAATAGGTTTCAACGATAATCCATCATCACTAAAAGCCTATAATATCCATTACGACCAAATAGACCTTGTAAATAACGACTTCAATTACCAAGAAATAGAAGCCTATCTAAAAAATAACAAACCCAAAGTAATAGAAATACAAAGAAGTAAAGGATATAGTACAAGAGAGAGTATAAGTATAGAAAAAATAGAAAAAGTAATAAAAACTATTAGAAAAATAAATAAAGAAGTAATCATAATGATAGATAACTGCTACTGCGAAATGGTAAGTATCAAAGAGCCAACCGAGGTAGGAGCAGATATCTGTGTAGGCTCACTAATAAAAAATCTAGGAGGAGGAATAGCCTCTAATGGTGGTTATATAGTAGGAAAAGAAGACCTAGTAAATCTATGTGCCGAAAGACTAAATGTACCTGGACAAGCCCTAGAAGTAGGACCAAGTCTAAACCAAAATAGAAATATACTAGAAGGATTATACTTTGCCCCAAGCGTAGTAGCAGCCGCTATCAAAACAGCAGTATATACCTCTTATATGTTTGAACATTTAGGATATAAAGTAAGTCCAAAATACAATGAAGAGAGAGTAGATATAGTTCAAAATATAATATTTGAAAAAGAAAATGACCTTATAGAATATGTAAGAGGAATCCAATCAAACTCCAAAATAGATTCAAACGCTATAATAATGCCATCAGAAATGCCAGGATATGATGATAAAATAATAATGGCTTCAGGAAGTTTTACCGAAGGAAGTTCCATAGAACTATCTTGTGATGGTCCTCTTAGAAGTCCATATATAGCCTACCAGCAGGGAGCCCTAAGTTATAGTTATGGAAAAATAATAGTAACAAGAGCCATAAAACATCTTTTAGATAAAAAAGAAGGCATATAAAAAAATACCTAGCATAAGATTAAATTATGGGAGGAGATTTATGCAGAATAAAAAGAATAAAATAAATGAAGCAAAGGAGGATAAAAAAATGATAAATACAAGTGTAGAGATAGGAAGAGCATTTTCAACATTTATAATAGCCTTAAACTATCCACCATACTATGAACTAGAGCATTATGGAATAACACCAGAAGACTATAAACACCCAACAGTAGACTCACTTAGAAAATTAAAAGAGTATGCTTTAGACCAAAAATATAGAAAAAAGACAAGATAAAAGTGTAAAATAAATAAAAAATAATATTTTACCTCTAGTCAAATCCCCAAAAATAATTTATAATATATGAGTAGGAGGATAAGATGAAAAAAAGATTATGTTTAGTAACAGTATTAGGATTAGTACTACTATCAGGATGTTCTAAGGGATATAAAGAAGGAGTATATACAGGTACCGCTATCGATAGTTATGGAGGACAAAATAATACAGCAACAGCAGTAGTAACTGTAGATAAGAATGGTAAAATAACTGATGTAAACTTAGATACTACATATACTAAAGATGGAGTAGAGACAACAAAGAAGAAACTAGGAGATGCTTATGGAATGTATGGAGTAGAATATGGTTCTAAAGTAGGAGAATGGTATACTCAAGTAGAAGCCTTAGAAAAAAATGTTGTAGATAATCAAGGACTAGATAAAGTAAAATTAGATAGTGATGGTTATACTGACTCTGTAAGTGGTTGTACTATTAAAATAGATGCTCTATATGAAGCATTAGATAATGCATTAAAACAAGCAAAGAAATAGAACTTAATTATTTAAGTTTTTTCTTTTTGCCACTTCAACCATAAACAAGTTTATGTTTTACGTGGTATGAGTAAGCCTCCAAAAGGAGTCTTCCTCATAAACTTTTTTATATTATAATATAGACATATGTATGTATATAAAAATAAATAAAAATATACTGAA
>OIYS01000190.1_pt1 | contig 44603 bp, 65 predicted proteins | sample 1588271 | NCBI WGS metagenome assembly OIYS01 (sample SAMN03283286) | human gut metagenome | biome: human-associated habitat; material: feces | host: Homo sapiens | place: Peru | collected 2012 | reverse complement strand
GGTTTCTGAAAAACCCGTCGGGTTTTTTGGGTTTTCTTCGGTTTCTGAAAAACCCGTCGGGTTTTTTGGTCTTCCGCCTTTGGACCCGTTTTCCGCATTGGATGCGTACCGTTTTTCGTAGCTGGATCTGTACCGGTCTACGGTGTTTTTGCACCGCTTCCAGAAAAGCCGCTCACTCCCGGTTAGCTCTGCCTCTGTGTCGTCGATGGAGTACCGCTGCATGGCCCGCACCAGCCGCCCGTACTCCGCATCGCTCAGGCAGTCCAGCTCTTCAAGGAACTCGAACGGAAGCGGCGTGTACTCTCTAGCCATCCTGTCCTCCCTTCGGGATCACCCGCACCGTCCTGTCGCTCAGCCGGTGCACGATCTCCATTTTCTCCGGCGTGTCCTTCACTACCAGCCACATGCCGGGGTCAAGCCGCCGGGACTGCATCAGTTTTCTCTGCGCCGCTGTGGGGCGCTTTCCGTGCTTCATGGCTCAGAAGGGCAGTTGCCCGTCGTCGTCCGTCAGCTCCGGATACTGCGGCTCTGCGGGCCTCTGGTAGTACCCGGGCCGCGCGCCCTGGGGCATGAAATTCTGCTGTCCGTATTGGGTGCTTGTGGGAGCCGGACTTCCGGCAGGCGCGGCGCTCTGCCCGCTTTCCTGCTTCTTCCGGCTCACCAGTTCCACCCGGTCCGTCACGATTTCATAGGCCCGCCGGTTGTTCCCGTCCTTGTCCGTGTAGTCCCTGCACTGCAGGCTCCCGGATACCGCCACCATGTCGCCCTTCCCGGCGTACTGGCTCAGAAATTCCGCCCCCTGCTTCCATGTCACGCAGTCCAAAAAGTCCGTCTTGTCACGGCTCCCGGGCCGCTTCACCGCCAGTGTGTAGCTCATCACCGCGTCGTTGTTCTGCGTCCGCCGCAGATTCAGATCTTTGCAGATCCGCCCGACCAGATTTACATTGTTCATAAGTACCTCCTGTTTGTATGGGCGGCACCCGGCCGCCCGATTCCGTGTCATTCCGCTTAGGTGCCGCGGGAATCCCCGTTTTGAATGAAGTATTCCGCGTACCGTACCTGGTTCCCGAACCGGTTCGTGCACGTCCGCCACCGCCGCCCGATGGGGTGTCCCGCGTCTCTCAGATCCTTGATCCGGGCGGATAACCGCATGCACCCCAGATCCTGCATGGCGTCCAGCGGCGTGATGGACCCGAACTGCTTCATGTAGGAAAGAACCATTTCGTTTTGCCCGTTCATGGCGCCGCTCCTTTCCGGTAGACAAGGGAGCTTTCGTCCCACTCCCTGCCCATTTCCTCGTATTTGTCCTCCAGATACCCCCGGAAATATGCCCGCATCTGCGGCCTGTCCGTGGTCTGGTCGTACCGTCTGTGGCAGATGGGGCACAGGGTCAGCCCGTTTTCGGCTACCCCCAGCCCCCCTTGGGCCCGCCCGATGAAGTGGGCGTTGCTCCACGCCGTTTCTTCCGGCGCAGCCGCCCCGCACCACAGACAGCAGGGCCACCCGTCTATGGAGTCACGCGCCGCGATCTCCCGCTTTACCTCCATGCTGAACGCCCGGGCTTTTGTGTCCTTACGCATGCCCCTGTCCCCATTCTTCCATCAGCAGACTCTTTTCCCGCTCGCTCAGAGTCTCGATCCCCAGTTGGCGGCAGTCCTGGATCACCAGCTCCAGCAGCCGGGAGAAGGTGGGCACGTCGTAGTCGCTGGAACCGTAGTAGCATTTGAGCAGCCGGTAGCCCCGCAGGTCCGGCAGTCTGCACGGTCCCATGTCGTCCACCATCCGCCCGATGTGCCCCCGGCACCAGCCCTCCGTGTATCTCTGCACGTTCTCCGGCTTGCAGGGAACCCACTCAAAGTTTTCCCCCACATCCGGCAGATACCCTTGGTAGATCTCCTCCGGCGGCATCCGAAGCGCAACACTCATCTGGTTGATAAGGCTCCATAAAAAGGCGTTGGCGTCCAGACTCCGCTTTTTTGTTTTCGTCTTCAGCTCGGCGGTATATGCCTTGTCTTTCATTTTCCGGATGAAGGCCATGGCCTTCCCCATGTCTTCCCGTTCCGGCTTCACCATCAGCCAACCGCCCTCAAGCTTCGCCTCCCGGAACCCGATTTTTTCAGACATAAGGAAACCTCCCTTCCGTCAGGCACTTTGCCAGTATCCGCAGCTTGGGAAGATAGGTTTTCTCGATCCACCGGGGATCATAGGGAACCGGAATTTCCCGCAGCCGTCCCGGGTCGATGTCCCGCAGATAGTTGTCGTAGTCCGGCTCTGTCAGCCCGTAGGCCACGATTTCCGCCGCTTTCAGCCCGCTGCCGAATAACTGAACCTGTATCTGCTGAATGTACTTTGTGGGCGTCTTCCAGCTCTTGCAGTGCTGGTATGTCTTGCACTCAAAGTCCCGGTACCCGTCGTCCCCGTCCAGATTCACCCGCAACCGCAGCTCCGGGATCAGGATCTGCCGGTCCAGAACCATCCCGGGAACGCCCAGGCTTTCCAGAATCCGGTGCTCCCAGTTCGTCCCCGCCAGCGTGAAACGGTTCTCGAAGTGATCCGTGCTGACACCAAGCTTTTGCAGCCACCACTTTTCAAAGGTTTTCGTCTTCCAGTTCCCGACCACAAACGCCGTGTCGCTGGCCCCGATCCACCCGGACCGGTCGTGATCTGCAATCATAGCCGGTTCAGCTCCTGCTCGAATCGGTTCAACTGGTCAAAGTAGGTGAACAGCAGCTTCACCTCGTCTTCGGTCTTGTTTACTGCCGCCGCAATTTCCTTCGTGCTGAATCCCTTCTTGACGGCGTTGGTGTAAGCGATCTGCATCCGCTCCTTGATGGCGAACAGACTGTGCCGGTTCAGGTCTTCGGCCGGCTCGAAGTCACCGTCCTCCATCCACAGGGAAAAGCCCAGCCCCGTGTTGATGGCAACGCACTTTACAAAAGCCCGCATCTGGGCCTTGTGAACGGCATTCTGGTTCATCAGAATGTCACGTACCGGGTTGATGCCGTTCATCACCGGGTAGCTGATCCGGTATGCCTCCCCGTCGATCTCTACCGTTACCCGAACCTCGTAGCACTGGTTTGTGTTCCCGTTTTTGTCTGTGAATACCCGGCTTGTCATAAACAGGCTCGAACCGTTTTCGTTGACCTCCGGTGTGATCCGGACTTTCTCCGCCCCGTTCTCGTAAAGGAGCTTCAGACAGCTTGCCCATGGCAGGTAGTCCGCCCCGTCCCGTTTCTTTACATACCGGCTGATGTCCAGCCCTACCAGCTCTTTCCAGCTTTTAAGCATTCTCGTTTTCCTCCCGCTTCTCTACATGGCAGCTGATCTCGATCACGGTTCCCCCGTCCTCCGCGGAAATGAAAATGTTCTCGCGGTAGTCGGAGGTGTTGGCCTCCTTCACCGTAATGCCCTCTTTGTCCAGCAGATCCAGCAGCATCCGAAACAGTGTGTACTTGTCCATGTGTGTTATCCTCCTTATTTTTTCCCGGCGGGACTTGACAAACCGCCGATGTTTGGTAAAATGAAAATGTGTTATCAAATCCTTTCTGCCTGAACCGCTTCCCGGGTTTCATCCCTTGCCCGGGGGGCGGTTCTATTCTATTTCCGCCTCCTCGTTGAATTCCACCATCCGCTCCACGCACCGCAGGCACAGGCATCCGCCCTCCCCAAAGTCCAGCCGTACCAGCTTCCGGTCTGTGATCGGCTCCCCGCACCGTGCGCACTTGGGAAGCCTCGACAGTACCCCGTCCCATGCGGCCTCCCGCCGCTCATCTTCTTCATACGGTTCCATTGTTTTTCACCTCACAAAACCGCCGCCGCGAAAACAGCCAGCCCAAGAACCATCTCAAACAGCCAGTTCCGGACGATCCCGTTCATCACCGCCGCTACGGCAAGCCCTGCCGTTACGGTCCCGTACATGGGCACCGCCCCGATCTTCTCCCGGTGGTCAGTACCCTTAACCGGCGCCGGAACGCTGGCCGCCGGTTTCCGGTCCCGGAACAGACCGAACACCTCCGCGTCCTCCGCCTCCTGACGGCGTTCCGCCTGCCGCGCCCGCAGCCGCTCCTTCATCGCCCGGACTTCCTCCGGATTCGCAGCCGCCATGTCACTTTCCCTCGTAAGGCTTCACGCAGTCGTCCATGACGGACTGGCGCAACCCTATTGCGCTGATGTAGTACGCACAATTTGGAGTATTTGCGCGGCGCTCGACAAACGTTACGACCTCGCCAATGTCGAAAAAGTTGTAGCAGCGGGGGGAAGAGTTCCCGATAATCACAAACTTGTCTCCGGGCTTCGGCTCCCGGCTTGCTTTCTTCGGCCACTTCTTCTTCTCGAACAGCCGATCCACGGCGATCTTTGCCCCTTCTCCGTACTGAAATTTGTCTGCGGGACTGCACTTCGCCTCTGAGGTTTTCACTTCCCGGTCGCCGTGCATCAGCGTAGCGGTGGTCGTCTCCCCGATAAAGCGGATCACAACCATGTACCCGGAGTCGGGATCGTTAACCTTGCGCGTTGACATGATTTCCCTCCCCTTCCAGATTTTCCTTTGCCCACTTGCGGAAGTCCGCCGTCAGGATCAGAATGTGCCTCCGCCCGGTTTTCCCCGTGCTGAGGATAGACCCGAAGGGGAATATCCCCTTCTCGATCCCGTCCGCAAGGGCCTTTTTCCCGATGCTGCACCCGGCGGCCCGAAACTCTGCCGCCGCGTCTTCAAGCGTCATTCTCGGCTTCATGCTTCCTGCCTCCCAGATCCTGCATGACCTGCATTCCTGCGGAAAAGGTCTGCGCCAGTACCGCCATGCTGTCCTTCTTGTCTGCGGGACACTTCTTCAGCGCCTCCGCCGCTTCCTTTGCCAGTCTCTTGATTTCCTCCGGCATTTCTGTTTCCTCCTTTACTTTTTTGGTATTGCGTGGTATATTTGAAATAAAGCTACGGATTATGCCCTTCGGCATATTCCGTCATTTCCCGGATGTACGCCCTGATGGTGCGCGCCTGTCGGATTTCCCCTTCAAGCGAATCCATGATTTTCAGGTAATCTTCCACCGTTTTCCCCGTCTGCCGTTCCCACGTTTCCCGCCAACGCAGGAACCACGGCAGCTCTTCTCTCTTGAATTCCTCGGAAAACATCTCCCACACCCCCTTTCGAAAGGATTGATAAACATGAAAAAATTTCTATCCGCCTTGCTTGTCGTTGTCCTTGTGCTCTCACTGTCCGCCTGTGTTTACGACGATGAATACATTGACGAAATCTGGCAGAAAGCTTATAACCGCGGTTACGAAGACGGCCAGTTGGACACCGACGGAAACGCCTATGAAGAAGGCTATGAGTACGGCTATAACCGTGGTCTTGAAGATGGTTACGACACCGGATATGAGGACGGATACACCCAAGGCTACGATGTCGGTTACGACAACGGGTACAGCGATTGCGAATACGGCGACTGACTTGTTTAATCTGCCGTATTGACTTGTTGTATGTATGATAACACCTAAGTTGTTATTTGTCAATAGGCTTATTTTATTTTTTTATTGACTTGTGAGAAAAAACGTGCTATCATACATGCGAAAGGTGGTGTTGCCAATGGATAACATTTCAACGCAATTTCTGAACCTCCGAAAAGAACTGGGGATGTCGCAAGCGGCTTTTGCTGAAAAACTCGGTTTGTCTCAAAACTTTATATGGCAAGTTGAAAAGGGCCAGCGAGAACCCAGTGACCGCACGATTTCCGACATTTGCCGGGTCTACGGCGTCAATGAGGTTTGGCTTCGCACCGGAGAAGGGGAAATGTTCCTCCCCAAGTCCCGGAAGGAAGAACTCATGGAGATTTTCGGTTCTGCCCTCAATGGTGTCACGGATAAGGATAGATTCATCCGTGCCGTTTCTCAGATCCCGGACGAGGCTTTCCCCGCCTTCGTCCAGTTTCTGAAAACCCTGTCCGAAGAGTTCCAAAAGTAAAAAAGCGCCGTCCGGTTGACTTTCCGGACGGCGCTTTTTGCATACTGCATAAATATATGAAAGAAAATTCGTGAAACACTCCGCCTTGCGTTTGTATGCCGAAATGGTATAATGTGATACATCTGAAAGAAAGAGGGAATCTTTATGGGTGGTGCCGAGTGGATAATCCTGCCGATTGCCGTAATTGGTGGATTCATTCTGTATAGCGCGATAAGAGACGAAATGGAGTCCAAAAGTCCGGAAGGGAAATTAAAAGCTGCCGCAGAAACAAAGGTATATAAGGCCGCCTATGATTTTGCGGAAGCCCTGCACGCGGATGTTTTCACTTCCATGCAGGGCAAAAAATGGCTCAACTACAACAGAAAAACAGTAACCGATACATATGTTTTCGCTGCATTCTACTTTAACATGATTGTGCATCATCTGGCAAAAACGCAGCAGGATGTAGATAATTTTGAGATTGGGTTGTTCAACGGGTATTTTCTTAATGGCTATGCGGGTTTTGAAAAACAATTAGGATCACAATTGTCGTTTCAGATGTACTCTGAAAGAAGTGAGATTTATCTGGCTGTTGTAAACGCAAAGGTTACTCTTGAATCGCGCATGACCGGTGTTACCCTGACCTTTGCAGATATAATAAAAGAAGATCTCGTCGATGCCGGGGCGCCTCTGCCCAGCATTGAGCCGGTACTCCCTGAAAAAGATTCTTCGGCTTCGGACGGCTCTGTTCGCTATAGCCTAAGATTTTCCGAGCCGTCCCCACGGCAGGAAGTCATTGACTTTGTTGACCGCATGACAAGTGATGAGTTAATGGTAAAACAGTGGGTGAAACTGGTAGATGTACTCCAAGCGTAAAAAAATCCCCACCCGCCGCGGACAACCACACGGGTGGGTATTTCTCTTTCAGATTTTCAGCATCCGGCAGAGCATTAAATACAGCCCCCGGAGTTCTTCCGTGCTCAGCCGCCCCAGCAGCTCCGTAACGTGCCCGATCATCCGTTTCTTTTCGTCCATGTAAAAATCTCCTGTCTAAAATTGTCGAAAATTCCCCCTTGAAACAGGGACGCTTATACCATATAATATTCCCATAGACCATTTCAGATCAAAGAAAGGGGAAATTTATCGTGAGAGGTTTTTTGTTCGTTTTGTTTCTGTTCCTGTTCAATTTTCTTGCCACTGTTATTGGGCTCACGTCCCTCGGCGCAGCCGGTGCGATCCTTGTGGAAATTGTGGAGGTCTGGGGGGCCTACGCACTGGCAAAGAAAATCACCGTTTCCCGCGCCATGAATAAACTGGAGCCCAAAGCACAGGAGGCTGGGCTTTCCAATCTGGACTATGTAAAGAGCCACGTTCCCCCGGAAGCATGGGACGACATCATGCAGTTTATCGATCAGCCGAAAGAGCTGGGAAAGAAGCTTTCCGCCTACTGGGAGAAAAAAGTTCTCGACGATGCGGATGTGGAAGTTATCCGCCAGTATGCGAAGCTTTTCGAAAAGAAATAGTGTCCGGCGGCTCGTGCCAAAGCCGCCGGACCGGGAAAAGCCTCTGTGTCCCTGACACCTATACTGTACAAAAAAGAACCAGCCGGGGAAACACCCAAACGGGCATTTCTCAGGCTGGTTTTGCATATTATCCCGCCAAAATCGGCAGGAAAGGAGTTTGATTTATGATCTTGCAGGAAATCCAGTCCTATTGTGACGCACTCGCGCCCAACCTGAAAGCGGAGAAGGAGCGCAAGCACCTGACCCTGCCCCAGATTGCGGAGCAGACCGGCGTCCCGGAGCATACCGTCTCCAAGTTCTTCGCCGGGAATCTGGCAAACCCCTCCGTCCACCACGTTGCTGCCTTCTGCCGTCTGCTGGGCGTATCCATGGACGCTCTGTACGGCATGGACCATCCACAGACGGACCCGGAACTCCGGCAGGAGCTGGCGGTCACGAAGATGGATCTCGCCCGCACCCGGGAACAGATGGAGATTTACAAAAAAGGAGTCTCAGACCGCCGCCCCGTCATTTACGGTCTCGCCGGGATGTGCGTCCTTCTGTTCGCCCTGCTGACAACCTATATCGTCCTCGATGCACTCAACCCGAATATTGGCCTCATCCGTTCCACCGGAACTTCCCCCGCCGTCCTTGTCTGCGTCTCCGCCTTTGTCTTTTCCGCCCTCTACACCGCCCACAGCGCCAGAAGGAGAAAATAATGACTTGCCCCAAATGTAATAAGGAAATCCCGCAGGGAGCCGCCTATTGCCCGTGGTGCGGCAAAAAACTGATTGCGGAACCCCGCCGTCGCCGGAAGCGCGCCAACGGAACGGGCACCATTTCCCGGCTTTCCGGGAATCGCAGAAAGCCGTGGTGTGCCCGGAAAAGCGGCTGCTTCATCGGGGCGTTCTCCACATACGCCGAAGCGCAGAAGGCGCTGGAACGGATCACGGACGTCCATGTGACAGAGCGCTTCAATCTGACCTTTTCTGAAGTCTATGACTTATGGCTGAAAGAGCATTCCCGGGAAATTTCGGAAAAACTTCTTGCAAATTACCGTCTTGCATTCTCCCAGTGCCCCCAGCTCCATGCGGAAAAAATCCGCACGCTCCGCCACTCAGACTATCAGTCGGCAATTATCCGGCTGGAAGATCGCGGAATGTCCCGCTCTTCCTGTGAAAAACTCAAAAGCCTGTTGCGTCAGGTGTGCGCCTATGCCGTAAAGGAAGGTATCACCGCTGCAAACCACGCCGCGGACCTGAGCACCGTCGCAGTCCAGAAGTCCACGCGGCAAATATTCACGGAGCAGGACATTGCGGCAATCCGCGCTTCCAAACTGCCAGCAGCCTCCGTTGCGCTGGTTTTGATTTCCTGTGGCTGCCGCCCAGGGGAGCTGTTCACCGCCCCACTTTCCGCCTGCATGCCGGATCACATCTTGTGGGGCAGCAAAACAAAGAAGGGGAAAAACCGTGTGATACCCATCGGCAGCGAAGGACTGGAAGCCTATACGAAAATGAGGAAGGCGGCAGAAGGTCATCCCCTCCTGATCGACGGCTATTCCGGGTCGAATAAAACAGAGGCGGCTTTCCGCGATCGGGATTGGAGGAACCTTATGACCGAAATTGGCAGACCAGACGTCACCCCATACTCTTGCCGCCACACCTTCATAACCCGCTCCATCCGTGCGGGAATGCCCCTCATTAAACTGGAATCCATCGTCGGACACGTCGATAAAGAAACCACAAAAATCTATCTTCACCTTCAAGCCGAGGACTTCGTAGCAGAGGTGAACAAAACTCAGTTGGCAACAAATTAGCAACATTCCTTTTAAACGCTTCAAAAAAATAACGAAAACGCATAGAAAACAACGATTTTCTATGCGTTTTAACGCAATATAATTGACTTTTAATTTTGATGCACTGACACCGTAGCAGAAACAAGCGAATATAATTTGGAATTTGTTAGCATTATATGATATAAATTGTTTAAATGTCCTATATTTGCTCACAATATATTCTGCTATGACATCTAGTATCAATCTGGTTAGCAACAAATTAGTAACACAATTGCACCAAATGGCAAGGCAAATGCTCCGGTCACTTTCTGTACATGTTCTGAAGCACTTCGACTTCCTCAGCCTCGTCCATGGCACGATTGTGCAGATACCGGTACACTGCCATCATGTCCGCCGGGGGTTCTCCCTTCGTCCGCCGGTGCTCGTCGATGATCCGCACGACCGCCTTGTGCAGCCGGTTCATGTGATCCATTTCCTCGCAGCTCAGCTTGTAGAAAACCTCTGCCGTCTCGTGATCCTCTTCCCGGTACTCCAGCGCAAGCTTTGCGTAGGTACGCGCATCCTGCACCTCGTCCTCGATGTGCTCCATCAGCAGTTTTATTTCTTTCATGACTTACGCCTCCTTTATGTATCTCAGCAGCTTGTCAACCTCTGCCCGGTCAAAACTCATGCTGCCGATAAACGGAATCTTGAACTCTATCGGCTTCCGGATCTGCGGAGCAAAGGCGTTGTACAGCGCGTCCTCGTCGATCATGCCATCCTGAATGACGCCCAGCACCTTTACAGCCGGAACATTTTCCAGCTCGTCAACCATCGACGGAACCTTCTGGGCGTACAGCGCCACAACCCCCGCCACCGCAACCGCTTTCAGCTCTGGCAGATGAGGAAGCACCTCGCGCTCGACGTAGTTCGCCGCACCGTTCACAAACCGTTCCTTTGAAATCATAATTTCCTCCAAACCGGGGCGGCGTTTGCCGCCCCTTTGATTTGCTTAGCCCGAAGTTGCGGGCGTGGTGGGTGCCGTCCAGCTGTTGTACCGCTGCATGGGTTCCGGGCACACGTTGCCAATGGGAATGACGGTCTTGGTCATGCCGGACAGCGTGTTCAGAGTGTTCTGCATGCAGCTGAGGTTAGCGGTAACCTGAGCGTTGATAACCGCCTGAGCGGAAATCTGGCCCTCAACACCCCGCAGCCGCCCGTCCAGATACTGGTACATGTCCAGAATCTTCTGGTCGGTGTAGGTGTTGGCGTCCCGCAGCTTGATGTCCGCTTTCAGAGCGGCGATCTCCGCAGACTGCCCGGCTTCGTACCGGTTCACCACGTGGTCACCCTCGCAGTTGCCGTTGTTGGGGTTGATCACACCGCCGTTTGCCAGTCCCAGCAGGGTAGCAATGCCGCCGATGTAGCCGCCGATTCCGCCCACGCGGTCAGCCGCCGTAAAGTTCAGTGCCATAATGTTTTACCTCCATAATGTTTTGAAAGAGCGCTCTTTCTGCAATTATGGTAGCAAAAAACAGACGGTTAAGTTCATCACTTAACCGTCTGTTTTCTGTCAGAAAATATGCACTTTTCCATCATATTTCAAGATCATCCGGGAGCATGGCACTGAACTCCTTCACGGCTTCGTACTTCTTTTGAATCCGCTTGACGATCCTTGAAATTGTAGCTTGGGACACATGCAGGTTCATTTCCTGCCACTTGAGGCTTTTCCCGGCGGCACGGGTAACGAGGACGCTTTTTTCCAGATCCGTCAAAAAAGCCAGCCTGTCGAATTCGTCCACAATTACCCGGTTGATCCGGGATTTGTCCATTTAAGCCTCCTGCGTCTCCGTACCTTCTCCGGCCTTGTCCACCGCGTCCTTACCGGCCTTCAGCAGTTTCACCAGCCAGTCCGGAACATTCGCACCCATCTTCACGGCATTCTCCAAAATGCTCCCGAGTTCCGTAATAATGTACCATGCCAGCACCAGCGGGAGCACAATCCCCGGCCAGTGGATACCGATGGAAATATGATCCGCAATAATCACCATAACCCAGTCCGCAAGGGCTGCCACAATGACCACGGCAATCATGCCGCCCTTGTGCCACAGCCCATCACGGGCAACATCGCTCGACCACTCGCCATTCTTGCAGGCGGCCAGCGTGCCGGTGAGGTAGTCAAAGGCCATCACGGCCACCCACACCACCAGCATAATACCCTTCCAGCCAAGGAACGCACCGATTGCGGTAAACACCGCAACCGCTGCCGCCTTGAACGCCAAAAGCTTTTCATTCATTTTCTTTCCCTCCGTTTTTTTAAACTATTACATCCACGTGAACGTCTCCGCAGAGGTTCCCGTTTCTGTCCCGAATCTGGTAGCAGTATGCCGTTTCCGGCTGCCGCTTAAACCATGCTTCCATTTCTGCCGGAGTCTTTCCCCGGAAAAGAATGTCTGCCGCCCAGCCTTTTTTATGCCGGGAGGTAGCCACCCCGCCCACGTTCCGGTTGTGGATTTCGCACCGGACTCCGGAAATTACGTCCCCGGGCGTTCCGAATTCTCCCCGTGCCCTGTCCAGCAGCCGCAAAAGCTTTTCCGCCGGTTCTGCCGGGAATCCGTCGCAGAACTTTCCACCGCACTTGCACCGGAATTCCTCCCGGCGGAAGTATTTAATCTCCCTCCAAAAGTCGGGCGGCTGCCCGCTGGACGGCTTTTCCTCCGTGGCAGGCGTGTACATCCTGCCAGCCGCTACCGCCGCCAGAAGGGCTTTCTGGGTCGCAGGGCCGGGTTTTCCGTCCTGCTCCAAACCTTCCTGCTTCTGGAACGCCAGCACCGCCGCCGTGGTGTTTGCCCCGTTCCATCCGTCCACCTCGCCCGGGTCGTAGCCGAGATAAACGAGAAGCGCCTGAATCTGTTTGACCGTCATGTTCCCCGCCTCCTTATACGAGCAAAATCCATTGACTTCCGTCCGCGGCTCCCACCATGGGCAGATACCGAACCGGCTTCCCGTCCGCCCCGCCCACCATGGGCAGGTACTTTTCTCCGCCGATATTGCCGCCGCCCATCTGCTTTGTGGTCGTTGCTGCGGTCACATTCCCGGAAACCGTCAAGCTTCCGCCGCTGGTGAATTCCGCTCCATTCACCGTCAGTCCGGTCAATTTGTGACCGGAGTCCGCCCCGGCTGTGATCACCAGCGTATCAAAATGATAAATCGTCGCCCCGTTGCTCAGGGTCGCTCCGTCCCGGGTCACGGTGATCCAGCTTCCGTCCGCCGGACTGAGCGTCAGCCTATAGGTTTTCAGACTCGCAGAAGCCGCCACAGCCACGTTTCCGGAAACTGTTACACTTCCCCCGGAAGAGAAACCAGCCCCGTTCACCGTCAGCCCGCCGAAGTCATACCCGGCATCGGCGCTGCCCGTGATTTGCAGCACGTCCCCGGCGAAGATCGCCGCCCCGCCGCTGAGCCATCCGGTGCCCTGTCCCGTGGGGCTGGACGTCCGGTTCACACCGATGTTCGCTCCCGTCCCGGTGCTGAGGGTCAGCGTGAAGGGTTGGGGGATCGCATGTAGGCTCAGAGTCTCGCTCTTTGCCGCGAATGCAAACGACGCGCTGGAATAGCTGGTGTTTTCCCAGTCGATTGCCGTAGATTCCAGCGTTACGCTGGTTGCACTTGTATGGTACACCCGCACGGTACCGCTGCCGAGATCCTTTGTGTTCCCGGAGTAGGGGAAAGAACCGGTAGTCGTTTTCTCATACCAGTTGATAACCCGTGTGCCGTTAACACTGATACCGCCGTCGCTCCATGCGTACCATGTGCCGCCCTGTGCGGAACCGCCGGAACGCCTGATTTTTGCGGAAACCTTAATATCTGAATAGTTGTTTCCGGTGGTGTATTCCTGCCCCCACGTTATATCAAGATAATAATCGGCGCTCCCGCCGCCGGAGGCCCGGTAGGAAAAAGATCCGTTCGCGCCCGTCGCCATGGCTTATCCCCCCGCTTTCACCCAGATCAGCCGGTACGGCTCCACGGTCTCCGGCGCACTGTCGTACAAATCGCCCGGGTCAATGTACAGCCCCTTTGTGTGGATGGCCCCGGTCATGGTGCCCCCGGTTTTCTGCAAGGCCCCCTCGATCTTTTCCGTGGGTTTGTTTGCGATATAGTCAGGCTCCCCGGGATCTGCCTCCCCGAAGTCTCCCCGGGGGGCCAGCGTGCCCAGAATTCCGCCGTAAATGCCGCCGGTGGTGGATTTCACCACATCCGTCAGCACCGCCTGCAAACTGAGGTCACTGTCCGGCTTGTCCCCGATGGCGTACACCGTTACCGTTCCGCTGTCGTTCACCGCCAGCAGGGCGGTTCTTTTCAGTTTTTCCGCCTGTGTGACGTCCGCCTGCAAATCGACCTTGCTGTTCAGGCTCACGCCGTTCACCGTAACGACCTGCATAAAGGGGGATACCGCGTTTTTCCAGCCGGAAACCGGAAGCGACACACTTACCTGCTTTCCGCCGCCTCCGCCGTCTTTGTTTACGAACGGCCCGCCCAGCTCCGCCGTGAAGCTCGTCCCTGTTCCGAATCCTACACTCATTTCAGATTTCCTCCCTGCTTTCGCTTTCGATTGCCCGAAGCCCGAAGATTTCCTTCCCCTCTACCGCGCCGTCGTTCCACTTCACCCGCACCTGAGCCTTTACAGGCCCCGGGTAAAGCTCAAACGTGTCTCTCTGGCTCACGGGATACCCCCACAGGCCGTTGGAATATACGATCTCCCCGGCGCTGTAGGTTTTCCGTACCCCGCCGATGGTAATCTCCACGTCAATTACATCGTCCGGGGTCACGCTGCTCCCGGCGTTGTTCCTGAGCTTGATCCCGATGTCGTAGCTGTCGCCCTGCATCATGAAAAACCACTCCTTTTTGTACACTATACTCGATGGAACCCCCGGTTTGTCACGCCGGGGGTTCTGTTTTTGTTAATGCCACGGCGTTTTGTGCAGATTCCGCCTTGCATACCCCTTGGCAAAGTACAGTGCGTCCTTCTGCGCACCGGAAATGGGCAGTGCGTCAATGACCTGTACCACCTGATTCTGCACGGAACCGCTGTCGGTTCTTCCGTCCCCGTTTTTGTCCGCACCCGTGCAGGCGCTGGCCTGTTCAATGAAGGTCAGGTACACGCTTTCGGAAATTCCCGCGTCCTCCACGCTGTACCCCAGCGTATCAATGGCCTTGGTGTAGGTCTTGACCTGTCCCACGTCCAGTTCCGTTTTCGGGTGCTGCCGAATCCACTTGTACGCATCCACCGTTGCCCGTGCGCTGTCCTCCTTGACCCCGCCGTACTTCACCATGGCGGAGAGCACTTTGTCCGCGGAGATGTCCCCGCCGAGGTAGGCGTCTTTCAGATCATCGTACCGGATTCCCAGATCCTTCTCGCAGTCCCATTTTTTCACGGTGGCCTCCGCGTCTGCCTGTGAATGCCCGCCGAACTTCACGTACATCTCCACCGCACGGCTCCGGCTCAGATTCCCGGTCAGGTACTCGTCCTGAATTTCGTCGAAATCCGTCCCCGTGGAAAGCAGGGCCGTCCACTTCTGCACGGTCGCCTGTGCGTCCCTTGTCAGCATGCCGCCGTAGTCCCGCAGCATCTTCCGGGCGTCAATGGCGCTGATCACGCCGCCCTGGTACCATTCCTTGGCGGCGGACTTAACCTCGCTCTCCATCTGGGTCTGTGTGTATCCGTATTTGGCAAGCTCTGCCTGAGCCGCCTTTACGTCACCGCCGTTCCGCAGAGCGTCCAGCATGTCGTCGTAGTTCGCCCCGGGAAGCTGCCCGATCCGCTTTTCAATGGCGGCCTCCACCTGCTCTTCCGTGAAGCGGCCTTCTTTCACGATTTCCTCCGCCAGCCGGTCACGTTCCGCGCTGTTTCCGGAAACCGCCGCCCGGGCCGCTTCCCGGATTCTGGAGTCGTTGTTCACGAGGGCTGTGACCACCGCGCGGTTGAACGTGTCCTCGTTCTTGTAGGTCGATTTCAGCCGGTTCACCCACGCTGCGCTGCCGCTGGTCACGGCCTTGTACACCTGTTTGGCTTTCCCGTCGTCTCTCCGCATGATTTGCGGCATGTACTCGTTCAGCGCTTCCCAGATGGCATAGCCTTTGGTGCGGCTGTCGCTGGGCAGCCCCCGCTGGATGTCCTTGACGATGTTCACACCGTCCTGAATCTCCCGCAGCAGGTTCCGCAGGGGGATGCCGCCCAGATTCAGAATGCTTGCCAGCAGGTTTGTGCTTGCGATTCCCGCGTTTTTCAGGGCTTCCTTCCGGGCTTCCCTGTCGTCCTCATCTGCCTCACCATAGGATTTCCACGCTTTTGTGAACTTCTGCAAGGTCTTAGCAAGGTCTGCCCACTGGCTCATGTCACTGCGGATCACGTCGTACCCCTGAAAAACGGAGAAAATGTCCTTCACCACCGGAATGTATCCCAGCGGATTCACCCCATCGATCATTTCCGCCGTGAAGCTTTTCAGGTACTTTTCCAGCCACGTCTTTTCCTCGTCGTCGTCCCGGCTTGCGTAGACCAGAGATGCCAGCAGAGAGTTGAGCACGATTGCCGTCCCTACGGAAGCCAGAGACCGGGCCGCACCCGTCCTGTCACCGTGCCGGAAGTCCTGAATCGCCTGATAGACCATGTTTGCCGTGGTCGTAGGCTCAGCCATGAACGCGGTAACGGCCTTTGCGGCTACATTAGGAGACCGCATCAGTCCGCTCCGGGAGAAAACGGAGTCGTAGACCTGTGTCTCCGTAATGGTCTTGGTGAACAGCGCTCCGGCCTTCGTCAGCAGTGCCTCACCCCGGAGGCTCGGGTTCTGAGCCTTCACCTGCCGCTTGCACGCCTCCCACATGGCGACCCACGTTACCTTGTCCATGTACTCCGGCAGAAAGCCGCTGAGTTTGTCAATGGCTGCCCTGACACCGGTCTCGTTCTTGCCGCTCAGAATGTCAATGGTGCTCCTGCCCATGTCCATATCAAACCGGCCGATATCCTTGATTCCCACCACCGGCGCGTACTGCTGCATGACCTCCCACGTGGCGTTGATCCCGTCCACGCCCTCTACTCTGGCCCCGAGAAAATACTTCGGGTCGATGTATTTGAGCGCCCGTCCCACTGCGGAGGGCTGCTGAATGGCAACGGAAAGGGAAGCGGATACTGCGCCCTTCTTGAACTTGCCCAGCATGGAGTTCAGGAGGCTTTCCCGGGGGTCGCCCCGAACGCCTTTGTTCAGGTCTTTGATGAATGTGTCGATGTAGTCCACGCCAGCCTGTCCGTGCTTCTGCAAAATGAGCTGCCGCATACTGCGGTTTCCCAGACCGCGGGTGTCCCGCCAGTTCCACACCCGCATGAAGTCCTCCATGGGCAGGGTAAAGGCGTTGTACATGGCCGTGTTGTTCACGTGGGTTGCCCAGGTCTCCATGAAGCCCATAAGCTCAATGGCGTTGTTCGCGCCTCTCACCGTGGCTTTCATGTGTCCGGCGTTTTTCTGCCGGTTGCTGGGGTTCTGCATCTGGTTCCGGATCATCTCGGAGAATACGCCGCTGGACTTGATGGGCCAGTAATACTTCTCCTTGGCAACGCTTACGCCGTACAGTGCCCGGGAAATCTCGTTGTTCAGCTCCGCGCACACCGTGGAAAGATAGTCCTGCATGGCGTCGGCAAACTGTCGCTGCTCTTCCGTCAGCTGCAGAATGTTCTCCGCGCCCCGGATTCCCGCCACCTGTTCCGCCGTCAGCACATAGGCGTTGTAGTCCTGCACTTTCTGTTCCGTCTTGATCCCGAACCGGTTTTTCACCGTCCGGGTGTTCTCGTCGCTCAGCACGAAGCCGCCCTTGGTCAGATGCTCGAACGCCTGTTCCCGCCGTGCGTAGGCGTACAGGCTCATCCGCTCTTCAAGGCTCAGCTCCACCGTGCCGGTCTCCGTGTCCAGCTTCATAAGACTGTCGTTCCACTGGTCGTAGTGGTACTTTTCCATGATGCCGAGGCCGTAAGCCCGGGCCGCCGCAATGGTTCTCTGCCACTTGTCCTCCCCGGCCCGCAGATTGTTGTACTGCTTGAGCAGGGTATCGGACCCCAGCCGCATCATGGCGTAGACGGGTTTGAGCTGGTTCCAACCGAACTTCTCCGCCTTGTCCTGCACCGCTCCCGTGGTGGGCTTCCGGTTCGGAAGCGCCGCTTCCTCCCGGCGCACCGCCTCCGCAGCCTCCGCGTAGGTCTTGTTCAGGTTGGCGGCGAACATTTTGTTCTCGTTCCGGATGGCCGTCAGCACACTCCGCACGGCGCTGTACACGTCCTCGATCTGGCTTGCGCTCAGCTTGTTGAAGTCCGTACCGCCCACGGCACTGATAGCGTTGTCCAGAAGGTCGAGAATCCCCTGGTTGTATTCCTGTGTGAATACGCCCTCGTTCATCTGCGTAAGCTTCCGGTACTGCCCCTGCAGGGTTTCCAGCGCCCCCTGCACGTTCCAGCTGTTTTTGGGACTCTCCATGGCCTCCGTCAGCCCCTGCATGAACTTCGTCACGGCGGGGGCCAGACTGTCCGGCACGTACAGTGTTTTCGTGGGATTCAGCAGCCGCCGGTTGATCTCGTTCACGGCCCGGTACAGCTTGCCCCGCTGTTCCGTGACCCGCGCCGCCTCCACCTTGGCTTTTGCCCGTGCCCTCTGATTTTCCACGGTCTGCTTCAGCCGCTGGACATCCCGCCCGCTGGTTTCGTAGGCTCTCAGCAGCCGATTGAACTCCTTCTCCCATGTGGCGTTGTCCGCTTCGCTGGCTTTCGCCTGTGCCCTCTGGGTCTCCGCAGCCTGTTTCAGCACCTTCTCCAGATGCTCGTTCCGGAACTGCCCTTTCTCATAAGCCTCCACGGTCTGGAAAAAGGCGTCCTGAATCTGGGCGAGATTGGCGGAATATTCCGATTCCATGGAAGAGATCTGTTTCTGGTAGGACTTTTTCACCTCTTCCAGCTGCCGCTCGTACATCTGCCTGTAAGCCTTGCTCTGCACGTCCTGCTGCCGCCGGTACTCCCGCACGGCCTCCGCAATCTGACGTTTGACGTCGCTTTTCAGCCGTTCGTTCTCCGCCTCAACCTGAGCCTGTGGGTTCCGCGCCGAGTACCGGATATTCTCCTTCCCCATGTCGAACCGCTGGGAAAGCGGGATCACGTCCCCGTTGTCGTCGTAGGTCACAGCGTCGGCGGACTTGACCTGACTGGAATCCCGGATCACGTAGCTCAGCCCGCGGCTCACCGGTTTCCCGTTTACCATGTCCCCGCCCTCGTCCAGAATGATTCCGTCATAGGGCAGGTCGTTCTCGTCGATATAGTCCGCAATGTCGTATCCGTCCGTCCAGTCCGGCAGCCCGTTCTCCTGCAATTCGCCCATGCCGTACTCCTGCCGTGCCTGCTCAAACAGTTCCCGCACCTCCGGAATCCGGGTGTCAAAGGGATTTTCCATCTTTACGTACGTCTCGTACAGGGAACCCGGGTTCTCCCGGTTTGCATACCGTTTGGCATATTCCCGGTTTTCGGTGAAATACTGCCAGTCCCTGAAAACCGTGAATCCGCCGCCCTTTTTGGAGCCGTGGAAGAAAAGCCGGGTGTACCCCGCCTCCCTTGCGGCGTTCTCCACCATCCGGGAAAGCACCTCCCGGTTTTCCTCCGAATTCTGCGCAAGGTTCAGGTATTCGCTGTCCTGCTGGGCGCGGGAGGAGAAGCGAACATCGTCCATCTGGCTTACCATCTGCTGCCGCTGAGCCTCGTTCCCCGCCTCATAGACCTGATAGGGAATACCACGGTTATCAAGTTCACGCAGAAGCTTTTGACTTGCCGTATCCGGTACCAGCACATTCCTGATTTCCTCGAAGCGGACAGCCCGTTTCGGTTTGGCTTCAAAGATGTTTACCGGCATTTGGGAAATGTCAAACAGCAGCTGCACAACCTCCTGCGCTGTGTGGTCACTGACTTCCATTCCGTACTTGGCAAATACGCGCTTCACGTTCTCCGGCGTGTACCTTCCGCTCTCTCCGATTTCCGTAAGGTTTTCTCCGATACTGTCCATGCGAATAAACGAGTTGTCACTCCATCTGGATTTCGTGTTCGCCGCGTCAATGTCGTTCATCAGCTTATAAAGCCGGTCACCAAGCTTGTCCTGGATCTGGGATACCTGCTCTTCCGTCAGGTTTTGCAGACGCCCCTCCGCCCGGTGCATGTCTGCAATGCTCCCAAATTCTTCCGCAGTAGCGGCACGCAAGGTTTTTACCCCGGAAAACCCGGATACATTCTTGGTATTGCCTCCGTTCTCGGAACGCATAGCCTGAACAATTCCTTCCAGCGTTGCCGGAATATGGGTAGCCTTGAAGGAGCGCAGATTTCCGGAGGGCGTGAACCGCTCTTTTCCGTTGTATACGCCCTTGCTCTTCTCGATTCCGCTGAAAAGTTCTCTTGCCCATCTTTCAAATGCGCCCTGATCTACCGCGGCGTCCACGGCTTTTTTCATGGCTTCCCCGTCTGCAACAACGCTTGTTTTCGTGGCATTCGCTTCACCGCTAAGATACGCTCTAAGCTTTCCCAGTACTGTGCTCATTCGAAATGCGCTCTTCGTCATTCCCGGATACGCTTTTTCCAGTTCAGAACCGTAGGTGTCGCGGATTTCCTTCATGGAAGTACTCCCGATCTCGTCCGGAGTGGGCTTTCCAAGGGCTTCCCATACATTCAGCAGTTTGTCCTCCATTTCACTGCTGATACTGTTAACCGCCGTTTCAACCTGCTTTGTCTGCTGCTCAATGTGCGTCCCTTGCTCTTCCAGAAATGCCGCTTTCAGGGCGTAGTTGTTCCGAAGGTTCTCAAGAATGCCAGCCTCACCGCCGTCCCGATTCAGCCGATCTTCAAGGCTATACCGCAGCGTGTCAAGGTCATGCTGAAAATATTCGGCAACCTGATTCTTTAGTGCGCCCAGCCGGTTATAAACCCTGTCCGTCACCTTGCTGTCTGCCTCATATTCAACTCGCGGAACCACCGGTGTCCATGCGTCGGCAGAGTATACCGTATTTTCCCGCCTTGCCTTGGGATCAATCGTCTCTTTCCCGAACACAACGGTAATGTCGCCAAAGTTTGTGTGGGGAATGTCCGCCTTGGTAATGGCAATGCTTGGCATGGGGAACCCGCCCAGTTCCAGCGACTTCAAAAGCTTTTCTTCCGTCAGATTGTGGAGCGCAACCAGATTTTTGGTTTCCTGTCGGGCAGAATACAGCACAGATTCACCAAGTTTTCCGTCGGGTCTGCTTTCATACCCATAGTGTTTGAGAACATCCTCCGGCAGAATATCCGGGAAATGCTCCTTGACAAGATTTAATACAGATGGTACAGTATAGTCAGAACTGGTAACGGGGAGCGCTTTTGGCGTAGCCCTGGGCGCATTGAGCGCAGCCAGTTCTTTTTTTGCGTTCATTGAGTAAAGCACATCCATACTTTCAAGTTTATTTGTAAACTTGTTGACAATGGATTCCACCACGTACCCTGTATTGTATTGGTCTTTTGCTATACCAACTAATACATAGGAACCATCCGCGTTTTCATTTTTGGGTGTTAGCTCGTTTATTAGAATAGAGTTTTTCAGGATCGGACCTGCATTTGCAGCAACAATATAATTTTCCGACGGAGTTCCTTTATTCTCTCTTCTCAAGCCATGACTGATTCCATCCTTCCCTACAACAACATTGCTCCCAATGTCATTCACATACACATCAACAGCACCATATTTATTTCTGCTTCCAACATTTAACGCACTTGTGATACCTGCATTACGAATAGTTTTTCTGTCAATTCCTACGTCTGCATCAATATCCGTTATGGTGACATCCTGCTTCTGCGAAAAGTATTGATAGGAAAACTTTTTTCCCGTTCTACTAGAATACTTGACTCTCCCACTTTCAGCAATTTCCACCCCGGCTTTTTCCAACTCGGCAAGCAGCGCAGGCGGGACCACGTTGTCAGGAACTGCAATACCGGTTCCGTTAAGCAGCTCTGCGTACATACCCGCAACTTCCGCATTGGAAAGAATCCGGACAGGCATAATATACCGGGAGAGCAGAACCTGCCGCTCCACGCCGGTCTGCTGCCGCAGAGCACCGGCCACCGTGCCGGTGTGCCACGAATGCCAGCCCACGCTGTCCTTTGCATACTGTGCCTTGTATCCGCTGGTAAGCTCACTCACAGGAACCTTGCATTCCACTGTGACAAGGTTCGGTCTCAGATAAGCACCGGAGAACTGGTCGTTCAGCACAAGGTTGGACGAGTGCATGTAAGGGTTGTATGCCGCCGCAAGGCTTCCCTGTCCCTTGCCCTTGTTCAGGGTAAACTTTGCCTTTCCGTTCACATCCTTGATAAGTTCCGGGTGCTCCACCGCCATTTCCCACTTGCCAAGTTCGCTTGCGTCCTCATAGCTGCCCTGAATCACTGCGGCCATGGGCGGGTAAAGCTTCCCATCCACAAGCTGCATGGTTTTGTAGGTAGTCACGGTTTCCTGATCATTCAGAAAATCAAGGGTCTCTTTGTCCGTAATTCTGGCGGATTTCAGATAATCCACAGACTCCCCGTTCCGGTTGGTAAAGGTGTCGTCGCTGTAGCGGAGACCGTTCTGCTTTGCGGCTTCCTGCAAATTGTAGTTCAGCACCGCGTCCGCCGCCGCCTCGGAGAATGCGTCCAGCACCGCTTCGCTGTTCGTGACGGTCTCCCTCGTCAGGCGGGCAATGGCGGAATCCGGCTCCATGTCCCGGTACGCCGCTTTCAGCTTTTCCACGATCCCCTTGATGAAGTCTTTGATCTTCCCCCAAAGGCTCTTGTCCTGCTGCTTGATCTTCTGGGAGATTCTGGAAATGGCGTCCGTGTCCGTCAGCACCGGTTCCATCATTTCCGCCACGGCCTCGCTGTAGGCAATGGCACGCAGCTCTTTTTCGCTCCTGCCCTTGTATTCCTCCGTGTTCCGCAGCACGGCCTCCTTCGCCTCGATCAGCCGGTTCACGTCCACGTCGGATTTCCCCAGCACGTCGAACAGAACATCCGTGAACTTCCGGAACTTCTCCGCGCTCAGCTCCTCCACAAAGTGGGTGAACTCGTGGCTCAGGGCATAGCCCATAACTCCCTGCCCGTCCTTGCCCGCGTTCAGGTCGACCCGGATAGATCCGTCCGCACTCCGGAAAATGCCGTTGTAAATATCGCCCTTCCGCTCTGCTTCCGTGGAAGCGAATACGGACACATTCAGCCCCATTCCGGTCAGCACTCGGGCGGCGTTCATGGCCGTCTCCTGCTGCCGGTTCAGATTCACGTTCTTTGCGCTGTCCTCTACGGTCAGCCCACCGGCTTTCCTGCCGTGCTTTCCATTGTCCGTGACAGATTGCTTTGCTCTGTCGTTTCGTTCCGCCTGTGCCCGTCCTGCGCTCCACGCTGCCTTTCTGGTGTCCCCGTCAAGCCGCATGGCCTCACTGTTCTCCCGGATGTTTCCGAAAGCGATTCCGGACAGGCCCTGCATGTAGGCGTTGTTCAGGGCCACGGAATAGGTGGAAGCGTTGATATTCGCGCTCTCCGCCGCTTTCAGCATGTCGTTTGCCGTCTGCGTGTCCACGCCCATTTTCGCAATGGTGTTGTACAGCCGGGACTCTCCGAAGCTGCCGAAGGTAATGTCCGAAGCTTTCACCGTCTCCCCGTTCCCGATGGAAACAGTAGGCTCCGCACCCATGCTTGCAAAGCCGGTCACGTTTACCGGCGTGTTGTCGCTCTTCCGGTATGTCTGGCCTTCCTCGATATAGTCATAGGTGCCCATGCCCTCCGCGCTCCGCACGCCCATGTCGTAGATGATCCCGGCTTCCTCTGCCCCGATGGTGCTGAGGCTCACGCTGTCCAGCCCTCTGCCGTCCTGACCGGCCCGGTAGATCTCCGCTGCCTCCGTTGTGAAGTCGCTCCGGCTCTGTCCTTCGTCATACATGGCGGAAACGATGGCGGAGTTGCTTCCCATCACCTGATTCAGCGCCTTTTCCATGGTCTCCCGGGCGCTCTTCTGGGTCTGGGTCTCTGCCGTGCCGAATGCCTGTTTTCCGTTGCCCAGTCTGCCCAGTTGGAAGGTCTTGATATCCCGCACCCACTTGTTTTCCGCGGTTTCCTCTATCGCGGCGGAGATGATTTCACTCAGCACCGTCGCCGCCGCGTCCCGGTTCTTTGCCAGCGCCAGCCGGTCCGTCAGACTCAGTTTTTCTCCGGTGATCTGCTTGATGATGGCTTCCGCCGTGGCTTTTCCGTTGTTGGGCACGCCCATCTCCGTAAGCCGCTTTTCAAGCCCTGCCCGGACGGCCTCCACGTCCGCGCGGGTCATGTCCGCGGCGTTCTGCTGGGCAACCCGGTACAGCCCGGAAAGGTCCCGGCCTTTCTTCCCCAGCGTGTTGTCGCTGAGCTTGGCTTGCAGATTCTGGGCCGCCTTGTCGTTGGGCCGCAGCTCCAGCGCGTTCTGAAGGACTTCTCCCGCCTGTCCCCGGCTCAGGATTTCCGTGCCGCCCTGCCGGGCCTTGTGCCCCTCAATGGCAAGACCGCCGAAACTGCTCAGACCGCCGGACAGCGCACCGCCGAAGCCCGCCCAGAAAACCTCCTGTGCGTCCTCGCTGGCTGCCTGCTGCTCCGCCTCGGTCTCGCTCATCCCCGGGTTTTCCTTCATCAGCGCCCGGACCCGCACGTTGTGGTCGCTGTTCACGCCCCGGTTCACCGCGTCAAGGATCTGGTTGGAGATTTCCGTAAAAACCTCTTCACTGCCCTCCACGCCTGCCTGAATCAGCGCTTTCCGGATAAACTTCTCCGGGTTCCCCTTGATCCACTGGTCTGCGAAGGTGTCAAGAGACACCTTTTCAAACAGTGCTTCCAGAATGCCGCTGCCGATGGCCCCCACGTAAATTTCCCGGTCGGAAGCGCCGGATTCCACCAGCTCCCGCATTCTCTGGGAAGCCGCGCCCATGCCCATGGAAACGGTGTAGAACTTGCCCATGGTCGCCATACCTGCAAGAGAGTCCAGCGTGGAAAGCCCCGCCTGATAGGCGTTGCTGGCCAGTTCTCCCAGTGCGTTCATGATCTTGCTGCTCCCGTCTCCGGCAACCGCCTTGTAAACCTCCTGAGAGGAAGCCTCCCGCACAGCACCGGACTGGTTCAGCAGGAAGTTTGCGTTGCTGTACGGGTTAAAGCTCTTTCCCTGAGTTTTGTCGATAACATTCCCGATGAAGGAAACCGGCGCGCCGATCAGGTTTCCCGGAACCGTAGCGACACCCCGCAGCATGTCACCGATCAGCGGAGTTTTTTCCGCCCGGTCTTTCTCGTTCTGCTCCATGGCGAGTGTCTGCCGCCGGTCGAGGGTCATCTGCAGATCGTCAAGGTACTTTGCCGCAGCTTCCGTGCCCTCCGTGTTTGCGATCTGGAACACAGCGTTCCGCTCGTCCTCGGTCATTTGTCCCCAGTGCTTGTTCTGATACCCGGGATCGTTTTGGATGATCTCGGAATCCCGGTAGGGGTTCTGCCCGTTTACATCACTGCTCTTGATCCGCCGTTGGCTTTCCTCGCTCAGCCCGTCGAACCATGTCAGATACTCGTCCAGCTTGTCGAGCACCCGTGCGCCATCCGCCGCATTGTCCGCGGCGTACTTGGCGTCAAGATACTCGTCCGTTTCATTCAACTTGTCGAACATCCCGGCAGCTTCTTCCTGCTGCCGGGCAATCGTGTCCTGTGTTGCCTCCCGATTCCCGCGCCACGCTTCCCGGGCCTCCATGGAGTTCCCACCCGCGTACTTCGCCGTCACATCGTCCCCAAACTTGTCGATCCGGTTGTAAATGTTCAGCCGGGAGTTGATGTCGCCAATGGTACCCTGTGTCTCTCGGATGGACTGCATCAGCGCATCCAACTGCTTCTGCTGTGCCGTGGGCTGTGTGCCATACCCCACTGCGTCCTGTCCCGCAATTGCACCATAGTTGCCCATGGGCGTAATCTCCTGTGTTTCGGCAAACGCCCCGGACGCAACAGTCTGCGGATTGTCTTTGAGAAATGTATCCCGCTGCTTCTGCAACTCAAAGAGCATCCGCTCATATTTCTGCTTCTGCCCTGCAAGGGTGCTCGCGTCCTCTGGCAGCAGCCCGGAGGCGGTGGCTGCGCGCTGGCGGTTTTTCCCGGTAGCGTCAACCATGCCGCGAAGAGCACGGATATAATCCTGCCCGTTCGGGAGTCCCATTCTTCCGGAGTACCCTTTGATTTTGTCGTAGTCCTGAATCAGTGCGTTTACACGGTTCCGGAAGTCCCCGGACTCGTCCGTAAGCGTTCCGCCCGTCTCCCCGTAAGCTCTGGCTGCCTCGCTGTACCGTCGCGACCAGTCCTGCACAGAGGTTCTCCTCTGGTTGGAATTTTCATAGCTATACTTCTGGTCAAGCGTATCCTGTACAGAGGTATTTCCGCTTGCCCTTCCGGAAGAACCTTTGACTCCGTATTTCTTGTCGAGTTCCTTCTGAACCGAGTAGGATTTCCCATTGTTCGCCATACTTGCGCCTCCGCATTACTTTTTGTTCCGGAAATAGCTGAGCGTATTCTGATTGGGACGGCTGTCCCGGATGGTAGCCGCCTCGTCGTTTGTCACATCTCCGGCGCTGATTCTTTCCCGCAGATAAGCATCAAGCTCCTGCTGGCTTGCGCCGTTCGCACGGTATCTCTGGTAGTGCTCCCAAACGCTTTCACCGCCAGGGCTGGTCAGCCCTTCGCTGTATCCGCCCCCGCCGCCGCTTCCGCCGCTGGCGGGCTGGTTCTTCTGCCAGATGGTGTCCGTGTACTGGCTGTCATACCCGGCCTTTTTCAGAAGGTCGTCGTTGGGCTTCACCCCGAGAGACAGCAGATACTTGACCTGCTCCTGCGCCAGCGCCTTGTCCTGTGCGTCCAGCTGATCCTGCCGCCCCAGCTCGTCCTGATACTGGCCGTAGGCAAAGTTCCGGTCGTTCTGCCACAGGTTGTTCTGATCCTGCCACCGGCCGTAGTCCTGAGCTTCCTTGTCGCCCAGCAGCCCGGCCTGATCGTTCAGCCGGTCGCCCTCCGCCTGGTACTTGCTCAGCGCCATCTGGTACAGCTCCGGAAGCTTGTCGTTCAGCCCCTGCAAATAGCTGTTGTACGCCTGCTGACCGGCGTTCTGGGCATAGGAATTGCCGTAGCCCCCCGTGAGGGCCGCCGCCTGCCCCATGGTGTCCTGCATGGCAAGCTTGCCCTGCTGCATGTACCGGTCCTTATACTGCTGGTACAGGGCGTCGGCGTTTGCGTCGTAGTTGAATTCTCCCCGGTTCAGGATCTTGTCCAGAATCCCGTTCAGCTTGTCCGTCCACTGGCTCTGGTAGGCCCCTGGCTTATTGTTCAGGGATTTCTGAAGCGCCTCCTGTGCGCTCTTCACCGAGGGGCTGACCTGCGGTACGCTGCTCCCCGTGTCCTGTGCGGGCTGCACGGACTGGGCAGGCTCAACCGCCTGTTCTCCTGCGTTCTGCTGCTCCTGCTGACTCTGCGGCTCCACCTTCTGCCCCGCCAGCCGCTTCCGTTCTTCTTCCGTCATGCCTTATCCCTCCATATCCATAAAAGCAGCAGCCGTCACATGCGCCGCCACCTGATAGCCGGTGACAAGATTTAGGTTTCCCATTTTTACATCATCCTTTCTTATGCTGTGCGTTTCCACACGTAAACGGCAAGATAAGGCGGCATGTTGTTATGTGCTTCTCCGCCTCCAGTATTTTGCATTTGCCCATTATTGCACCAATATCCGCTTTGTGTTTCCCAGTGTACGCCCCATTTGCTGTTGACTGATTCTGCCATGTCTACAATTGCATATCCTGTATATGTCCCATTCCCTCGGCTAAAATTATGGGCATGCGACGGCATTTCATCCGTGGTTAACGTGTGTGTTGCTTCGCCGCCAGTTTCTCCCGCCGGATAGCTGCTACCTGCCGCAAGCAGAAACCTGTCCTGTATCTGTTCCCATATCCCGCCGAATAGTGTTTCCGGGGATGTGGAACTAACAGAAAGATAAATTGCGCCGACGGGGTAAATATCTAACAACGATGGAACCGAAAACGAAAGCTTGCTTTTACCAATTGCACCATCCGCAATCTTGTCATTGGTAACGGCACCATCCGCAAGAGTGTCCGTGGTAACCGATTTTGGGCGCAGTCTGTTGTTTTCCTCGGTGTGCTCACTTTCCGCCGTCTGCTGTAACTTCTCCTGTTCCCGCTGTCCCAGCGCAAAGTTCAGGTCATTCACCAGCGAGAACAGATACCGTACCACCTGTTCCAGCCGTTCGCCCACCGTGGCCCCGGTGATGTTCGGCAGCCTCAGATTCATACCGTGTCGCCCCCTCCGGAAATGGTCTTGACGATGGAGTAGATTTTCACGTTTCCTTCCCCTTTCAGCCGCAGCCGGAGGTGGTCGCACCGCCGGGGACGCACCGGAACCGTGATACTCCGCAGATGCATGGAGCGGATGCTGCACAGGTGCTCCCATTCCGTCCCGGAATCGTAGTTTACAAACAGGTCAATGCTCGTCTCCGGACTTACCAGCATGCGCATGGAGATTTTGGAAACGTACTTGCCGTATGGGTCGCTGAGTCCAAGGTCTCCCGTCTCCGCCATCCATTGCACCGTGTCCTCCGCAGCCTCCCCGCTGCCCAGCAGCGCAAGAATGTTCCGGTTGGAGGCGTCCACCGCGTACAGCTCGCTTTTCAGCGTGGCAAAGGACTCAACGTGCAGCCCGTCCTCCCGGTGCCAGATCCCGGTTTTGGTGTCGTATACGAAGAGGCTCCACACCCCCGCCGTATCCGCCATGGAAATATAGTATTTGTCTCCCACGGCCCCGCCCACGGCAGAGCCGTACTGTACCTTTCCCAGCGCCGCCGACACATCCACCGGAAGGCTCCCGTCAAAGGCGCACACGCCGCCCCGGGCCTTGTAGAACAGGGTTTCACCCACAATGGCAAGGCTTTCCCCGCATCCTTCCTGTACGCCCCGGAGGGCGGTCATCTGGATCTGAAAGTTGCTGGGATAATTGCCGTACACCTTGTGCATGCAGTTCTCCTTGAAGAACAGGGGATACCCCAGGTGTGTGACCGCCCCGGTAAACGGCCCGTCAGAGCCAACGGAGGCTGTGTAGGCGTCCGTGGCGATTCCTGCGTAAACGTTCCAGTTTTTGAAATCGCCCAGCTTGCAGGCGTAGATTTCGTTCACCGTCTCTCCGTTCGCAGCCGCGCCGTACCGGCAGCCCCACAGCCGGTTCCCGCTCTCCGTCACGAAGTCCATGTCCGGAACCGTCCGCTTTACGGTCACCGCCCCGGTCTGGGTCACCTGTTTGCCCAGAATGCCCACGACTACGAGGTAGTTGTCTCCCCGACCGTAGATGAGCGCCGAACCGTTCAGGCCGCTCAGCCCCTCCGCCGTGATCCCGGAGATGGTCACCCCGTCTCCCACGGCAAAGCCCGTCCCGATCCCGTCCGATGCGATCTTGACATAGGTGGTCTGGATGGTCACCCACACCGCCGTGGTCACCGTCCACTTTTTCAGCACGTTCGGGCTTCCGGAGGTATCCAGCCAGTACTGCCCGTTCTCCGGGCTTTCCGGTGCCGTGCCGGATACCGTCACGTTCTCCATGTCCGTCCCGTCGGAGGTGCACATGGTGAACGTCACCGTTCCCGTGCTGGTGTAAGATGCCTCCATGCTGCCGAAGTCCGTAAGATCAGCCGTATTCACGTACTTTTTGTCCGGGAACACGCACACGTAAGCGCCCATGGACACAAGCTTTTTCGGGCAGTCCTCCGCCGCCGTGGACAGCCCCAGCGCGATCACCTGAGACCCGTACACGAAGTTCTCACCGTCCACGTAGCAAAGGACCTCTTTTGCGATCATCCCCTGCGGGCTTGCTGGCGTGGCGTAGTACCCACGGGCCTTCCGGGGGGAGAATACCGGGTAGAAGTCCGACGTCAGATTTTCCTCGTCCCAGTTTTCCCCGTCTCCGATCCGCAGATTGTGGTTGTATCCCCGGAATTCCTCCACGGCCTCTTTCGTGGAGGCAATCGTATTCAGCGTTGGATATTTCATACCTGCCTCCTAGAAAATGAACCGTCTGGCTCTGGTTTTGGGCGGATTCCGCTTGTTGTACTCCGCCGCGTATGCCGCAAGCTCGGAGTTGAACAGCAGGATCGCCCCGTTGTACCGGTCATAGTCCCCGTTGTGATAGTGCACCTGCGCTTCCAGCCAGTGAACATACAGACTGTCGTAGGGTTCCGGGACTTCCTCCGGCTCCCCCTCGTGGGTGTCGAAGATCGCCCGCTGCACCATGGCGTCGGCCCGTCCCAGCCACTCCATTTTTTCCTGCCGGGTGTACTGGTTATAAACAAGGGCGTCTGCCCTCTGAATCGCTTCTTCTTTTGTCATAGCGTCTCCTTCCAAAAAAGGGAGGCAGTGTGCCTCCCTTTCCTGTTTCCCGTCAGCCGCCGATCTTGGCGCGCTCGTAGGCGTTGGCCGCCTGTTCCTCCCGCTGGATGCTGTCGATGATCTCGCTCAGCCGTTCCGCGGCTTCCTGAGCACGGTTGTACTCGTCGGCAACGTATTGGGGTACCTTGCTTGTCTGCCCCTTGGGCAGCTGCCAGTTCACGCCGTTAATGCCGATCATGACATACGGCTCTTCGTTGCTTCTGCCCCGGGGAATCCTCAGATCCACCATGGGACTTTCCGTCTTTGCCATTTGTGGTCACTCCTTAGTTCAGTTCGTCGGAGCCGGAGAAGGTGGAGCAGCTCATGATCCGCAGCACCCGCTCGGTGTACAGCACGGTTGCGCCGAACTCGAACTTGTAGCCTACGGTGCTGAACTGGTTCAGGGGGCCGCCTGCCTCTTCCTTGCTCTTGATGATGGTTTCAAGGTTGCCGCCCTCGGGGTCGATGATGCCGAAAGCGTCCTTGCCGAACATGTAGCTGGCGTAGGTCGCGCCGTTCGCCTTGTTCTTGTAGGTGGTGCCGCCCAGAATGGGGGCAAATACGTTCTCGATGAACCGCACGCCGTGCAGCTCACCAATTTCGCCGTTGAAGATCTCTGTGGTGGCAGCGTACTTGTGGGCCTCGATCCAGTCCTTGTGATTCCGCAGGTCATAAGCGACGGAAGGGGATACCACGCAGTAGTACTTTCCGTTGATGGTGGGAACCCGGTTCATCTTCATGATCCGGACGGCCCGGGCAATGGTGTCCGGGGTGAACAGGCACAGCACCGTGGCGCTTGCCTCCATCTCGGAAGGCAGGGCGGGCGTACCGGCGCTTGCACCGGTTGCCAGCGTGATGTTGTCCGCGTACAGCACGTTGGTGTTGGTCAGCAGGCTGTCCCGGATCAGGGTCTCCTGGGTCTTGCTGGCAGACGCGCCCATTTCCTCTGTGGCGCCCAGAATGGTGTTGTCGTAGGCGTGGAATTCCAGCCGGTCGGAAATGGCGGCGAAGGTGCCGTACTGGTCAATGGAAGCGGTCTTGCTGGACATGCCGAACTTCTGTCCGGTGGGGATCACACCTTCGGTCAGCTTTCCGGCGTTGGCGAAGGTGTTCCACTTCCGCCACTCCATGGTGGTGCCGTGGTTCTTGGGCAGCCGCTGCTTCTTGGCGAACTGTCCGTAGTAGGCTTCGATTCTTGCGTTTTCCAGCAGCTCGGTGTCATAGAAGGTCTTCAGCTCCCCGCTCAGGGTGTTGGGGGCGCTGAATGCTTCGGTGGCTCCGGTGTAGGCGTTCACATAGTTTCCGGTGGCGTTCACCAGCGTTCCCGCGTCAGCGAACAGCTGCAGGTTTACAAACAGCATACAAATTTTGGTGATCATAATTTTTCTCCTCCGTTTTTTGTTGTAGCGGGGGAGAGTCCCGTTTAGCCTCCGGGCTTTAAATACTCTCCCCTTGCGGCAGCCTCCCGGATGCGGGCTTTCAGTGCTTCCCGCTCCGCCTTGGATGCCTTGGCGTAATCGAACGTTGCAACGGAAGATGCCTGTCTGGCAGTGCCCGCCTCGTCCGGGCGCTTGGCTCCTGCCTGAACCGAATTGGAAAATTTCTGCTGGGTCTGCCGGATAGCCTCCTGCACCGCGGTACTGACCAGCTCGTCGTGGTGTACCGCACGATAGGCAACATCCAGCGGAACAGGGTTGTCCGGGTTGTCCACCATCCTGCAAAAGACGGGATTGTTCGCCCGTTCCGCCATCAGGTCAAAGCTCGGGATCACCTTTTTCAGGGCTTCCGCCTCCCGGATCACCCGTTCCGCGTGTTCTCTCAGCCGCTTTTCCTGAATGGTTTCCTGTTCGGCCCGCTGGTCGTTCAGAACCTGCCGGTAGGTCTCCGGGTCAAGCCCCAGCTCAAAAGCCTTCTTGTCCTCGGCTTCCTGCTCGCTCTTGCCCAGGATCGCCTTCTGGATCGCCGCAAGGTCTGTCTGCCCCTCCATGCCGTAGGCTTTCGCAATGGCAGGAAGTACGCTTTTCACAAACTCTTCGGCGGGCTTTGCGTCCTTCAGCCGCGCTTTCATGATCTTTTCCATGGCCTTGTTGTACTCAGGGTCTTTCATCAGATCGTCAAAGCTGGGCTTTTTGGCGGGTTCTTCCTTCTCCGGTTCCTTGGTTTCTTCCGTTTCCTTGGTGGGTTCCGTTTTTGCCGTGGCGTCCGGCCTGGCAGGTGCCGGGGCGCGGTAAGTACCGTTCCGCTTTTCCCGTGCTTCCTTCCTTTTCGCCCATCGTTCCACCTTGTCCGCCGGAACATTCAGTTCCAGCAGTCTCTGCCGCTCGGCGTCAGCGGCGTTTTCGCCCGTTTCGGCTGGTGCTTCCCCGCCGTCCGCCGTCCCGCCGTCTCCGGCGCCGTCGGCAAACAGCTGCAGGTTCAGCCATTTCCAAAGCTTCATGCGTATTACCTCCGCATATTCTGCCGCTTTCCGGGCGGCGGGTCCGGGGGCAATGCCCCAAATATCAGCGAAAGGGAATGTTCCCTTGGGCTTACCCGTGAATTTCGTACCGGATGTAATCGGGATAGCTTTGCGCCAGCATCTCGAACCCGGCGCACACCGTCCGGAACACCATTTCCACGCTGTCCCGGTATCTTCTTTTCGGTGTGACCCCGATTTCTCCCGTACCCTTTTCCAGCGTGCATACCAGATCTCCCGCCGCGCCGATGGTCACAAGCCTCTGGGCATTTGCCGCCAGCGTGTAGGCAAGGGCAGAAACGGACGCGCATACAATGTCCTGTCCCTCCGGGGCGTACCCCGCGTGTCCGTCAATGCGCACCCGGCAGTGCTCCCGGTAGTAGGTGACTGTGATCATGCCTTGGTTCCTCCCCCGTTCCGGTCAACGCTGGAAGCCTCTCCGGCTCTTGCCCGGGCGTTTTTCACGATTCCCGGTTCATCCTTCTGTACCCCGGCAATGTTGTCCGTCTGGTTCAGCTCGGCGCTTGCCGCGCCCCCCGGAGTGCCGCCGCCCATGGAGGTTGCCACATCCTGCGCGATCATCTCCGCCGCCTCCGGCTCGTAGCGTTGGGCAAGGGTCAGGGCAAGCTGCATGTACTGCATCAGCTTTTCCCCCAGCGTCCCGTTCCTGGAAACCATCTGCATGATCTGCTGCTTGTCGTCAAAGTCCATCATGTCCAGGCACGCCAGCGCCTGATCCGCCATCTGGGGGTTGAAAAAGCCCATCTGGAAGAACTGCAGGGCCAGTTCGTTCTGGGTAACCTTGGTGTACACGTTCTTTTTCTGGGCGCTGACCTTGATGTCGAATACCGGAAGCCGGTATCCCATGTCAAAGCCGAAGTCCATCCCCTGCGGCTGGGGCTGAATCCCCTGATTGCTGTAGGTTACGAACTCCTGCGCCCCGTACTGCCCCACAATCCGGAACTGCCGGGGCAGATCGTAAAACTGCCGGATCAGTTCGATGCACAGGTTCACGATCTGGGTGTACGCCCGGTAGCTGCCCCGGGTGGAGTCCCGGCTTCCCTTGCCGGATGCTTCCTGCAGCGCCGCAATGGCGGAAGCCGCCGTCACGCCGGAGGAAACGGAGCCGTTGCTGGTCTCCGTGTTGCCGCTGGTCTCCCGCAGTTCGTTGATCGTGGCGTTCAGCACATTGATGTAGTTTCCGTCCAGCGACGTGTGATCGATGCGCCGCATAAAGTTGTCGTCCACGTTGGGCACATGGACAAAGGGCTTGCTCAGGTCTGCCAGCTCTTCCTCGTTCACCCCTGCGTCTCCCCGGACAAAGTACCGGGGCGTGGCGCCAACCATGGAATTCTTCACAAACGCCGTTTTCAGCAGGTCGATTTCCGTCTGGGGGTTCTTGCAGATATCGATATACCCGTATCCGCAGGGGCTTCCTTCGATGGGGTACAGCGCGTCAAAAACATAGGGATAAAGCCCGTGGTCGTAAAGCCCCCGTTCCTCCATTCCCGGTTCGTTTTCCGTGGCGTACAGCACCGCGTCCCCCACGTACTGGCAGTATTGCAGGGTTTTCTTCCCGCCCACCGTCCGGTGGTAGTACACGTCGATGACCGTCACCTTGTCCTCGGTGCTGACCGAATCATCGTAAAGGAACTTTGCCGATACAAAGGTGCTGGATTTCACCTTGTCCTCCAGCTCCGGGTGTTCCTCCAGCAGCAGATCCTTGTCCCGCAGCTCCGTGTGAAACACAAACCGGCTTTTCTGGATGTCCGTGATCCCCGGCTCCCAGTACAGATTCAGCAGATTCACCCGCTCCACGGAAATGTCGCCCAGTCCGTTCAGCTTGTGCCGGTTCCACACCACTTTATAAACGCCGGTGCCGGTCTTCAGCTTCTGCCACATCACATCGCTGTACGTGTCCTCGAACTCGTTTTGTTCCAGCACACAGGGGATGATGCCGGACAGCATGGCGGCCTCCTGCCGGTCTCCCGCCTCCCGGGGAAGGATGTTCGGTTCCGGGTAGTTCTCCATGGCGTCCGCGTGCTTGCTGACGATAACGTTGTGCAGCCACCCGGAACGGGAGTTCCACCCGCCGTCTGCCCCGATGGCCGTGGAGCTTTGTTCCTGCACCGTGTTCCGCAGCTTCCACCACTGTTCGCTGGACTGAATCCGGGCCACGGTCTGGGCCTTCCCGGCGTTGTACTTCTGCAGGATCTCCGTAAATCTCCGGCACTGTTCCTCCCCGATGGGGGCGCGCCCGTCCGGGATCATCTCCGGCTCCTGCCCCATGTCGGGCTTTCTTTCCAGCTCCATTCCCGCACCCCTTAACCTTCGTCCGGGGCCTTATCGATCACCCCGGCGTTCCGCAGACTGTCCAGCAGCGCCTTGAACTCCGCCGCCGTGGGCGCAGCCCCAGCCGCGTCCGCTACCGCCGCACCCATGGCAACCAGCCCCGGGGCCGTGGTAGACGCCATGGGGATTGCCCACGGATTTACCGGTTCCGCCGCCTCCGGGGGGAACGTGTCCATGGACGCAATGATCTTTGCCACCCCGTCCGGCACCGTCTGGGTGCTGCCCGCCGGGTAGCTGTATTCCACGCCGTTCAGACGGCATTTCCACGGATTCGCCGTGGTGGGGATTCTGACACTTTGGCTCATAATCCATTCCTCCGCTTTCCGAAAATCTGATTCAGGGGGTCGCCGTAGACCGTTATGGTCTTTTTGGGCACAATGGGCTTGATGGGTCTGGACATGCACATGTACCGCACTTCGTCCGGACAGTGATCTTCCAGCGTCGTGTCCAGGTCTTCCGGCTTTGTTTCGCTGTACATCATCAGGGGCATTGTCCGGATAAACGCCTTGCAGGTGTTAAATACGTACATCCGGGGATACCCGTTGTCGTCAAATTGCAGCCGGTAGTGTACCTGCATCCACCCGGCGATCCGCTGGTTATCCCCGGGGGAGAAATAGATCCCGTACCGTTCCGCCGTTTCCGCAATGCTTTCACCCCGGCTGGCGTCCCAGATAGCCGGATCAGCCACGGAATCCACGATCTTCCGGCCTTTAAGCCATGGGTGCTGGCTTTCAAAGTCCCGGAAGTACCGGAACTGTTCTTCCGGCGTCCACTTCCACCCTTCGTTGGGGGTTTTCGTGCAGCCGTAGATCTCCAGAATCCGGTACAGCGTCCCATCATAGTCCACAGCCCAGTATCCCAGCGAAAAGGGCTTGTTGTATCCGAAATCGTAAGATCGCATGATGTTCCAGCCCCGCTTTTCGCCCACGTTCAGGTCGAACGGTTCGATCACATGCACCCATCGGCCTTCCGCCGCAGCCTGTTCCGTGGTGATCCCTGCATTTTTGCAGGATTCCTTGTCCGGAACCGTCCGGAAATCTTCAAAAAACTGCCCTTCGAATATGTTCCAGTCGCCGTACAGCCACGCCGCCCGGATCTTCGGCGGCAGTGCTTCCAGCGTCCGCACATAATCCGGTTGGCTTTCCCGCAGGGCCGCATTGTCGCTGACCAGTGCCTGGATGAACCGATATTCCTCCGGATGCTCGTCCTCCCGAAAGTCGCGATCTACGAACACACGTTTGAAATACCCGTGACTGGGCCCGCCGGGGTTCAGGGTGTAATAGGTTCGCTTGGGGAATCCGTTCACACCCCGGACACAGGCGTTGATCTGCTTCAGCCATTCCTCCCGGAACTGGCCTGCCTCGTCCGCAAACCACACATCATATTCCGCGCCCTGATACTGGCCCAGATCCGCGTCCGTGGCGCAGTAACCAAAGGCAATCGTGCTGCCGTTTGGGAAGGTAAACAGCTTGTCGGACTTGTTGTACCGGGCAACCCCCGCCAGCATCTGCGACAGGGGGGCAATGTGGTTGTTGAACAGTTCCTTGTAGGTTCGGCGGGTGATCAGAACTTTGATTCCCGGATAGCGCAGGCACAGAAGCACCGCCTTCCACCGGACGAACCAGCTTTTTCCACCGCCCCGGGCGCCGCCGTAGCCCACATAACGATGGGTTTCCATCAGCGCAAGTTCCTGTTTCGCGTTGGGCGGGGGCATGATCAGCGTTTTATTCTGCATATTTATTCACTTCACCCAGTTCCACGGCAATTTCCTGCCCGCTTTCCCTTTCTGCGGCTTCCCGTTTCAGCTTTTCGATCCTTGCCCGCTGTTCTTCCAGTTCCTCCGGCGTCCGGATTCCCTGGATTTCCCGCAGATCCTTCAGGGCGGCGGTAAGGCTGCGCAGATCCTTGGCACACAGCCCATCCGTGCCCGCAGTTTCCGCGATTTTGTCCAAAAGCTTTATAGATACGTCATAAATTTTCCCGGCACTGGATGCCTTCCGGTTTTCCACCGCCTGTAATACCTTTGTTTCGGCCCTGTTTATGTGCTGTTCCCGCTTTTCTGCCCAATTTTCTTTTTTCCCACGCTTGGCCAGCGTAGCCAGCGGGATACCATATTTTTTGCATAATTCCCGGTAGGATACCGTCGTGGTTACATATTCCGTCCGGATGCGTTCCCAGTCCTGCATCCTGCCTCCCCCCTTGATCCATACAGATATGGTAGCAAATCCCAGCCCCCAACCAGTACGCCGGTCTCCCAAAAAAATTTTTGGATTTTTTTATTTTCCCCCTTGACATTCCACGCAATGCGTGGTATAGTATAGTCATCAAGGGAAACCAAAACAACATCCAAAGCCAAAAGGCAGAAAGGGAAATAACAATGAAAATGACTACCGAAAAAGCTGTTGAACTTGCTACCGCAAATCTCTACGGAAACATTTACATCCACGCCGGAACTGAGCGCCGGGTCTCCACCAAGCGCTGGGAAAAGGACGGCGCTATCCGGACTTATATCTCCATCTATTGCTACACCGCCAATGGCCGTTATAAGGGCGCTTACAAGTGCGGATACGTGGATGAGGTTACCGGCCAGTATGTGGTTACCCGCTATGACGATATTGACCTGACCACCGGCGAAGAGCCTAGAGCTTAACAAAAAACGCTGACCTACCGGCAGAACGGGGAGAAGGGAAAAGCCATGAAAACAATCAAAATCTTTGAAAACTACGGTTGCCTTGCCGCTGAAAAGCGCAGCATCTACACAGCAGAGAACCCCGCTGCTACCGCAACGGCTTGGGACGAAATGACCGTTGCTGTCCCGGATGGCTGGGACGCTTGGGAAAACAATTCCGGCGAGACCATAGTTACCGCCCCTTGGGGCATGAATTACACCGTCAATCAGGTGTTATGTGGTGAAAAAGAACCGATGTTTATGGCAATGGACGAATATGGAAACAGGCACGGTGTTACGCTCCGGATCGTTGAAATGCACAACTAATGGGAAGGTGATACGATAATGGATGCAACCTTTCTCGCTGTCTCCCGGCTCTGGGAGCAGGGTGAATCCCAGAAAGCCATTGCCCACAGCTTGAACCTAAGTGAGGGAAAAGTCCGCAAGATTCTGGTAACGCTAGGGGCCTACGAATCCGATATTACCCGAATGTTCCGTTCCGGCATGGCTCCGGATGTTATTGCCCAGCGCACCGGGAAAAGCCTGCAGGCGGTCAATACGCACATCCCATATGATAAAGGGATGTATGGTGCCCAATATCCCACAAAGAACGCCTTGAAAATCCGTAAAACAAGAGAGAAGCAAAAAGGAGAAAATAAAAATGACTGATATACAATTTATCAAGTGTGCCCGGGAGTGCGCCGCCTACACCGACCCGGACGCCTACGTTTCAGACTTGTTTTTGTCTACCATCTGGGGCGATTCCCCGGAGGAGGAGGTTCCCGCTTCCCGCGTCGCCGAGCTACGGGCCGTCTGGGACGCCGTCCACCGCCCCGTGCGGGAGATCGTTTCCGCTGCGGGGATGACCCAGGCAGCATTCGCAGAACACTTTTGCATCCCACGCCGGACCGTGGAGGACTGGTGCCGGGGGGTGCGGGAATGCCCGCTGTATACCCGGCTGATGATGCAGCGCATCCTTGGTTTGCTGCCGGAAATTGCATAAACACAAGGCAGGGGCCCGAAAGCTCCTGCCTTGTCTTTTATTCCTCATCCGGGTACTTTTCCCGGATGAGCGTTTTGTAAATCGGGCAATGCGTATACCGGTTGCAGCAGTACCCGGCCATGTGATCGACAAAATCTTCCTTTCGCCTGAAAAACAACTGGATACTCCCGCCCTGGGTCAGCCCCTCGCAGTGTATCCGGCTTACGCCGTCCTCCCCCGTGTTAAACGGGCACTGTATCAGCTTCTGCCATCGGCTTGTCACATTCCCCGCCCCCTGTCAAAAAAAAGGATTCGCAGAACCCGCAGTCGAACCTAACCACGTAAAACCTGCCCAGGGGATGGATGTAAACCACCGTCCCCATAAGCTCCTGCCGTTCCTCTTTCTTCTTTCCGCCGTCAGCGTCGTTCACATCCGGCAGCCACTTCCCGCGCCATCCGATTTTCATTTTTTCAACGCCTTTCCGTAGTCCCATTTTTTCTGATTCGGATACCGTTTTTCAAACGGTTCCAGTTTTTCCCCGAATATCTCCCGCAGGCCCCTGTCCAGCGCCTCCTGCCACCAGTCCGTTTCCGGGTTGTGGAGGAACGCTTCCCGGTACGTTTCCTCCCGCTCCTGAATGGCCTTGACAACGGTTTTCAGCCGTTCCGCACCGAAGGTATTCTTTCCCATGATCTCCGGGTCGTGGAGGACAAGACACAGCATGTCCACGGTTCTTTGCCCTTCCAGCTCCATCCCGGCGAGGAAAAATTCCCTCCTGATGGCGTCCCGCTGGGCTATGTAGTCATTCCTTGCCATTCGGTTTCCTCCCTTTTTTCTTTTCAGCAAGGCGCTTTTTCTCCGCCTCTTTCAGGGCGTTAAACACCATGACGTAAATATCCATTGTGTAGTCGGTACTTACCGGAATCAGCGGGGCTACAAAGTGCCAACAATCCATGTAAGTCAGATCATTGCTCATTCTCCGACCTCCCGCCAGTCTCCCTTGATGTTTGTAATGTGTGTGTTCATATTTATGCCACCATGAAAAACAGCTTCCACAAAACCGGGTGCCGTTTTACCCTTCTCCACAGTCCTAAAGCAACTGCCGCGTTCGCGGTTTCCCAGTTTCCGGTATCAATCACATACCCGCTTTCCGAAATGAGAAGTTCCTGCATCAGAATAGATAAGTCAAAGCCGCTGAGCCAGCACTGTTCTTCCGCCCTCTTCAAAATTTCTATAACACGATTCAAGTTTTTCATTCTTCCATCCTTTCTCCGTAGCTGCAAAAGCCGTTCATTTCCACGCAAACAGCCTCTCCCTTGTAGCCTCTGACATTTGGGTAAGGCTCGGTATGCAGCATACACATAGGGTTTTCGTCTCCCTGCCGGTGGATGCAGTCCCGGCAGCGGACGGTATGGAGCGTTTCAATGAACCCGTCTGCGAAACCAGCATCATACCCCGCCTTGTACTGCCCCCTATCATATTTCAGAGCTTTCAGAAGTTCTTCCCGATTCACCCGGATACCAATTTTTATGATCGCCTGTACTATGGCATCTCCGATAGCATCCTGGAAGTCGCTTAAATTCAAGCTGGCAGGTGGTGTGTAGCCGTTAAGTTCTTCCATTTTCATCCACCTTTCGCTTCCCATAACTGCAAAAATCATTGCCGTCTACCTGATTTGGGGACATGCCTTGCTCGTAGTCCCAATGATAGCAATACCCAAATGGCGTTCCTCCTTTGTTGGTGGGGTGCTTGCCTATTTCCTCAAATGATGTGCAGTCCCGGCACCTTACCACGGGGACGGCATCCACGGTCAGCGCCCTAAATCTCAGCAGGTGGTAAGCCTCGGTATATCCTTCGGCCAATGTGTCAAGGTGTGTTTGGCCGTCATCAATCATCTGCTTTGTTTTCTTATATTCTTCCTTAAACAGCTTCCGCAGTTCGTATGCATCAACCAGCCTCATTCTCTCACTCTCCTATACTTCGAATTGATAATATTCAAAAATCCATCGCAGGGCGTGTTGCAGTTCATCTTTTGTAATGCCGTTCAGCGTTTCAAAGGATGCAACCTTTTCAATGGCAAGAATTTTTGCCCAGATTGGGACTGTTTCATCGTCCATCCGATATTTGAAAATGCCAGCGGCTTGTCCGAGACTTAAATTTCCGTTACATGGTAATGGAATCACAGCCGGTTCTGGCTTCTCAATGGTTTCCTGGGGAAATCCGTCCATTTTGGTTTGCAAGGTTATCAAGGCAATACCTCCTTCGGCGGCTCGGGCAGCGGCTGCCAGTGGGTGATTTCAATATCGGCATCCACCTTATCCGTTTCGTTCGTGCCGTACTCAGCAAGTAAATCTTCACAAACGCACGACCACCAATACCACCTTTTTCTGTAATAGACAGCAGTCGCTTTTTGCGACACGTCCTTAATTTTCCCGTAATACGGCTCTGGTCTGTGATTTACCTAAACCACATTTACAGGCTCAAGTTCCTTCGGCAACCGAACAGACGCGGGAATCCATGGGGTGAACTTCTTACAACAGGGGTAGCCGACGATCTCACCACAATCCTTGTTCCCGTAGACAATATTTCCGTCTATATTGTGGTCAAAATGCCCGCACATGGTACAAATGAACATTTCGGCATCCTGCCACTGCTTCCGAAGCTGGACGACGGCTTCCTCGCGCTCCTGGGCATCGTATTTAAGATCCCCGATTTTATTCTGCTCGCTGAACGGAATCCACCGTGTCCGCTCCAACGCCTCCATGCCCATCCGGCAAGCCTCGTTTACCTCGTCCATGCCGTCATAGTTCTCCCGGTGTTCCGGGTCAAGGATTTCAATCGCTCGGTCAATCGTCATGGCTTATCCTCCAATCTACACCTTGTACCCCGGAAAACTGCGCCTTCAAAAATGTGTTCGTGGTAAATGCAGTCGGGGCAAAAATACCTGTTTGCTTTACAAATTTTCTTGATTCTCCACTTTTTCAGCCATTTGCCGAATTTATTCATTTTCTGCTCCTTGCATTTTTGCGCCGCAGCGTGGGCAATATCGATACGCCTCCCCAAACTGCGCAAAATATTCTTTCGCTGTTTTTCCATGCCACGTTGTATCAAACATGCCTTTGCACTTGCTGCACCAGGCAACCGAATAATCGTTTTTCTTGTGCTCCCACCGCCCATGCCGCACCGGCTCCACATCGGCGGCGGGAAAATGCTTCACGGTTTCGATTGCATCCGAATAGCACATTTCTGAAAATGTCCCATGGTTACAAGCCGAAAGATTCTTGCTTAAGCGGTCAATCAGCGCTTCCCGGCTTATGCAATCACTCATTTCAATTCCTCGGTCAATCGTCATTGTCTAACCTCTCTTTCAGTCGCTCCACTTTGCGCCTGCGCACGGACCGCACATCATCCGCACAGCAAAACAGCATCTTCATTTGCTCTAGCATGATCTCCACGTCGGCAATCTCCTCGGCGATGCTTGCGGGCGAGTATTTGCCACGCAGGTACTTGCACAGCTCCTTCTGTAGCTCGCTCATTTCCTCCATCGTTACCACGATCTGCAAATCAGCGCCGTAGGTGTCCAGTGCTTCAGAGAGCACTGCCGATTCATCAATGTAGTCATCCATTGTCAGCCCTCCAATTCCATGTTTCGATTGGAGCAATGTCCACATAAGCACAAGGATGTGTTTCAAATAGGCTATCAAAACTCGCATTTTTAGTAGTCGTCTCCATTCCTCTTATCAAACTCTACGTTAATCTTCGGCACCCATGTATCATTCAGCGCACTTTCCACGCCCGTAAAAAAGCTATCGACAAATTTTGTGTAATTAACTTTTTTAGCCAGCTCCGTTCTGATTGCCTGGGAAATTTCCGGTTTGCGTTCGTTTACAAGTGCCTGTAACTCATCACGGGTGATTTCCTCAATTGCGCTTCTCACGTAGAACTCCAACAATGTATATTTATTATCGCTATTATAGTTGGAAATTTTTCCGTTTTTATCAACTTTTGTAGATAAAACCATTTTTACGATCTGGCTCACAATTTCGTTTTTTCCGTTCAGGGATTCCGAAATTCCCATCATAACGGTTTGTTTTACTGCTTCCGCCAAATAATCCTGATCGATGTTCAAATCCAGTCCTACAATATTTGCCATTTTAATTTCATTTCCTTTCTGTTCTGTTTTCAAAATTTCTTGCTGTAGCGAGCCAGCCGGGTAGGCGGTATCAGCTTCTGAGGAATTAAGCTCCACATGGACACCCTCTGCCCCTTGTAAACCGGCATATTGACAGTGCATTTGTAGCCCTTTTCCTCCAACCGCTTGAACTCGCTGCGCACAAACCGCACCGTTTCCGGGGCATCCGCTGTGGTGTGGTTGTGCTGGAACTCGCAGGGGATGCCGGAACGCACCGCAAGCTCGGTGATAACCCCGGAATCTTTGCCGCCGGAAATGCAGATCACCAACGGCTGTTGATATGCCATGAGCGACATATCCGATGCGGCTTTCAGCCGTTCGATTGCCATTTGCTCCAAATCATTCATGGCTTCCCTCCACCGGGGACCGGAGCCAGGAGATCCACTTAGCCTTGCATTCTTCCTCCGTGCAAAAGATGCCGCATTTTATGGGGCAGAACATACAATGTGTTATTTTGCTCATTCTCTCGGACAACTCATCGTCCGACATCTCCCGGATGTGGTCTGCGTTGGTCTTAGTCTCCATCACTCTCAGCCTCCACAAACTCCCCGTTTTTCAACATGTATGGCGTATCGGCTTTGATTCGCTCTCCGTCCACATACTCCGTTTTTACACATACCGGAGCGTATCGTTTCTTTACCACATCGTATTTCCACTCCGCAAGTGTAATCCAGCAGCCAATTTGCGCTTTTACCACAGATCCATGTCCGGCACAGCAAATCACGGAATCTCTTCCAGTGCAGTTGATCCGGGCACCTTCCCCGGAACTGCCAATCTGGGCGGCGTTCCCGGAACTACCAATCCGGGCGAAGTACCCGGAACTGCCAATCCGGGCGGCGTTCCCGGAACTGCCAATCCGGGCGAAGGTCCCGGAACTGCCAATCCGGGCACCTTCCCCGGAACTGCCAATCCGGGCGGCGTTCCCGGAACTGCCAATCTGGGCACCTTCCCCGGAACTGCCAATCTTGGCGAAGTTCCCGGAACTGCCAATCTGGGCACCTTCCCCGGAACTGCCAATCTGGGCGAAGCTCCCGGAACTGCCAATCTGGGCGAAGCTCCCGGAGCTGCCAATCTTGGCGAAGTTCCCGGAACTGCCAATCCGGGCGGCGTTCCCGGGATCAACATCTGCGCCAGGCATCTGGATTACAGTCTTTTCCAGCACAAAGTCAACACAGGCTTTTATAAATCCGGCCAGTCCAAGCTTTACACCAACTTTCAGTTTCTTCGTGCAAAACTTCTTCCCGTCATCCGTCTTTGCATCATCCAGTGCTTCCACTTCCGCGAATTCGTTCGGCGTGCCATCAGGGCTAATCAAATCGTAATAGTCCAGCACGTCAAAGGGATTTTTGCAAAAGTGCATCCCATTTTCAGAGGTTTTCGCCTCCGGTTCCTCAAAAACCGTGTTTTCCGCATACTGTTTATCCTTGCAGATCAAGCCGGGGTTGAATCCCTTGTAGCCTTTCATTTCCCATTCCCTTTCTGTTCTGTTTTCAAAATTTCTTGCTGTAGCGGCTTGCCTCGTAGACTTTCTTCGCCGCTTCGTTCCGCTTTTTCTCTTTCAGCCACTTCCAGTACTCCCAGCACCAGTCGTGGCACTGTGGCTTTGCCACGCTTTTTATGCACCCCTTGCAGGGACTCACGTCCCGCGTCAGGGCCACGCTAAGCCTCGGTTTGTCTGCCATTTCAAGTTACCTCCCGCTCATCTCTGCGTTTTTTTGGCTATTCTTGCGCCAGCACACGCTGGATGGCTTCCAGTTCTGCCTCGCCCAGCTCGCCGGATGCGACATTCTGCCCACGCCGCCCGCCGAACATCCGCCGGATCGCCGCCTGCTCATCCGCATCCAGCGCCCGCCGCCCGCCGTCTCCGGCTTCCTCCACCGGAACCTCGTCCTCCCAGCGCCCCTGATTCAGCCATGTGGCCGGGTTGGGGATGTATTTTCCTCCGTCTTCCTGCCACTGGCGTCCACACTTCTGCCGCTCAATGGCGGTCAGGAGTGATTCTACAGGCACGTTTACCTTGCAGAATGCTTTCCTAGCGGCTTCTTTCCCAACTTTTTTCGGGTAAGATTGCCAGAACAGGTCAAACCCCTCGGGGGGCTTTGGGGGGATATTGGTTTTGGTTTTGGTTTTGGTTTTGGTTTTGGTTTGGCTTTTTTGGGTTTCTGAAAAACCCGTCGGGTTTTTTGGGTTTTCTTCGGTTTCTGAAAAACCC
>OIYS01000189.1_pt1 | contig 44770 bp, 53 predicted proteins | sample 1588271 | NCBI WGS metagenome assembly OIYS01 (sample SAMN03283286) | human gut metagenome | biome: human-associated habitat; material: feces | host: Homo sapiens | place: Peru | collected 2012 | reverse complement strand
GTTGGGATACCGAGCCCGCCACGGTTCCGGAAGGGTACACAACTGGATGGACGGGTTCGAGTCCCACGGGTACGCGGCGAGAACATACCCCAAGGGATCGGCGTAGAACTGCCCAATGAAATCCGCTAATTCTTGGTTCAACTCATCAATCATTTTTCTGCTGCATCCTCGCCCGGGCGGCCAACAAACGGTCAGCCACCGACAATTCTCCAGAAAGGTCAACCTGCTGCACGGGCTTACCTTCAACGCGGTCGGCAATGGCGACAAAGGCCTTGACGTCGCCGCCCATAGCCGTTGCAATGATGGAATCCACCACGGCTTCACCCACCGTGCCGCCGTCCGGAAGTTTCTTTGCCAACTTCTTCAGGAGAATCTCGGTGAGAATTTTTTTCTCACGTTTTGCCTGTCCGGACGCAACCCCACCTTTTCGGCCACTTTCCACCGCTTTAGCACCGCTTTTGAACTGTGTTGCCTCCGAATTAGGTACCCCTTTTTTGGCCTTCTTGGCGGGCGCTGCTTTGGCTTTCTTCGTCGTCTCCTTCTTCTCGGTCATGCTCGCCTCAACTCGTTAATCCTTGGCCGGATTTCGCCGCGGCAGATGGCAGCCACCGTAGACCGCGGCATGTCCAGCTTTTCCGAAATCCGGGTGTAACTCATGCCGCCCTCATGCAGTTGCAGTACCCACCGGACTTCGGCGTCCGTCCACCGGGCCCAGTGATGTGACTGGCCGACGGGCTGGTTTCTATCGTTTCTTTCGACATACAACATTTTGGGCGTCTCGGTCGGAGACAAATGCACCCGGTATCCGGAGCCGCAATTCGTGGTCGACGGTCTCGATACACTTGTCCCGGTTGCGCGGGTCTTCCGGAGTATTGGGGACGGATGCCGCTTTCCGGAGAAGGAGTTGCGCCCACTCGGGCAGCAAGGTGTGAAAGTTCTCGTCATCCATGGTCAGGCCTCCTTGATGAAAACATGCACAAGCACATACCCATAACGCTGACGCCCTGAGAACCGATATTGGTGCTCGAGGTGGTGGAATTTCCTGTCGTTGATGCCCAGGCGGTCGGCGATACCGTCAAAGCCGGCCTTCATGGTTGCGACAAGGTTGTCTTCATCGCGAGCCCGGCGGTCTGGCGTGCAAAACTCGCACTGAATGTCGACCTTGCCGGCGTAACCATCGAAGGTGAGCGGCGTCGTACATCGGGTAAGGTAGGCCGCATCGCTTCGGTACCGCTTGACGGCCCGGGCCTTGGCCGCCCAGTGTCCCCGCCAATTGGGCTTCAACTGTTGCGGGGGCCAGGGAAGTTTCACGACGATCTCTGTCATTCGCTCTCATCCTCCCTGTTGTTCTTTTCGACCTGAGCGTCGCAGACGCCCATCCAGAAATACCGCTGCTCAAGTGTCGTCTTGAACTGCGCGGCCTCTACGGAAGGTGCCGAGCCCTTAAGCCCCACGTCATGCCCGGTCTTGTAAGCGCGGTTCAGTTTCGTAGCGACAGCGTTAGAAACTCCGGCAGGCGTTTTCATTTCGCACCTCCCTTCTTCGCGGGCCGTAATTCCTGCAACCATTCCCGGGCCAACGTCGTGAGTTCACCCGGAAGCTGCTGCACGGCCTCAGAGTTGACGATTGCCGGAAGAACGATCATCGCGGCGGCCTGCTTTGTGTTGGGGATGAGCGTATTCACCAGCGTCAACCCAACGATCCACGGGACAAGCCCGCACGCAAGTTTTTTCGCCCCCTTGATTTCAAACTCAGTCACGAAGTACACAAACGTCGAGAGCGCGAGCACAATAAGCAGCACCGGAATCGCAATCCCAAGCGCGATGCTGATCTCATCCAGCCGCGTCACCCAATAAATATCCCAAGCGGTCAAAGTCATTTTTCAGCCTCCTTTTCCTCGAACTTCTGTAACTCCTTGATCTCCATTGCCGCGAGTTTGTTGATGCCCCAACAAATGAGCACCACGGCGCCAACGGCACCCGCCCAGGCAAGGGCACCGACAACGAAGTCATTCATGCCGACACCCCCACACCATAGTCACCGCCCATTCGAATGTCCGGGAACTTGATTGTTTTCTTCATCACCGCCGGGCGCGGGCACGGAGACCACGCGATAAGCCTTTCTTGGGCCCGGACGCCATCAGCCTCCACCCCAAGGCAGGGCACCAACCAACGCGCCGGCAGCGTCTTCCCTTGTGAGGTTTTCCTTTCCGGAACGTAGAAACCAACCGCTATGTTTCGACCTTCCGGGCCTTCAGTGGTGATGAGAACCTCACGCGAATCCTTGGGAGGCTCCTCTATGGGGTACCAGGCGTTGTCCACATGAATGACTTGTTCGTGAATAGCGCCGCCACCGGGGGCCCAGTTCCAGTTTTCGATCTTGTTGCAGACCTTCGTCACGTCGTGGGTGAATTCCCGGGCTCTCGGGGCCGACACTGTTTCCGAGAGGATTTCGCCGGTTTCTTTTACAATCTCAATGACGACACGGCCGCAGTTAGAACGTACGCGAATCATTCCTCTTCCTCCTTCTTCATCCAGTCCTCTACGAACTTCTGCGCGACGTTGGCGCAGTTGATCTCAGTCGGGCACCAGGCGCGCGGCGTGTAGACGTAGTTCGGATCCGAACCTTCAAACCCGGCCTGGACTGCGTATTCCCCGTGACCGGAATAGACGTAGACCGTGACCATGTAGGAGTCCTTCACCCGAATCGGCTTCCCGATGGTTGATTCCAGCAACTCGACCTTGACGACTGCAGTGCGGTAAAGCGTCTTTGCCTGCATGAATTCGACGGTTTCGCTCATACCGCCTCCTCGCCAAAATCATGTGAAAGGTTTTCTGCGGAGTCACCACGCGACGCCCTCAGCACACGCAAGGCCTCTTCCAAGTCTCGAATCAACTTTCGAGCCGAATCCTCAGAGAGATCAGTCGTAGCGCACCACGCGCCGTTATCCAGTTCGGTTTTGACCTCAACCGAAACCGTCTGCAAACCAGGGTCTGCCAAGACTTTGAAATCAACGTCGTTAATCATTTCGCCTCCTAAATGCAGCCGCCGCAGCACGGCTTTTCAATATCAGACTCATTAACGGCGGCCTCAATCCGGGCTGCATAGCGTCGGATTTCCTTCGGTAGATCCTCCGGATAAACGAACCAATCGCCGCGATCCGTCGTCCAATTACCATCGCTATCACAGCTGCACCCAGCACCTTCACCGGGACACAGCACCCCGGGGTGCGTGACGTATTCTTTCCCGCCGACTTTGAGCGTTAAGCGTCCGCGGCACAGGTTCGGATACTTTCCGTCATAGCTGACGATTTCTATGGTTTTAGGTTTGGTCATGCTTCCCCCCAAGTACCGCCCATGGCGGCTGCGCGTTCTTCGGCCAGGAACTCGGCGAAGGGCTTGAGAATCCGGCTTTCGCGCTCGTTCTGAGCAGCGACCTTCTGCCGGGCTTCCTGGACGCGTTCCTGAGTCGGCTCACCGTGGCAGAAGATGCGGACGGCGTCAGCCTGAGCCGTGGCAATTCCAGGTGTGCCGTAGATAGCCAGCAATTCGGTCTGCCACCAGGTGTCCCGGTTGATCGTCCGGTAGGACTCCTTCATGGCCTTACGCCAACGGCTCATTGCGCGTGAGACGCACGGATCAGCCTCACGGCGGACGGTGTTCCGGAAGTCCTCTTCGGAGCCTTTCTCAAGCTCCTCCCGCTCTTCGAGCCGGCGGCTGACCCAGGCCCCGGCCAGGGTGCGAATATCGGACGGCGTCGCGGCCTTGGGCTTGGACTGAATCCAGTTGTAGATTGCGTTCAAGACGGCCTGGGCGTCCAAGTCCTTGAGGACTTCTTGCCACACCCCGACGGAGCGATCCGTAGGAGCCCGGCAGCCGTAGACCTCGGCCATGTCGGTCATCGCCTCCTTGAGGCGACCAATGTCAATCGGGTTGCTCATTTGTTGGCTTCCTCTAAACGTTTCCGCATGGCGGCAGCAAACCGCTCAGCGTTCTCGATGCTCTTCTGCTTCTCTTCCTGCGTTTCTTCGCGGCCAAGCGGCTTGCCGATAACGCGCTCAGTGGCAATCCACTGCAGGAACTGGCGCAGCCACATAGCCATGGTGCGTTTCTCCCCGGGATAACGCTCACGCAGCCTGTCGCGCAGCTTCAGGAAGACGGCCTCAGCCGAAACGTCGGGGCGCTGCTTTGCTGCAGCGATGCCCCAGTCCTCAGGGAGAGAGTCAGGGAATGGATAGAGCGGCGTGCGGGTCACTCCTGTCCCAGTAGCAGCCGGCGGCGGTTCGGGCACTGCCTCAGGCGCAGCACCGAAGTCGTCCACCGTCGGGCAAAAATCGCCCCCTGTCGTATTAACTGGGTTTACTCTCTCTATTACTTGGTTATTGGTTATTGGTTTATGGTTATTGGTTAGCATTCCATTTGCATTGCATTCGCATTGCGTTTGCTTTGCATTTGGATATGCACTTGCATCGATTTCAGGCTTTTTTGCCCACCGGGACGCCGCCGCACGCTTTCTTTTATTGGAAACCGCCTGCGCTTTTTCGATTTCCTCGTCGCAACGCGACTGCCGATACTCGCCGTTTTCCAAAGTGAAGAACCTTTGCAATACGTAGTGCATAGCCTCTTGCTCTGCAGGTGCATATCCACGTGCAATGCGTTTGCATTCGTCTTGCATAAGCGGACGCTCTTCCTTGTAGTACCGGACGAGCAAATCCATGTAGACGCCTCGTTCTGTTGGCGTCAGGTCAAGCGTCCCGGCGATCCAGTCGCCTAAGTGAAGCTGCACATAGTTCATACGGCCGCCGATGAGCATTACAGCTCTTTCGCTTCCGGATACAAATCCGGTCGAATCAATGAACGTGGTATACCGGTGGCATCAGAAAAATCGTTGACACGGTCAGCGCTAACACGTTTGTGTTTCCACATCGAAATCGTCTGCTTACTAACGCCAAGCCTTTCAGCAAGACATTTCTGGGTTTTGAATTTCAGCAACGCCAAGGAAACGACGTTGACATTCTTCAAGTCAAAATCCATTTAAACCTCACTCAGTCAATTTAAGTGAGACAATTATATCCATTTGAAGTGGCGTTTGTCCATAGCCTCGCACCTACACAGAGTCCATTTAGGGTGTACTCTGTCAACTGCTTTTAATCCGGGAGAAGCACATGAACGACTACGAAGCCCGTTTTAGGGAGTTGCTGCAGAAACGCGGCCTAACCCAAGCAGAACTTGCAAAACAAGTAGGCAAGTCACGTCAAGCGGCCAGTACGTGGTCACATGGAACGTTGCCAAGAGATGAGGAGACATTACAGCGATTGTGTCAAATACTCGGTACAACACCGTCATACCTGAGATATGGTGCTGGCGGCCAACCGGACAGTGCCGGGAATCTGACATCTAGTAAGGACAGTATCATGTTGAAGATTCTTCGCGATCCGGACGAGCAACTACGTCCGGCCATTGAAGTCATGCAAGTTTCTGTCGCGTGGCTCCGCTCATTTGTTCCGTCTTCGCCCCTAGACGAACTCAGACTCCACCTGGTGCGTGGCGACTCCATGGCACCAACCGCAGCTGCTGGAGACCTCCTCGTCGTAGATACTAGTGTCACAGACTACGATGCTGATGACCTGTATCTGCTCAAGAATCCCCGCGGAATCCACACGTTCAAACGCCTGCAGATGGTTCCCGACGGATTTAACATCATCAGCGACAACGTTCGCTATCCGCCGATTCTTGTTCCAACGTTAACGGGGTACAACGTCGTTGGCAAAGTAAAAATTATCGGCCATTTCTTTGCGCCATAACCCCTCTGAGCGCAAAATCTTCTCATCGGCAAGGAACTGCGAAAACATAAACATAACATCGCAGAAGAAACAACATCGAAGTGCCGAATACAAAGCCGCCTCCGGGCGGCTTTTCTTTTGCCTTTAGCGTCCATCAGTTTTTGACATAGATCAACCTACCGTCAATTTGTCCACTTCAGCTTGACTATTTTAAATAGACAAAGTACACTCCGTTTGTCAGTTTTAGATGGACAGAATCCACAACGGAGGCAACATGACCATCACCATCAAATCCGCCGAAGTCGCCCTGCTCATTAAACACAGCGCGAAAGAGCTCGAAAAGGACGCACCCGTTTGGCGAAACGACGCCAAGAAAAAAGCAGCGCGCATCCGCAAACTGCTCGACCTCTACGACGAAGCATTCGCCCGTGAAGAGGCCGAGTTCGAGGCTCAGAAGCGCCCCGAGGATTTTCCTCGCACGGCTTCTGAGGTTCAGGCTATGAATTCCTGAACAACCCGCAGCGCTTCGCGTACTCCATCAAGGCAGCAACATTCGCGTGGTAATTCGCTTCGGTTGCGTAATCAACGCACTGAGGCACCGAATAGAAAGCCGTCGGAACGGTGCACAAACGAACGGGTTTTACAGGAATCCCACCACCAAGGACAACCGCGAGGAATTCAATGAAGTGCTTCATTTCTTCATCGTGTTTCTGATCTTCAGTTTGAAAAGTCATAAAAGAATCCTCCTTAAGGATGATTAACGGAAAGCAGAGATTGCTAGGCCCTGCGCCGTTAATCATCCCGCCGGGGGAAGGAGAAAGCAAATGACCGACATCATCAACATCTACAAAGAACCCTGCGCCGCCATCTTCTCCGGCAAGCCCCTGCCGCCACCGAAACCCGCGTGGAAGAGCGCACTGATGAACGTCATCGGCGGAGCAGTCTGCATCCTGCTCTGCGCGATGTTCGGCGCGTCCGTCATCTTCGGGTGCATGAAGTTGTACCACTGGATTTCCGAGTTCATCAGCTGGATTGCAACGTTCATCTAGCACACAAAAGGCCTCGTGCCTTTTGATCTGCGGCTCTTAATTAATCATCGGAGCTTTCATTTATCTCTACCTCGGGAGCCGCAGATCAAAGGGCGCACCAGCCGACAGACCGCTTCTGTCCGCGCCCTGCCTTACCGGAGAAAGAAATGATTGATCTCAGCACCCACAACGAAGACTTGATCCGCGACGCCAACACCTGGAAGCCGCTCAACGTCAACCCGCTTGAACGCGTGATGGTGTTCGAGAGCGGCAGCCAAAGCTACATCGTCTACACCGGACTGCATACCGTTTCCGTGATTGACGACAGCCGCGGAGAAGCACCGAACTCCTACGCCTTCGAAGAAGACGAGTTCTCCCGCCTGATGGACGCCCTCAACCTTGACGAGTGAGGCAACCATGAGCGCCATCGTCATCCCTGCCGATCATTTCGCAAAGGTTTTCGTGAACCTGATCGACTCTTGCATCAACCGAATTGAAGACGCCGCCCGCCGTGAAGTCGGAGAGAAAGCCTACGGGGAAGGCCTTAACACCATTGACCTCTGCGAAGACCTGCTGAAGTCCGACGGACAGTATCACCCGGAAGCCCGAGTCGAGATCGACAACGCACTCATGCGGCTCGAAGAGGCATACAACGAATTCGACGAGGCGTTTACGGAGGCGGACGAATGAGCAACTACCCCACCGGCATGAGCCGCCAAGACCTTATCCACGTCGGCGCGATCTACGACCCGGACGAGCCGCCAACGTGGTTCGAAGAACTCGTGAACGACGACTGGATGAACGACACAGATTTTCTCTGGAACGAATACCGGGAGTACATCGAAGCCATCGACCACTACATCAGCGCCGAAAGCGCCGCCGAATGGCTCAACGAGTACTACCCGAAGGCAATCAACGAGGAGGCAGCATGAGAAGGTTAGTCAACGGAACTCCGATGATGATAGGAAAAACCATCTTCACCCGGAAACAGACGGCAAGGATGTTGGGACTTCCGGAAGAGGTACTCCACATCTACGTCAGGTACTCAGACGTGATCGTGACCCCAAAGAAAGACTGTATCGAAGTCTGGGATCTCGGAAGAATCGAAAGCTATCTCTGGGATCAGGAACTCGTCCACGAGTACTGGGTTCAGGAAATTAAAAACAAACGCAAAAAAGTCCACGACTTGTGGAACAAATACTGCTTCGGCTACTAAAAGGAACAGAAATGACAAAACTCATCCCCATCACCGGACTCGCCCGCGAAGAGTGGCTGCAGCAGCGCACCAAGGGCATCGGCGGTTCTGACGTGGCTGCAGCCCTGGGGCTCTCCCCGTGGCGCACGCCGGTCGAACTGTGGCAGGACAAGCGCGGCGAAGGCGAACCGCAGCCGGCCACGGATTCGATGCACTTCGGAACCATCCTGGAAGACATCGTCGCCAAGGAATTCCAGGAACGCACCGGTATGAAGGTTCAGCGCGTGGGCTACACGTTCGTAGACGGTGAGGGCGACTGGATGCGGGCCAACATCGACCGCGCCGTCGTCATGCCGGAGATTCAGAAAAACGTGCGGCCGGCCAAGAATCCGGAGGAGGGTGAAGCGCTCATCACGACGGACGCCATTCTGGAATGCAAGACCGCGTCCGCCTATGCGTCCGGACTCTGGGGCGAATCTCAGGAAGACGAGATCAAGGCCGGGAAGATCGTCACGGAACACGAGATTCCGCTGTACTACGAAACGCAGGTTCAGTGGTACATGCGCCTCACCGGGGTTCACGTCTGCTACGTGGCCGTGCTCATCGGCGGAAACGACTTCCGTATGTACAAGGTTGACCGCAACGAAGACGCCATCAACGCCATCGTTGCCACGCTGCAGGCTTTTTGGTTTGGAAACGTTCTCGGCGGCAAGGCACCGGAACCGAAAGACCTGGACGACATTCGGCACCTGTACCGCCGCGAAGTCGGCCCCATGGTCGAAGCCTCTCCGGAAGCCGCCATTGCCATCGGCGAATACCGCCAACTCAAAGACAAGGCCACCAGCATCAAAGATCAGATGGAGGCCGTCGCCACCAAGATTGCCGGCTTCATCGGCGAGAACGAAGGAATTCTCATCGGCGGCGAGAAGGCAGCCACCTTCAAGTCCCAGTCCCGCGCGATGTTCAACGCCAAGCAGCTGAAGGCTGATGACCCCGAACTTTGGGCCCAGTACGCCGGACGTTCTGAGCCGTCTCGGATTCTCCGGGTGTTCTAGTCGCAATCCCTTTTCACTCACTCAGGGCAGGGGCCACCAGCCCCGCCCGTTTTAGAAGGTAAACACAATGTCTACTACCGACGCTCTCCTCGAAAAAGTCAACCCCGCCGCGACCAAGAAGGCCGTCGCCGTCAAGGCCACGAAAGAAGGCTCTCTGCTGGACGTGGTGACCGGCAAGGCGTTTCAGAAGCAAATGGCCTTGGCCCTGCCGAAGTCCCTCACGCCGGAGCGCCTGACGCGTATCGTCATGAGCGAATGCCGCAAGACGCCGGCGCTCCTTGATTGCTCCCCAACGTCGTTCTACGGGTGCGTGCTGCAGTGCGCTCAGTTGGGCATCGAACCAGGTTCGGCCCTGGGGCACTGCTACCTTCTCCCTTTCGGGAACGGCAAGGCTTCCGACGGCCGCCCGAATGCGCAGCTGATTATCGGCTACCGCGGCATGATCGACCTTGCCCGTCGTTCCGGACAGATCGTGTCGATCTCCGCTCACTGTGTGCACGAGGCCGACGAATTCCACTACGAATTCGGCTTGCACGAGGACTGCCGGCACGTCCCTGCAGCTATGGCAGACCGCGGCCCCGTGACCCACGTCTACGCCGTGGCCCGTCTTGTCGGCGGCGGTTTCCAGTTTGATGTGATGAGCCGCGCCGAAATCGAAGCCGTGCGCAGCCAGTCGAAGGCCGGCACGAAAGGCCCGTGGGTCACCCACTGGGACGAAATGGCGAAGAAGACCGTGATCCGCCGGTTGTTCAAGCTCCTCCCCGTCAGCATCGAAGCGCAGCGCGCCGTAGAAGTTGACGAGAAGGCCGACCGCGGCGAAACCGTCACCGCGTCCGACGTGATCGACGGTATCGCTACCGAGAAGGGCGTAGGCATCGAGATTCTTCCGGAAGAGGAAGAACCCGCTCCCGTCGCCGAACCTGCCTAACAACTGAAGAGGCGAGGTACAACTTGTACCCCGCCTGAGGAGAACACAAAATGAAGATCAATTTTTCCCTGAAACTCCGTTCTACCCGCGAAGAAGAAAACACGCCCGGAACCATTGCCGACGGCGTAACGAACACTGTCATCATCAAGTCTTCCGGTTCAGCTGATTACGGCGCTTTGGTCTTGGAAATCAAACGCGAAAACTGGACAGACGAAAAAGGACTCTGCGGCGGCATTAAAAACGTACGCCTTTCTCCGGAATCTGCCCGAGAACTCGCCAACGTCCTGATGATGGCAGCTGATATGGTGGAAACCGAAGAAATAGAAAACGAAGAAGCTGCCCAGGAAGCGTTCGGAGAAGATTGAGGAGGCCGCCAAATGAAACGCTACGAACTCAAAGACCAATCGAAGCACGTCATGATCGAGTCAGCCTTCCCGGGGTTCACCCAGGAGCTGCAGGAAGCCACCTCCGCCGCGATCGATTACGAATGGAAAGAAGCCCGAGTCCGCGTGTTCGGCGACGGCATCCACGCCAAGATCGTCGTAGACCTCGACCAAATCCGGAAGAACGACGAATACACGCCGGACGCCTGGAACGAATTCCCGCTGATAAAGCCGCCGGCTGATGCGTGGAACGTGTGGATGCAGTGCGAAGGGCATTTCACCACAGGCGGGAAGTTTAAAGGCGGAGCAGTCTATGACGGGGAACATTGGTATGTACCCATACTTGGGACGTTGGCCCGGTACAACATCGTGATAGAGCGTTTCCGGCCGTGGGACGGGAAAGGGGAGAAAAATGCAGACAAAGTTGCTGACCATTAAGGAAGTCGCCAAGCGCCTCAACGTCTCAGTTGACACGATCCGGAACTGGGTGCGGGGATGCTACACAAACTCCCGCGGCTCAACCCTTTGCAAGGTGAAGTTCATCACCCCGGTAAAGACGGGCCGAATGCTTCAGTTTAAGGAGTCCGAACTTAACCGATGGATTGCCGAAGGCGTTGTATGTTGAAGGCGATCATCTTCGCAGCGTCACGAAAATAATCCCCGTCAAACGAAAATCTGACGGGGATTATTTTTGTTAATCAAAAAGCGTTCTTTTTGTAACAAAGTCACTTTCTTTTTTATCACACAATCTGATGACGTTTTGTTTGTTTTTATCGAAATTCGCCTCTCTCCTTATCTCAAAATCAAATATATACCCATAGTTTTCATTACCTTTTAGTAAATTATGTTCTGCTAAACATGAAATATAGATTTTTCTCCCCTCGTACTTAATCATATGATTGTATTTGTGGACAGCGAATATCCCCCCAAAGACCACCACGGTAAAAAAGAAAACAAGCGCTAAGCCCCGCCGGAACACTCGTGACGACAAGAACCCAATCGTTGCATTGCCACCGGCTACTACTCTGTCTTTCGCAGTTAAGGCAGAGAAAACAACCGGCCGACCGGTAATATGGATCATCACCTGTTTTACTGCAGGCTCAAACCGAGAAAACAAAACGGCATCAATTACCCCGTTATATCCTTTCGAGCGACATAGCACCTCAAGTTTGGCCTTTGCTACATCTACATCTAAATCTGCAATGTCTATCAGATTTTCAGCTTTAATCTCAATCAGGCCAGGATAATCAGTGTCACCTTTTAGTTTTAAAGTAAAAGTTTTCAACTGTCTCATACAGCTTCCTTCACCTTACTGAAACAGTAATCCGCCCACGCGGTCATCAGTTCGCGCCGGCGCAGGAACAACGTCTGCCGCTCGTAGGCCCCATCCCCGCCGTCATCTTTCACCTTATGATGCAGCGCCCGGTGCGCCACCTTCACGTCAAACCGCAAGTCATTCCCCAGCACGTCGTCCTGACTCCATGTCATAAACGTGGCCCGGGCTATGCCGTGCTGAGTCGCCCGGACTTCTTTCCCTTGCAACAACGTCTGCTGCTTATCAATCCATTTGCCCGGAGTCAGCTTTACATATCGGCTAATTATCGAGTCGGTCAGCAATTCGCCCCAATGATTCGAGAAGATCAAGCCCTCCGCCGGCGGATTCGGGTTGACCGTTTTTAAAAACGCCTCAACACGTGGGCACATCGGAACCACCAGCGGGCCATTCTCCGGAACCTTCATGATCTCAGGCGGACACACGATAATCTTCTCGTCCCACCTGACGTGTTCCCACCGTAGTTTGCGAGCCGTCTCCGAACGCAGAGCGCACAAAATAGAAAGCTCAAAGCACTGTCGGCTGATGATCTGGGGTTGCGCCATGCAGGCAGCGAAAAAGTTGGGTAGATCTTCCGGAGACAGAGCGCCACGATGGCCCCTCTTTACTTTTGTCGCCGGAATCATGAACCGTAGCCGCCCTTGCTTACTAGCCGGGCTGCGCCTGTCTGGATCAGAAAGATACTTTCTTGAGCCAGCCCATGTGTGGACAACGGAGATATGCGACAAGCAGCGTTCCTGCGTCGCCGGTATGTCCTTGGTATCTTCGGCCACCAACTGCACATCTTCGGGCGTCAGTTGGTCTACCGGAACTTCACCTATAAAAGGCAGTATGTGGTTTTTCAAATGATTCCGGAAAGTCTTCTCACCTGACTTCTCCTGCGTCCAATACCGTTCTTCGTACTGACGGGCAATGTAGAGTTCGGCCGCCTGGGCGAACGTAATGTCTTTTTTCGCCGGGGCCTTCTCGGCTTCTCGCTTCTCCTTCTTCTGCTCACGCATCGCCAGGAACTCGTCATCAGTGAGTGCACTCAGTTTCTGCGCTGCAGCCCTTGCCTTAGCCAAAGGAACTTTCGCCACGCTCCCCAGCCCGGTGTCGTACCGTTTCCGGTTGATTGTGCGCCGGTAAACCCACCACCGATACTTCTCGCCCTTTTGGACTATCAGATAGAAGCACTGCAGAGATACATCTTGATACACCCCGGCAGGAAAGCCAGAGGCGTTCTTCTGGGTAATCTTGACCGCCATGAGAATTCCTCCGTTTCAGGGAGAAAAATTTTCTCCCTAGTTTTCTCCCTAGCGAAGGTTACCACTTGTTCGCATTTGTTCATATTTGTTCATAGGGAGAAAGCAGGGAGAAACGTAGTTGAGCGTGCGGATTTCAAACAAAGAAAAACGCCCAAACCAATAATGGCGGGCGTTCGAGGGGTACTTCAAAAAATTATAAATGGTGCGGTAGGTCAGAATTGAATATCCCTGTCTTTATTGGCATAGCGGGCGACCTTTAAAATTCTCCCCATTTTTCTCCCCAGTACCGTCGAGAAATGAGTACAATGTCGGGCAGATGTTCCGAGCGCCTTCGAGCGCCTGAGACACGGAACCCCGAGCACCGAAGGTACCCGGGGTTCAATTTTACCTGAAGGCGTCATGCTTCTTTGCAGACAGCCTTCGCATACCAAAGGGCCTTGAGCAAGTCCTTCACCGCGCAGATTTCCTCACGGTTCATGTGGGAAGAATCCCGCGCGTTATCCAGGCGACGATCCAGTTCTTCTGTCAACTGGGTGACGGCGCGTTCGCACTGCATTTTCGTCTGATCCATGTTCATGACTGTTCTCCATGGCGGTTCATGATTTCCCGCAGCTTATCCAGATCAGCCTTATCCGGCTTATACGGCCCGATGTTGAACGGATGCGCTTCGAGATTCTTCGAGACCTCCTCATAAAGCAGGTCAACGTCGATACGGTTTTGTTCGTCAGCTATCCCGAGAGACTTCATCAGGGGAAGATACTGGGCAGCCATCGCGGGAGCCTGTCTCGCAACAAGGCCCCCGACGATGCCGACTGAGAAGGGCAGCATGCCGCCCTTCGTCTCAGCTGCGGGGATGAGCACCTGCTGCACGAACTCAAGCACCACCACCTGCAGATTTCCAATCGGCATTCTCATGGTCAGCTCCGCTGCACCCGGACGGTACCGGAAATCGGCTGAGTGGCCGGAGCCACGTCAGTCGTCGCCGGAGCCTGCCACGCGTTGTAACGCGGCATTACCGGCGGGCAGATGACGGACTGCGGGATGATCGTCTGCGTGATGCCGTTCACAGTGTTCTGCAAGGCGGCAATGGCAGCCGAGTTCTGACGGATGCCGCAGTCGCAGGCCTGCGCCACAGCGTCGATGCGGCCACCAAGTTCGGCGCGAACGAGCTTTTCGCGCAGATCAGCGATTTCCCCATTCTTCGCCTGCTGAGCTTCGAGCACTGCAACGCGTTCGCGGTTCTGCGCAGCCTCCTGGGACAGGGGCGTAATGAAAGCCATCAGACGGTTTTCGAGCTTCTCGTTCTCGGAACGGGTCGCCTGATACAGCACGGCGTCCTGGTTGTCCGAGTACTTTTGCGCGGTCAGCTCAGCGATCTTGGCGTCCTTCTCAGCAAGAACACCCATGGCCGCCATCTGCGCGTTGTTGTTTCCGAAAAGGCCGCCGCCCAAAAGACCGCCGCCGTTTCCACCAAGGGCCAACAAACCCGACAAAGCGGTACCGATGATGCCGGTAGTCAAACCAGCCTTGGCGACACCGGAAGATTCTTCAAAAGCCATGACAAAACTCCTGTTGTCATGGAACTCGTGGTTCTCTGGAAATGTGCGCTCGGTTGGCGCTAAGGATTAGGCTCAGGGGCCTTGTGTGAAGCAGAATCCGAACGGTTCTGCAGATCGGGTTTATTGTATACAGAAAGGTCAAATACATCAAGCGTCTTGCACTTGCGACACCGTATCCGTAGCGTACCACCCGGAGGGTGTTCGAGCGATAGGTCGAAGAGACGCTTCCCGCATTCCGGGCAGAATACCTTTACCGCTTCCATCTTACTTTCCTCCTACTACTGCAGCTAATGCGTCGTGGTTTGCGGCACACCGCTGATAGAGTCGGCCGCACTCTGAACCAGAGTCAGCCAATCTTTGAACCAGGCCTTCCAGTCGGGCAACTCGCTTTTTAAGAGTGTCTGCGGAATCTCCGCCGGCGGAGCCGTTACCGTCCGCGTGGCGCAACCGGGCGCGAGCACGATCAAGCTCACTGCGCAAATCGTTGTACTCAGCTTGCGCCAAGTTGATCGTGTCTGTTGCTTTTGAAAGTCCTTCTGCATTCTTTCTCTCCGCCGCCCGCAGCGCGTCAGACTGCGCCGCCTCCATGAGGGCAATTTCCCGGTCATAGTGCGCGGAGGTCAACCAAGCCCCCGCGCCGAAGGCCAAGACGACCGCCACCATGTAAACGTAGTCTTTCACAGCTCGACCCCTTCGAGTTTCGCCCGTTGCCGAAGCACATCCAAATAGCTACTCATAGCGTCGAGCTGCTTCTGATAAAGCTCACGGGGGCACGTCGGATTAAAGTCCAAGTCCCCTTTGTCCCAAAAGAAGCACATAGTCTCCAGCTTGTCCTTTCGGATCAGAAGCTGAAGGTACTCAGCCTTGAAGCGTTCTTTGTAGTCGGCGCTTAACATCGGTTTAACGGTATCCGACAATTCCGTCCGTCGGTAGCATTCACACATCACTTCTTCCCCTTCTTCTTGGCCCGGAGTTCTTTCGCTTCGGTCAGGATAGCGATGAAGTCATCAACCTCCTGCCGGCTCAGCTTGACGTACCCTTCGGCGAACTGCTTTTCATCGGTGATAAGCGCCTGAATATAGACGCGGCCTTTCTTGGTGTGATGCAGGCGAACCGTCGTCCCCCAATTCTTCCAGATGAGAGTCGGATAATTTTTTCATTTACTACCCCTGTAGTCCCAAAAAGCGTGATGACCACGCACGTCAACATGGACGAACGCGTCGTAAAGCCCGGCACCGCCGTCCTTATTGAGCTCCAGGCACAAGTCCTGAAACTCGGAAATCAGAGACGGATCATCCGGTCGAATGTCCGCCGCCATGCCTTTCGTGTGATACGAATTAGGCACGGCCCCAGGAATCGTCGCGTTGTATTCCGGACTGCGATAGCCCGAGTTCACAATGACCGGCTTGCCCCACTCCCGGCGGATGCGGTTCAAAAGATTCAAAAGCTCATCGCGCACCACGTGCGGAAAAGGAGACTTGTGCGGATCATTGGGACTCTGCAGCTCCTTTTCGTCAAAGAAACCAAACTTCACTTCAGCGCCCTCCGCCACGCCTCTACAGCCTTCGCGATCATCCAGGCCACGGCCGCATAAGCAATTATGTAAATCGGCAGAGCGAGCAAAATCGGCAAATCCTGAGCCATACTTAAGGCCTCTACAATTTCTGCTAATTTCATATATAATCAATCTCGTAACTTCTATTAGTTCGTTGTACTCAGCCTCCGTCGCGTCCTACCGCTTCGGAGGTTTCTTTTTATTCTCTTCGAAATGTGCAACCTAATTCGTCCAGCCTTGTGTACAACCTAATCGGATCATCACTGAATCCCCATGTATTTCTTAAGCGCCGGCAGGACAATTTCCACGACGGCGTCCTTACCAAGCATTCCCCCGAGACCGGCCAGCGCCCCGCCCCATTCGTACCCCAGGCCACAGGCATGACAGGCCATACAGATGCACAGGCCCATGACGCCGGCCGCCACCAATGACGAAACAAACTCAAGCATGCTGAAGGGTTCCCCCTTCGCCTTTCTGTTTAAAGCCATCGCTGCCTGTGCCATAACCGCTACCCCTATGGAAAAAAGGTAGGAATACGCTTCACTGTGTTCCTGCATGGGAATCTCGTTCTCGTTGACTACCGCAAGTAAACCAGACGCGCAAGCCAACAACTGCACCCCCGCGAAAGGCCTGGAATTACTGACACGAGAATGATCGGGCAAAGTGTTGTGGATACGCGCACATAAACGAAAACCCCGGTTTCCCGGGGCTTGTGTTTTGTGCTATGGCAGCCGCGCCTCAATCTGCGCCAGGCGCCAGCGTTGGTATGCGCACTCCAACGCCAGCGCTTCTTCGTAGCGGATGCCGTACCGGTCTCCGGCTGCAATCACCAGGCGTTTTTCCACGTGCGACACTTCGGGCGTCGTGATGTTCCCGTCCTCGTCCGTCACCTCCGGCTGATCCACCACGGTGACGTCCTCGTACTCATCCTCCCATGAGTCGTGGCAGAAAAGCCCGTAGCGCGAGGCGTCCAAGCCTTCGGACTCGAATGCCGCCTTCACCTCCTGGGCGATGACGCCGACGTGGATTCGTGCGTCGTCGCCCTTCTTCTCAACCGCGTCCTTGAACTGGAAGACCTTGAACCCTACCTTGCCCCAAGCACGCATGAGGGCGTCGTCGGGCGCGGCGACGTTCTCTTTGCAGCGGGCGTCGGACGTGTTGATCGTGGCCGTTGCGGCGAAGAGTTCTGACCAAAGGCGATCTGCCCTACCGAGTGCCACGGTTTCTGTCGTCTCAGGCGAAACCGTTTGCAAACTATCACCGCCAAAGAGTATGTTTTTGTCGTACAACTGCCCAATCGTGACGGAGCCGGTACCTGCCCCAGACGAAAGAGTGATCTTGTTGTCCAGGGTAATGTTTGCATACGGGGTTGTGTAGTACTTTTTGGTGCGAATGCCGGACGTCGAAATATCGAAAAGCCAATCATTGTCCGCGGCCTTCGCTTGGGTTGCATTCTTACCCACATAAAATCGGGCAAACACACCCTGGGTCAACGACCGTCCAACTGTTAAAAAGCTATCGTCCCCAAAAAAGTCATAGGCACGGCGCGCCGAGGAGCTTATGTCGTTGTTTCGGATCGTTCCGCCAGCGGTGCTGTCAATCTCAACTTGCAGAGTTTCAGTTCCCAGGCCCCCAACAATGGTGTTGTAGGCGATAAACCCATCTGCTGTTTCAGTTTTAAAACGAATTTTTACGCCGTCTTCAAAACGGCACCCAAAGAAACTGTTGTAACAAGCACCGAGATTATCTATGGCGTAGTCAACATTCCTGCCACTGAAGTCACAGCCGACAAAGACGTTACCGTTAGCCCCCCACCGAGAACCGACAGCCTCCTTACTTAAACGTACACCCGTACATTTCGCAGTCTTGTCCTGAGAATCGGAGAGGAAACGACCGCCAATAAACACGTTTTGGTTGACCCAGCCAGAACCTGTAGGAAAAATATCCAAGTTATACCGATTTTCACTCAGGCTACTAAGGTAGTAGGTATTCCATGCGTTTCCCGTTTGGTTGGCAGAGAGATAAAGTCCTCTGTAGAAGTCTTTGATTTCGCTAACGTGGACTTCTGCATTAAAAAGATTGAGAACTTGTACGCCGATAGACGACTCGATACCGTCAAAAGTCGTACCTTTCCGGTCTAAATTAACCACTTTCGGCAGCCGCATTTTTAACCCGCGGCGCATCGTCGAGTGCGTCGTTTCCGCCTGTCCGACGGTTAAAACGGGGGAGACCTTAGCCCCGTGCGCTGTAAACTCCGCATCTGAAAAATCACAAGAACAATCAATAGCCACCGTTCCGGAAACAAAGAAAGTGCCTTGAGCAATGCAGTACTTTTGGCGCTTTTTTGCATACGACAACGCCATATTGAGCGCCGCAGTGTCATCAGTAGTACCATCCCCAACCGCCCCGAAATCTTTGACGTTCACCACGTCCCCGAACCGCTGACGCAGCGTCCGGGGCACGGTCGAACCTTCGGCTATCACCGGCAACATATCGCCGATGCCGACAGGCGTTTCCACGATGTGAATATTCTTGCCCTTCTTCTTGGCGAGGGCGACGCCGGAATGGTATTGGATTGTCATGATTAAGCACCCGTGCCGCTACCGTCGTAGACCACGGCGGTCTTTGCACCGACATACATATTTGATTTCATACTGGATCGGCAATCGCTGTACTGCGAGTACATGGGCCCCAACACAAAGAACCGCACACCGGTGAAGCCGTCGGGGAAAGTAAAGGACGCCAGATTCGAATACAGACTTAAGGAGGAGCCCGAGTTCGAGTACACGAGGTAATTCGTCGGAAGGTTTGACGACATTCCGGAGAAGTCGAGGGTATTGATTCGCAGGTCGCAACGCAGGGTATAGATGGCGTACTGAGGCGACAACGATGCGCCGTCCGAGTTGAAGCTACAGTTTCGAATATCGACTTCTCCGCCTTCGGCGTGAACGATCATTCGCAGGCCGCCGTAGTCCTGAACCCCCTTGAACGTGAGCTGTGAGAATCGCACCGTACTGTCGTTGATTCGGAGAGGCGGAAGAACGGCTGTCGTTTTCCCTGACCACTGCTGCACGACAACTAGGCGAAGCAGTCCTTGCAGATACAGAACGCTGACGCGGGAGAAGTCCCCGGCCACGTTGATAACCGCGCGGTATGGCTTCTTAGTCTGCTGCAGGCACCAAATTGCCCGGTTCAAAGAGTTGAATGGCTTAGCCGCGGTACCATCCCCGGCGTAGGCTGCCGAGGCATCCACATAGATGGCGACGTTCTCCTGCATCAGAGTACCGAAAAAGGCCCCGCTTTCAGCGAGGACTCTATCCTGTGTCTGTGGTAACGCTGACGGTTCTGCCAAGTCGAAATCTGCGAGATAGAAGGGAATTTCATTGGGGCTGTCGTTAAAGCCAAGAAGCATGGCGCCCTTAAAAAAGTCCACGCTTTCCAACTCGGCGAACGATCCCCCAAGGAACCACTTCCATACGACTTCGCACTTTGCCGTATCAAACACGACAATGGCCTCTTCGCGCTGCAGAACATTCGTACTGCTTGCGGTACTGCGCGGGAAGAACAACAAGCCCTTGTATGCACCAAAGTCCTGTCCTGTCGCCGGAGCCCATGTTGGATAGCTCCACGGGATAGACCGCTCCAATACCCAGTCCGGCGTGTACACCAAAACCTGGGCGTTGGCATAGGTGTAGAACCGATCGGTATAGGAGTCGTAGGCGATAGCGCCGCCACTAGCTGCAGGCAAAGCGATAAAACCTTCGCGCGTCAATGTAGCCGCGTTAACGACGGCAATAGCCTGAGCCGCGTCACTAGCCAACGTCGCGACGTACAACTTTCCATTGCAGTACGTCAGACCATTAGCGTGATAGAGATCAGTGTAATCCACGGACGTTCGGACGCCAGTAGACACCGTGTATTTCACAATTCGCTGAGACGCGTTGTCCTGCGTGATTTCAGCAAACCAAACGGTATCCTCTCCATCGGTGCAAAACCCTTGCAGGAAGTACCGCGAGTTTGAATCCCGCCAGTCAACCGCCGTGGTAAAAAGGATGCCGGGATCAAGGCGTTCGGTAAATTGACGAGTCCGCCACCACGGAGAGGCAAGCACGGCGCTCTTACTGAGCATATCGGCCAACTTCTCCGCGATTGTCTGAAACAGTTTCCCCAGCGTCTCACCGCCCACCAACCGGTTCGAAATATCTTCCCCGGCGTTTCCCGGATTGCCGTAGCCCTTGACCCAGAAGTACCCGTCATAGGGGTAAGCCTCGACCTCTTCGAGGGAGTTTACGAGGTGGGGGATGTCCCACGAGTAGCGTTCGATCAAGTCCTTGATGGCTTCGCAGGCGGCAAGCGTTGCCTTGGACGCCCCGGCTGCAGCGACGGCGTCGTCCACCGCGGCGAGCAACTTATCGCGCAGCTGACGCGGGGTGATGGTGTCCGTGGGATCGGTAATGAGCGCGCGGCCGACTTGCTCGACAAGCTGCTGGATGAGAATCACCGTCTTGTCGTTCACTAGGTTCAACGTCTTGGGATAGAACCCTCCCTTGTTGGTGAACACTGATTGCTGATCGTAAGCAACCGTGCTGATAATCGCCAAGCGCCGGCCGTCTTCCAGCGGTTCTTTGAGAACCACTTTGCCGCCGGGGGAGTTATCCTGATCGGCCGCAAGCTCCACGGAATAGTCCGTGTCGAGTACCAAAAGTTCTTCAGCGGTGTCAGTGGATCGGTATACGGAAAGGTCTTTCGCCTCGAAAACCTTGAAGGTGAATGCGAATTCGCGGGTTGCCCCGTTGCCGGTATATGGCCCGGCGCGCCGAAGTGTAGAAGCGACAGTCATGGAGAAATCCTCGTAATGCCGGGATTCTCCACAGCCGTCGCTTCAACAACTGCACCCCTACTCGTCGATCTTTCCGGAGAAGCCGAACAACGGCGCCAGAACGGCGTCTACGCCTTCAGCCTGGCCAGATTCGATGGCGCGAATCCCCTTGATCGTCCGGTTGATCTGCGTGGACGGCGCACCGGTCAGAGATCCGGCAATGTCCACCAGGACTTTCAAGCCTCGCCAGCTCAAGGGATCAGTCGCTGCCTGCATCGCATTGGCCGTATTGGCAATCATGCGAGTGCCGGCAGGGCCGTTATAACCGAACAAGGGTTCGCCGGCGATAAGCGACTTGGCCGTGTTGGAAACTTCTCGGAGCCCCAGGAAAAGCCCCAGGTGATATTCGACCACGTCGCCCAAAGGTTTACGAAGCCACTGCTTCGTCCAGTCCTCATCGTCGTCATCGTCCGAGTCATGCGCCTGCAGCGCCTCACGGAACAACGCCTCAAGCACCGGCATCACGGCTCCCATAAAGAGCAACCGCGCTGCAGCCTTCGCCCGGTCATTCTCACCCATGGCTTCCACGACACCCATATTAAGCGCCGCGTTCATCCACGAGTAGAAGACAGTGAAAAGCCGCGCCCCCTGACTGCGCTCAATGGCGGACAGATCAGACACATTGCCGGACGACTGAGTATCAATCACCACCTGGTCGGCCATAGCGATAGCCTTGTCTTCGGAATTCCCTTCGCGGGTGTACCGGTCATAAGCCGCCTGCCACGTGATGGAATCCACGATGTTTTGCATGATGGTCATCATGACGTAGGCGTGATCCTTGAACCAATGCTTGCCGGATTCCAAGCGATTTCGAACCTGGGCGATTTCACGGTTCTGCGTGAGTCCGCGCAGGCGCATGGCTTCTGACTTCTTGGTGATGGCGCTATGCAGTCCCGCCGGATCCGAAATGAACTTCCCGACGGCCGTCATCACAGGGGCGATACCCACGCGCGGGATAACGTACCCAATGCCCGTCAGCTGGACAAAGGCCGACGTGACGCTGAAGCCCATCGTGGCGACGCCGACATTGGCCGCCATACGGTTCACCCAACTGTCGGCAGAGTCGCGGCCGCCGGTGGCAATGTCCTTGCGCCAATCTTCAAACTGCTTCGCCACCAGGTAGCCGTAGCGCTCCTTAATCGCCTGGCGCAGACCGGAGTCCCGGCCGTTCACACCGTCCAAAACGCGTTTGGTTTCGATCAGCCATTCGTGCCAAGCAAGATCATGGATGACATCATTGAAGCCTTCATAGAGGGCCGCCAGATCGATGCGAAGCGGCATGTGTACATCGCCCTGCACACGGGACTTGGTGAAGGATCGGCGCGTCGTGGCGGACTGATAGGCGCCCTGCATTTCCTGCCGGACGTCGTTCGCGTCGGCGTACTTGGCCGCACGGTTCGACCCACGGGGGTCAAACTTCACCGGATAGTAGCCGCCGGACACCTGGATGATTTTCCCTTCGGCCGTTTTCACCATGAAGGGCTGATAATCAATCCACTCGGGTTCCGTCCCGAATACCCGCTTTTCCTTCTCGGCAATCAGCGGCCGCAGCTCTTCAAACTGCTGCCACACTGCTTCCACGGCCCTCCAGTCGGCTTCCGTCAACGTAGCGAAAATGGCCTGCAGCGCATCATCCGTGAAGCGGCAGTCGCCGTCCACCAAGCGCTGTCGATTACTGTCGTTGCCGCAGTTCAAGGCCACGGCAATACGCTGCCCGTGGGTGAAGGGCTTGGAGAATCCCGGAATAATCACCGGGTCTTCATCCTGGCTCTTCTTGAACACCGGGGCCAGCTTTTCGGCCAACGTCTTCGAGACCTTAGCGCGCATGGAGTTTTCGAACGTCGACCGCTCGTTGGCCGAACGGATGAACAAATTCCAGAAGAAACCGCCGGACTGATTTTGGTCGAAGATTCGACACCAAGACTGAATCTTGACGTGGTTCAGCAAGAATTGGTGCACGTTGTCGCGCCAGCGTTCCCACCGCGTGAAAGGCACACGTTCGTTTTCAATGACGTCACGTCCCTGGCGGTCGGCCGCCTCCTTAATGGCCTCCTTGCCTTCCTTCACGATTTCGTCGATCCGGCCCAATTCGTCCGCAAGGTTCTGGTTGTAGACGTTGCGACCCAACGTTTCCAACTGCTTCAGGACTGAGAAGAAGTCCTGAGAGTCGTACCCCGTCATGTCCTTGGCGTGCTCGTGCGAATCAATGAAGCGCTGCAGTCCTTCAATCGGCGTGCCGGCGTCCTCGACCTCCTTAATCAATTCCTGCAGCTCAGCCGGATCCGTCGCCAGTTTACCGAACTCTTCCCGCTGCTTTGCCGTCATGTTCGCCACGCTGTGGGCATCCAGCAAAGCCAGGATCAGCTTTTTGTAGGCCGGGTGAACGGTCTTGCTCTTCATCGCCCTCTTGGCCATGCGCACCCCGCGCTGATAGCGGTCGAGCGCTTCCAGCGCAGCACGGGCCATTTCGTGGTTAAGCACCTGACCACGTTTCGCCTCAAGGCAAGCCCCGAAGTCCCCCTTGCGCATGGCTTGTTCGGCCATAGCGGCGCAGCGACGTTCGGCGTTCATGAACGTGCCCGGACGAATGTCCGACAATTTCATGTTGCCGATCTGCTCGACCGCATATTCGCGGGCGGCCGACACCATCAGCTGCCGCTTACCGAGAGCACGCGCCAGGGCATTAAATTCGGCCGTAATGAAGCGGGAACGCGTTTCGTTATGGGCGGCAAGGTTCGACTGCAACTCGTCGAATGCGTCGGGGTTCATGCCGCTCTCAATGCGTACCTTGTAGGCCACAGACTTGATGGCCTCGGTCTTCGCGTCGTTCATGGACTTCAGTTCGAGAAGATCTCCGATGAGTCCGACGACGTCCGTCGTGCCGGCGGTTTCTGCAACGATAGACGGATCAACCACCATCGCCACGCCGCCCTTAGTACCGTTATCCATCTCCGGTGCATCGTCCGGGATATACCACTTCTTTTCGGGCTGGAAGGACTCAGCAACCCAACCACGCTTCTGCAGCTCGTAGATGCTCTCATCCGTGATTCCCAAATGCTTGAGTCCTTCGCGAGCAAAGCGATATTTGATGCGTTTTCCATCCTCACCTTTGACACCGGTAGTCATCAGCTGCAAGGCCCGGAACCGCGGCTCTTCCAGGATTTCGTCGGTGCGCTTGTTCACCTCGTCCCGACGTTCCCGGAGAATGCGGCGGGCTTCCTTGCGGCGGATATTGCCGTAAATCCGCAGCACCCCGTGCACAGCCTTCGCGACAAGGCCCTCTGCTTCCTGCGTCGCCTCTTCGTTGAGAGCGTTGTAGGCCGCCATTTCCTCATCAGTCATCCCCAGGCGCTTGCCGATCTCACCGTCGAACAAAGCACGCATGCCGAGTTTCTGCTGGGTTTCCATGGCCTGCTGTTCCGTGGCGAACATGAGGTCATAGAGCTTCCGGACTTCCGGACTGATCGGGTGCGGCTGCCGCGTAGCCTGCGCGTAAATGTCCATCAGCCACTTTTTGAAGCGGCCGAAGATCGTCTTCATTTCCGCGTTCGGCGACACACCTTCGAGCAAGTAGGATTCGAAGCCCTCAGCAAAGAGCTCGTGCATCCCTCGCTGGTCATTGATCGGCATTTCGGCCCACGTGCGGACGGCGGCCGCAACGGTCTTGAGATCCTCGGTCACGCCGAGATCAAGCACACCTTCCTGCTGCCCCCAGCGGAAGAACCCGCCGAGATTCGTGAGGAAGGATTTCTCACCGTCCGTCAGTTCGCCGCCGGCCAACACCTTGTCTGCAATGTCCTGCGCCAGCATCGTGTCAGCGTCAAGCCACGCGTGAGCGGACTCATGCAGGAACGTCGACTTGTCGGCGCTTTCCATCAACGTCATTACCCCGCCTTCGCCCGGGCGGACGTCGCCGGCGTTGCTGGGCATCATGCTGCCGCGGGTTCCGGATTGTTCCGGCTGCTCGAGGCTGTTGAGAATCTTGAGGGCCGTATCGTCCCAAATCACGGCGCAGTTGCCGTCGGGTTCGCTGAAGTACTCAAGCCCCTTGATGCCGTAAAGGTTGAGGAGTTCGGAGGCTTCCTTGCTACCGCCGGCATACGCCGTGAGCCAACTGTAGACGTCGCGCCCTTCAGCCGAATCCTTGCCGATGAGTTCAATCACCTTATTGCGTGCATCCGCGCGCGGGGACGTCGTGCCCTTGTCCAGGTCGTCCATGCCTTCGGCCATCAGGTCGAACGCCAGGTTCTGCAGCGCCTTCCGGACAATCACCGGCTGATCGGTCATAGCGGCTTCTTCGCTCAAAAGCACATCCGAGTCCGGAATGTCCGTCCGGTAAACGCGCCCCTCCGTGCTGGGCGTGTATTCGAAGCTGTAGTCCTTCGGCCGGCGGTAGATCTTCGCGAGTTCGTTCCACAGCTTGGAGGACGTCGCCTTATCCACCTGGTCGCGTTCCGTGTCCTCATTGAGGCGCTTGATGGCCGTCTCGGCTGCACGCTTCACCTGCGTGGACTTCGGGTGCTTCTGCGTCCCCGGCATTTCACGCAGCACCCACGTAGCGGCCAAGTCTTCCATGTCCGTACTTTCGAGGTTGCGGCTGACGGGTTTCCCGTTCACCGTGTATTCCCCGCCGCCGGCCAAGGCATCACGATAGCTCTCGGCCGTCTTACGGTTCATGGCGAAGTAAAGGCCATAGCCGTGCTGCCGAGTGCCGGCGCCGGCCCCGATGTGATCCAGCGTGAAGCGGTCGAACTTGAAGGGCGAACCATGGTAGGCCGTCTGAGCGTACGCGCCGGCAATACCGAGCGCAGCCTTCTCCTCGGCCTCAGCGAAGAAAGTGCCGATCTCTTCCGGAGAAGCAGAATCGAATTCGGTGTCGTCCACAATGCGGCCTTCCGGCGTGTTGTAGGACAGGGCCAGGTAATTCCCTTCGGAAGATCTTCCGAGGATTTCCAACTGAGCCGACGTCGGCGGCCGCGAGATCGATGCGACTCCGTAGGCGGAATCGATGCGCATCGCACCGGTGCGCCCCATGAAGTCATACATCGCCTGAGCGCCGCTCGACTCCATGACTTCCGCGACGTCCGCGTGATCGACCTGACGGCCGTTGACGTCTTGTTCTTCAAGGCCCCAGTGACGTCCAGAGCCGTCCAACATCGTGCCGTCCGGAAGGATATAGAACGCCTCGTCGATGTTGTCCGTCGTGCCGAAATTGTCTACGGCCTGGCGGATCAATTCTTCGTCCGGCGTGAAAGCGTTTTCGGAAGACTGGTTGAAAGCCGTGTAGGCGGAAGCGAAAACCGTGAGGCGCTTTCCGAGGATCGGATCAATCTCGCGGGCAAGGCTTTCGTCATAGTCCACGTGCTCGTCGTACACACGGACACGGCGGTAGCCGTACTTGTCCGTCATCTTCTTTAGGGCGGCTTTCTGATCCTCAGTGAGCTGAGCACCGTCCAGCGGTACCTTCTTGAGGCGAATGGAGTTATAGAGCTTTGTCTGAGGCGTACGGCGCCAGACGCCCTTAGGTTCGACCTCGACCTTGTGGTCACCGACAAGAACAACGCCACCCTGTCCCCACGACTCAACGTAGGGACGATAGTAGCCGTCAAAGCCGGCCTTCATAATGTCCCGCTCGTAATTGGTGCCTTCAGCCTCGGCCTTAGCCACAATACCGAGCGGGTCTTCTGCGACGTTGTAGACGTTGTCCAGGTTGACCGTGTGGACATACTGGCCGACTTCGCTTTCCGGAATCACACCAGCGTCGGCATCCGCATAGAAGTAGATGCGGTGACGAATATCCTCGTTCTGCGGGTCACTGAGTCGGTCAGCCTCAGCCCCCTGGAATCCCGTCCCGTAAAACGACGAATCCAGCGTCGTCCGCGGTTCACGAGAGAAGTGGAAACCTAAGACGCTTGAGGATCCTTTCCGGGGCTTTCCGTAGTGCTTGTCGGTTTGGTAGGCCGCTTCTTTGTCTGACAATCCTCCAGCACGGAGCGGTAAACCTCCTCGCATATTCGGTTGTTCGCCCGAATATATTCCTCCTCCGTCGGCTCGTGCTCCAGACTCGCGTCCCATTCCGCCTGTCGCTTCACCAGCCATTCCGGAGCCTCCGGCGGCAGTTTGGCCCTCGCCTGGCGTACGTACTCCGCCATTACCTCCCTCGGCAGAGTATCCACCCATCGTCCGGTCATTGCCTACTCCTTCTTGGTAGGCTGCTGCTTGGTTGAAGCCTCTTGGGCGGCTTGCGATTTTTGCTTTAATCGCTTCTGCCAGGCGCTGGTCTGTTTCGGACTGAAGATCAGCATCGTACCCAGCGGATGTTTCTTGTCGAACTCCGCCTTCTCTTCCGGCGTCATTTCTCTGATCGGCATTTGTCTTTTCCTCTTCGCTATACGGAGTCAGGAAACCTGTAAATGCGTCATCAACGCCAAAGGTCAGCGCTCCGTCATAAGGCTCAAAGGCTTTGATAAGCCCGGCCTTGATTTCGTCAATATTCTCGGCGTCAACCGACAACATCATCACGCCGCCGGCGGTGGACTGCCCCATAATCAGGCGTTCGCCGTTGGCGTCTCGGATCTGGTCGATATGGTTCCGGTAAAGGTCATCGACCTGTGCTTCGGTGAAGCCGTCCGGCAGCTGGATTCGGATAACCTTGCTCGAGAACATTCCCTCGCCGTTGGTCTGGCTGATAGCCATAACCGAGTCCTGTCGCAGATAAGATGCTAACAGACGGGCGACCTTGACATAGTCCCCACCATCGGCAATACGACAAAGAATGGAGTAATTCGGGTCACCGAGATAACCGCCGCGCTGCAGCTCAGGTTCACCGATGTGGGTCTGAGTTTGTTCGGCCACGCGCTCGAGAACCCACGGGACGATTTCCTGAGTCACCGCCAGTTTGTCCGCCGGCGACAATTCGTTCCACTGAGCCACGGCTTCCGCGTTGTTCGGATCCGGCGCGGCCTCCATCGTGAGCACCGGTTCGGGTTCCGGCTGCCGGACGTCGTCGTAAAGCGTGACGCCACTGCGGTCGTAGGTCTCCGTAATCCGGTCGTTGAAAGGCGTGTCCTGCCACGACAGTTTAGAGAGGCCGCCGGCCGCGTCGAAGATCTTCTGTCGGGCTTCATCCACCGAAATCTTACCGGCGTCGAATTCCTTCCAAATGCCGTCAATCACCGAGCGCAAAGCCTTCTTGCGGTTCGGCTCAAAAAGGACGCGTATGGCCTCCCAAGTAATCGACTGCATCTCTCGGGGGCTGAGACCCACGCGTTCGGAAGCACGGCGGTAGGCTTCAAAGTGAAGCGGGTACGTGCCGTTCTGTCCGGACGTCTTGTTGCCGACGGCACCGAAGTTGTCCTGCACCGGCTGACTGTTGGAGCTCTGGATCGTCAGGGTATCGGCACCCACGGCGTGAGTATCAATCGTCGCGGCCTTGGCGTTATGCGGGTCATAGAGGTTGTTGTAAAAGTCCCGCACCTTAAACTGCGTGCCGATCTTGTCATAGACGTTGTCCACGCTGCCGTCCACGATAACCGACAAGGCGTCGGCGATGGACTGCGGGTTAAAGAAGAACGCCTTCGCCGGCTTTCCCTGTCCGCCGGGCACACTCGCCAAACCGCCAACACCGCCTTCCGGAGTCAACACGTTGTAGGCGGACGGATTCGTTACAGCATCGTACGCGCGCACCCACAACGCGGCCCCGCGCATCTGATCGGCCTCAATGAGCTCTTCCAGGGACTTCCCCTTGATCTCGTCAAAGCTGACCTTCTTATCGGACTCGCACAGGGTTTTCAACGCCGTCTGCATCTCCGGAGTCGGCTTTTCTCGCCGGGCCCCAAAGTAAATGTCAAACAGACGTTCGGCGTTGGTCATGTTGTTGAACCAACCATTCTGCGGGCTGAAAATGGCAATCACGGCCGCTACCTGCCGCAGGCGCAGACCATAGCGCTGGGCCCACACACGGGCCGTCTTATTGCCGCCGTCGTACCACAGCTTAGCGCGGTCACGCTCAGCCGCAGGCATCTTGTCGTAAAGCCACACGAGATTGTCGGCCAAGAAGTCAATGATCCGTTCGGACGCCTTGCCGACATTCCGGACACGGCCGACGGCCCCCTTCACGCCGGGGATGGTTTTCATGGCCACCACGGCGCGTTCAAAGTAGCGGCTGTTTTTCTTGGCCTCACTGAGGTCTGCCCACTGTCGCGCGAACCGCGGATTCGGGTAGCCCCCCTTCTTTACTGAGGCCTCGGACGGCATAGCCGTAGAAAGCTGCTGTTGGAACGCTACGCGCTGATCCTCGCGCGGGACGTCTTCCGTGGCGCTGATCGGCGTCTGGGCCCGTTCTTCCGGAGACATCGTCCGGCGCTTCTGGACGTTGCGGGACTCAACTTCCCCGGCCATACGGCGGTATTCCTGGAAGCGGAATTCCGGATCCTCCATGTTGAGCATATCCCACACGGGTTCGGTCGCGTCGGGAGTATTGAGAATCGCGTAGTCCACGTTGGGAGAGCGGCCCCACTTCTTCCGGAGACGGTCGCGTTCCTTTCGCACCCGATCCACTTCCGGCGACTTTTCCATCTCTTTTTGCTGCGCTGTGAGTGCGTCGTACAAAGGACTATTCAAGAAGTCCGACCCACCACTGATGATGCGACCCTGAATAGATCTACTAAGCGCCTCATATCGCTTGTACGTTTCGTTCTCCCGATACTTAGCCAAACGACGTGTATCCTCAAAAAGAACGTCCCCCTTCCCCGGCATACCCGACGGTGATCCGCCAGAAGCAAACTTTTCCGTGTCCTGAATGTAATGCTGCAGTTCATGCGACAAGGTGGACTGCAGCCCCTCAAAGTCGCCCTTTTCAATGAAGTCCGCGTTAATCCAAATGTCGCGGCCGTTGAATGCACCCCGTACGCTTGGATCCGCGTGACCGAAAGTGACAATCACGTTTTCCAATTCCGGATGTGCCTTGAAAAGCTCCGGCGCTTCAATCATGCCATACAGCGGTTCCGTCAGTTCCCCCACCTGCCCGGCACGTCCCCACGACTTCAGATCAATAGCCAGCATCTTTTCTACGTCGGGTTTTAAGGTGAGGTCGGGGATTTCGCGACGCCACTTCCCGTCGGCCCCGCGCTCCCATCCGGTCTTGCGGTAGATCTCTTCAGGGGTAGCACCATGGTCTTCCATGGACTCAGCAATGCTCATGCGTTCGGCCGCTGCATCGTCCCCCATTCTCGCGTTTCCTTTGGCACCGATAAACTGCTGCAGCCCGGGTTTCTGCGACTTCTGCCGGCGGATCCGAAGGTTCATTTTGCCCATGATTTCTTTGGGGCTCAATCCGGTCTGCTTTGCGCGGATAGCCAGCCAGGACGCCCACGGGCGCGTCTGCAGGTCAGCCACGTCTTCGGCCGTGCCGGCATCAATCAGCTGCTTGCGGATAACGTCCACTTCGGCATCAATGGCCTTACGCATCTCGGCGTCGGGCTTCGTGTCCTTCACGATCTTGTCAAAGGCTGCCACCGCTTCCTGTTTGCCATTCTTCATGAAGTCCTCAGCCTGGCGCGGGCTCATGCCGTCGGCGTCTACGCGGGACTCATAAAGAAGGCTGTTGGCCGCTGCCTCATCCTGCGCCGCCAGCTGCACGACGTCGGACACAGGGATGGCAATGTCGGCCTTATTCTGAGCTGCCGTCTCAATGCGGGCTGCGAGTTCCGGAGCCGCCTGGCGAATCTTGTCTGGAACGCCGGCGTCCACCAAGTCCTGAGCAAACGAGAACACGGACTTGTCCTGGCCGACATCGTTGGCCCAGTCGGCAATCGTCTGACCGTCCTTCACCTGCGTCCCCATGGCGGCTACGGCGGCCGTCACCTTCTGCATGTTCTCGCCCAGTACCTTTGCGGCCTGCGCCTGTTGCTGCTGCGCGTTGTAGGCTGCGTTCACGGACGCTGTCATGGAGACGACTTCCACCGGGGCAGACGTGAGTTCGCCAATGGCTTCAAAGAGGACGTCGGCCCAGTTGATCTCGTCGCCGGCCGCGAGAGAACCCAGTGCTTCGCCGGCGCCACCGAGAGCGCCCTGCAACCCAGCCTGCGTGAGGTGGTTTTCGAGGTTGTAACCCCACATGCCGCCGCGTGACGTCGGCGTTGCAGCGCGGGCCATCCCGAAGGCTTCCGGAATGCTCTTCACCTTATCCACGCCCTGCAGACCGCTTGCCTTCAGAATGCCGGCAGCATCCCGAACGGTTCGAACGGCATTGCTGGGGTTGAGGCGAATCGGAGCCGCCAAGGCTGCCACAGCGTCAAAAGCACCCACCACGGCCGCACGCTTCTTTCCCTTCTCGTAGGTTTCGGCCAAGTCATCCGCCTGCAGCGCCGTACGCATGGCGTCCGTGTTCTGCAGGTCGATTCCCTTTTCCTGCATCGCCTGGATCAAGTAGTTGCCGAGTTCGTTGTCGTAGGAGCCCTTAAACATCGTCGCCATCTGGACGGCACGGGCGGCCGACGTCAAGCGCGCAGCCCCCAACAAACCGCCGCCGGCGGCCGACAAAGCCATGTAAGGCGCAATGGCCCCAAGCGACGACGTCCCGAGATACAGGGCCGAGTTCAATGGATCTGCGGCCATTTCAGATACCGCAGCACCGAGGCCAGCCCAGAACCCCTTACCTTTGGCCCGTTCGGAAGCATTCTGAATCGCCTGGGGCGTCACATACTCCTTGTCTTTCTTCGCCAGGTCGGCGTAGTCATAAATCGCCTGGTCACGGGCGGCCGCCTGCTTCGCCTTGTAGTCCCGGTTCACCTGAGTGTCGCGGGAAAGCAGTTCCTTCACGGACTCGTCTTCGTCGTCATCCACCAACGCGGAAAGCCCCGCCTGGGCCGCTTGCTCAGCCTCATAGGCTGCCGTCGCTGCACGGGACTTCTGCAGGCCGTGGTAACCGCCCTCAAGCCCGTTCACCAGACGTTCCGTGATGCTCATCTGCTCCCACGTCGGCGTCTCGCCCTGCGGGTTCGGAGAGCGCAGCACTGCCTTGGCCGTGGCCGGGGTATCGGTAAAGCGCATTGTCGGCGTCTGCCCCGCCGGCGTTACCGCTTCAGACGCACGCAGTCCGTCGTCTTCAGCTTCCATGTCGGAAAGAATCTTTGCGTAATCAGTCATAGTTTTCTCGGTTATTTACGGACAAGGCGAGCGTTCAAAAGAGCGCGCGCAATCGTGTGTTGATCCGGTTCGGCGCCGTTGTGCGCCGCCTGATAGGCTTGGCGTATCTGCTGTACTTCGGTGATAGGCGCCTTATTGATGAACTGGGCTTCACCCGGAAACGGCCGCCGGGGATTGAGAAAGCACGTAATCAGAAATTCCGAACGATCCAAGTCATTCGGATCCGGATAACCGGTTGCTTTAAGCGCGGCGTCGGCCATGTCCCGCACACCCTTGTCATTCCAAAACGACTCCTTGCTGAGGAAATCGGCCACCTTGTAGTCCGAATTCCAAAGCGTGCCGATGGTGGTGAATTGCGTCTGAACCGCGGCCACCACTTCCTTACGAATCCGTTCATCGTCCCATCCCTTTCCGAAGTCTGCGTTCACCTTGTCAATCACCCGGTCTGCGATGGCGCGGGAGATTCGGGAGTAAAAAGCCTTGTCGGTCTTGCCGTCGGGCTTCAGTCCCTGACGCTCTAAGGCATCCTCAACGGACTTAATCACCGTGGCTGAGTTGTCCTTCGTGTCGGCTCCCTGCTCGAGCATCACCTTCCGATTGGCCAACGTGTCGAAGTCCGCCGGCGTAAAGCTGCCGGCCATGGCGTAAAGGTCGGCCCATTCGGTGTTTTTCAGCTTTTCGTTGTCGTAGGCGAGGCTGTAGTAAAGGGCACTGTCCGTCGTGAAACTGTTAAGCCGGCGCCGGCGGGAATACTCCGCCATACCGGCTTTCTGGGGATCTGACAGACCTTCCATCTGCGCCGCGGGTATGTCCTCAATATCCGTGCCGGCGTGAAGGTTGGTGAACACCTGAGCCGCCCGCTGGTTGCGCTCCTCTCGCTCCACGCGGTTTGCATACTGCCGCTGCTCAAAGATGGTCTTCGTCACTTTTTCGACCGTCGCCGGATCCAGGTCAGGATTGGCCTCAATCACCTGTGTGCGGATCGTGTCCTTGTCTCCGGAACGAACGGCCTCAATCGTGTTGCGGTACCGGGACAAGGCGACTTTCTGCTGCGGGTTCAAGGCCGCTTCCAGCGGGTTTTGCTGCTGCAGCTTGGCGACGGCGGCCTGATCCCCTCGTTCCTGGGCGTCGAAAACCTCCCGCGTCCAGTTATCCACGATTTCCTTCGCCTTATCCGCCCCAAGCAGATACGCCGCCGGCGCCCATTCCGGACGGCCGGCATCAGAGACGATGTTCGTCGTTTTACCGAATTCCTTTGGGTCAAAGTCCTTCCCCGTGGCCGGCGCCAGGCGAGACTTGGCGACAGACTCCGGCGTCAGGGAGTTCACCGTCTGCGCGGCCGCTTGCGCCGCTGCTGCAGCCGCTGCCTTCTTCTGCAGGGCGTCACGGATCAACGGCTGCACCTTCAGAACATCGTAGGCCGTGAGCTTGCCGCCGCGGTAATGCCGTAGTACGGCCTGCGCTTGTTCCGGGTTATCGTTCGCCAAAAGGGTCTTGATGCCGTCCACAATGGCACCGCTCACGCCGTCGGCAATGCCCTTCTTAATCGACTCTTCCGGCTCCCCGCGGTGAATCGTGCGGTAAGAATCGGCGTACGTCTTGGCATTCTCTTCGACACTGCGAATATCAGACGGGTTGACCGTAATCGTTTCGGCTGCTATGGATCCGGACGTCTTGGCCGTTTCCTTCTGATAGGCGTCCGCCTCCTTCACCATGTGGTTCGTAAGCTCCAGCTGACGGTCGGCGCGGTAACGCTTCAGTCGATCCGTCAACAAGCCGCGCTGGTGCTGGTCTAAGTTCTGGATTCGGTCACCGATGATTTTGCTGATCTGATCGTCGTAGTACTTCACAAACGGGCCGTCCTGGCGCTCCACAACATCGGTGCCGGTCTGCCGTAAGGCCCCACCCTCACCGTTCATGAGGTCGTTCACCTGGATCTGAATGTCGTTCATGGCCGCATCAGCGCGGGCCTTGGACATCCGTTCGTAGGCGTCGTTGGTTGCCTTCAGAAATTCGTTTGAAGCCTCCATAGCCTGCGCGGCCGCCTTCTTAGCCACTGCGTCGCCGCCGGTCTTCAAAAGCCCTGCAGATTCTCCCTGCGGCACGGTCGGGTTGACCCGCGGCCCATCGGGCATCGGAACAATTGCCATCTGTCACACTCCTCACTAAACCCAGGTCGGGGGATATTCGTTGGTCGCTGCATCCTTCGTGGATCCGCCGGCGTTCTCTGCCGGCGCGTTGCGGGACGCCTGATCCACGTAGTAGCCGGCCACCTTCGTGATGCCGGTAAGCAGACTGTCGGCCGCCACCAGGCCGGAATTGGACTTGTTGCCGCCTGCAGCGATACTCGCCTGATACTGGGCCGTCGCCTTGCTCATGTAGCCCATAGCCGCATTGAGTCCGTTGGCATAGGCCGTGTTGGCGTCCTGCTGCTTATAGAGGTCGGTCGTCGCCAAAATCTCCTTGCTGGATCCGTAACCTATGGCGATACCGTTGGCGGCCATGGCGACGCGCTGCTTACTCTTTAAGCGCCCGTACTGGCCCGTGATGTTGGCGATGTTGCGGTTCGAGGCGGCAAGCGCTGCCTGCGCCTGAATCGTCGCCCGCTGCTGATTGATCTCGGCGATACGCTGCTGGATCCGCGACAGTTCCGTCGCTGAGCGTGACGCCTGATAACTGGTAAAAATGCTGCCGACGGCCTGAATCGCGGTGCCCCAAAGCCCCGCGGTCTGGACGGTCGTCAAGCCTGTGGATTCTCCGGCCATTGTTGCCCCCGTGGTAATGCCGGCATTTCACAACGCCACAGGGGCCAACAACTGCACTACCCGCCGAGCTGCATATTGGCGGCGATGCTGAGAATGGTCAGGGGCAGCGGCGACTTCTGCTTGACGGACACCGCTCCGGAATCACTCCATTCGGGCTGCAGGTCAATGTCCACGCCGCCCGTCACCGGATCCGGAGGACTGCCGGGGTCTTCCGTGGTGCGCTGCCGGAACTCAACGTCTTCACCATCTTCCGGGCCAATAAAGATGCCGCTCGACCGGTACACGCGCATGAACACTGAGTTGACATTCTTGGTGACCGAACCGCCGTCGGAGCCGTCCTTCATGGGAATTGTCACCGGCAACGTGCAAATCTCGGCATCAATCGGCAGGCCGACGTGAATCGTTCGCGCCTCAACGTCGAGCTTAATCGTCCCGTCCTTCACCACTTGCTGCGGCATCTCGGCCCCGTCGGCCAAGATGTTGACGGTCTTTCCTTCGAGCCACGTGAGTCCCGTCACCGTGTCCGTCGGCTCTCCGGAATACGTTCCGCCGCAGTCCACAAAGAAGGCGTCCGCATCATCGTCGTGTTCCCGTTCGCCCATGCGTTCGATAAAACGGCGCACCTCGCCTTTGACCTCACGCTGCACCACACAATAAATGGCGTCAATCTTGTTTTCGGCCACGGCTGCAACGGACTCAAAAATCCCGTCCGTCGTGTGTTCGTGCCAAGCCCCGATCTGCTGATCCGGGACGTATGTGAACCCCAGCAACTTTCCGGAAGAGCTAACGAACCACCCAATCGGGTACGGTGCCTTAGCGAATGCCCCGTCCAGCACCTCATAGCTGTCGAAAAGGTGCGCAGCCCGGATACTCACGTCGCCCGTCACATAGCCGCCGGCGTTGTAGTTGTAGCCCAGTTCCCGGATATGCCCACCACGCGCGGACGCATAGAGCACAGTATTGTTCACAATCAACGGCTGAACCATGTTGGCGCCGACAAAAGACTGGCTTTTGAGTTGCACCGACTCGGGCGTGATGGCGTCAGAATTGACGGACGTCACCACCCATTCGCCCGCCTCCGTAAGGACTATCAGACGATTGAGCGGCACCAAATGGAAAATCTCGTGGCGTTCACGACTGGCAATCTTGAAGGACACTCGATCATCCGGACGCACGGGAATGGAATACGTGAAGTCATTCCCCGTGCCCGTGCGCGTCATCCAAATACCCTGCGGCTGCGTCGGCGTAGCGGCGAATACCCGACGCTGTTCAAAGTACGTCACGCACTGGGGATAGTCGGCCGCCTTTGCCACCGTTGCTGTGGCAGTCGCCCCAGAACCGATAGAGGCCTTAATCACCACTTTGGGCTCCGTATAGTTCTCCCCGCTCTTCACCACCTTAATTTCGGTAATCTTGCCACCGACAATCACGGGCTGCAGCTCTGCCCCACGCCCCGTCTTATCGGTAACGTAGGCCGTGGCTGCCAAGTTCTGACGGGGCATGGTGACCGTCTTGGTGCTTAATTTTGAGTCCACTTCTCGACCGCTGGCCAATCCTTGCCCAGTGGTCGTGTGGTGGGCATAAAGCGTCAATTTAGCTCTCGGTTTCAGGTAATTCTTTCCGGGATTGGTCACCTTGATAGACGTAACCGTCACCGTGTAGCCGTACCGCGTTGGTCTGTAGCCATCCTCAGACCATCTGTCTGGGCCTACATCTGACGTGAATTCCGCGGTCGCTTTGGCTCCAGATCCAGAATTTCCGTCATCAACTATTTGCACTTTTACCGTAAACGTCGGCTCTATCCCGCTGCCAATGTTGCCAAGAAAAGATTTATCAACGCTCGTTAATGATTTCACTCCGTTCACAACATCCGAATACCCGCTACCACTGTTGGTCACCGTCACCGCTGAAATACCGTTGGCCGCGTGGAAAAGATCATCAATACGTGGCGGCGTGTACTCGCTGTCCGGAGCGATGTTGTCATCAATGATTTCCAGTTCTTCAGTCTCGCCGATGTAGGAGTAGACGCCGCCTTCGTTGCGGTATACCCGGTAGAACTGCGCCCCGTCCACCTTATCCCACGAAATCTTGATCGTCGTTCCGGTGTTGTATATGTTGGCCGTGCACCAGGCGATAGCGCTGCGTTCTGACTGAATCGTGCGGTCGGCGTTGAGGGACGTCACGCAGTACTTGAAGGTGTACTTGTCGGCGTTGATTTCATTCTCGGCTGTTGTGGCCTTCACCGCCTTCACGTTCTTCGGGGCCGCCAACGTCGGGTTAAAACTGATCGTCTCGAATCGCCAATCCTGGACGCTATAGCGCTTCAGCTCTGCTGGTGGGTAGCTGTGGTGCACCAACGTCAGAATATCGGCCGACTGGATGTAATGCAGCTTCATGACGTCGTCTGCGTCGTACGGGGACGCAATCTCATAGGGCGTGCCGTCATCGTTCTGCAGCGTCTTCCCGTTGGTGTGGAACCGGACATACTTGTGGCCGAACTCCAGGATCATCGTCTGGTCTCGGGAGAACGTGAACGGAATCAGCCGCACCCGCTTGTCCGGATACTTGGCCTCAGCCACATACGCAAACCCCGGGCGGTTCTGGACGGCCCCCTGGGGCAGGCAGATAAAGTTCCGGCACACCTTCAGGCCGGCCTGATACTTGGGGTCATCGCTGCGGCCCAACATCATCGGGCCCATGATGCCGCCGGCGAAACTCTTTTGGGTAACTACGGTCATACTCTTAACCCCCGCTTCTTAGACCACGTCGCGCGGAGATCTAAATCTTTGCGGCGCTGCTTCATGTCGAAATGAATGGCTGACGCCAAAATCGTCTGATACTGCTTCTCAAGGTTCACCGCCACCTGCTGCCCCGGCGTCCCCTTGATGATGTTTCCGGAAAGGCGCATCGCGAGTTTGAACGCCACGGCCTGGCAGAACTGTTCCGGAAAGAGTGACGTGTTTGTGACGCGGGCCAGATAGCGACAGACGGCCCCCGGAAGATCTGTGAGGATGAGGCTCACCCCGGATTCCTGGTCGGCCTCCACAATGAATTCGTGCGGGTGTTCAAAGTATCTGTCATCTTCCGGAACGACGGCCACAATGCTCACGGCATCCGCCGGCCGAACATACCCGAACTGCCACCCGAAGAGGTCGGTGCGCAAAACGGCTAAGTTGGCCCGCCGGCACGCAAAGCTCCAGTCGTGAGCCTCAAGCACCAAGTTCCGGGCAATCGGATACTCTCGGGCGCACACCTCCGCAAAGCGGCCGCCCTCCACCGGTGAGATACTGGCTATGTCCGCACGGCACCCCAGGAGCGACAAGGCGGTGTTGCAAATATCTACTTCAGTCGCCATTTAAATCTCCATACGAAAACAGGGGCACGAGGCCCCTGCGGTTGCTCATGACGAGCGGTCTATCACTGGAAGGAATAGTCTTCCGCGTGAAAGAGCTGATGCGATTCGAGGCTCGTCGTGATACCTGCCGTCACCTTGCCGGCGGTCACCGTACCGTCCACGGTGTAGGTGAGCTTCAGGTAGCGGCGATGCTCAAGCGGCATCGGGATAACGGCCTTCGCGAACTTCGTCGCCACCACGGCCGGTGCTGAAGCCACCGTAGTAAACGTGCCGTTTTCAGTATCACAGTCCTGCAGCTCAACCTTAATCGTGCCAGTGCCGGTGAAGTCCGTCGTCACAATAGCCAGGACATAAAGATCAATAACACCGTTGATGCCGGTGGTAAGGATGGCCTGGCCGCAGTCAATCACTTTCGTTCCGGAGGCCGTGGCCGAGAAGGTCTGCCCGTCCGAGAACATGAGATCATTATCAAAAAGCATTTTTCAATCTCCTCTTAGATGGGCTTGGCGTAGTTCGGAAGAATGGAAGTCGGCAACTTGTGAACCGGAATGCCGTCCCAGCTGACCACCTTGCGGCCAGCCACTGTTTCCCAGTCCAGATTGACGTTTTTGCAATGGCGAATCTGCTTGCGAAGCATGGCGCGGAGCGGGGCAGTCATGTACATGGCGGCACCTGCCCCAAGCGATTCCGGGAACATTTCGACCGCATCAATCAACATATCGACCAAGTCCAAACTGCCGGAAGCATCCGCCGTAAGAGAAGCAACGTCGATGTTGGCAATACGCACTACCTGTCGACGGTCTTCGACGGCGAGACCAAGATCCCAGTCGTAGTCCGTAATCACGGCACGGAAGCGGCGTCCCTGGTCATCGTAGGCATCCTGTTCCCCTCGATCCGTCATCTGCAGACCGCCCACCCCTTCCTTAGGATAGATAGCGTGAACCAACGTTCTGTCCCAGTTCACGATGAAAATGTCCGTCAATCCCTTGGACGCGGACGCTTCACCGCCGGCATTGATTACCACATCTTCATAACCGGCACCCGTCTTGCCATAGCGAGTACGAAGGCCGTTAATACTGTCCGGGTCAGACTTGAGAGACCCACAGAAAATCGTGCGTGCCACCTTGCTCGCGATACCGCGTTGGAACGGCTTTTCCTGGTTGTAGCGCCATTCTGCCGAACCCCCATTCAGTTTCAGTTCCTTGGCGTCAATCTTCGACCAGGTATTAAGCATGCAGGTCGGATCAACCTGCGTGATGCCACCGGCCTTCTCAGGCTTGGTACCCTGATTGAAGCGGCGGAACTGCCCTTCCGGATAGTCAGTAATCACTGACGAACGGTTATTCACCCCGTCGTTGCTCGGTGTGAAGCACATCTGGTCAAGCAACGGCTGGGCGTTGATGATCGTGTGAATGACCGAGGCCGGCACCTTGTTCGAGAGCCGGCTCAGGTCAAGTAAAGTTCCAGAACCATAAGACATTCGCGTCTCCTTAGTAGTTCATACGAGTATTCGGATATAACTTTCGATAGTCTTCGACGCCTGTATCCACGGCGCCCTTCTTGCCTTGCACGAACGTCCCTTCGGACATATCGGCCCCCAACTGCTTCATGACTCCGATGAAGTCCGGATCCACGTCCAGATTGAAGGCGCGAATCTTTGCCATCAGCTGAGGCTTGCCGGCGAAGTACTTACCGAAAACCGCGTTGGTTCGGTTCACGACTGCCGGATCCGTAAATCCGAGTTCCTTGTCCGACAAGGCTTGCTGCCGAAGCTCTGCGCGCTGTTTGGCAAGCTGTGCCTGAATCCCGGCCATCGTCTGCGCCATGAGCTTGTTTGCACTGTCCTGGGACAGGTCGAGCTCCTTGGCAACTTCGCTGAAAGCCTGCACGCCGGCGTCAGCCGGGTTGAAGCCTTCAAACTGATAGCCCTCCTCGGGAGCGCCCAACACGGACGGCTTTTCTTCATCGCCCTCCTTGCCTTCTTCCCCTTCGGGCTTCTGGGGATCCGTGCCCTTTAAAAGGCCGTCCTGATCCTCTGCGGGTTTCTGGTCACCTTCGCCGGCGTTAGCGGCAGGCTGAGAGTCCGGCGCCTTCGGATCCGTGGCCGGCGGAGTGGCCGGGGGCTGATCCTGGGGAGCCGCGGCAGGTGCTGCGTCCGGCTGTGCGGCTGCAGCGGCGGGGTTGTTTGAATTTTGACCCGGTGCGTTTTCAATAGCCATCGCTGTCTCTCATCTCTAAAAAATGCGGGACTTTCTCGGGCGTGAACCGCGCGAGCCGATCCCACAGATACAAACCGACGTTGCGTTGCCCTTCACCGAAGGACATCGTCAACGCATTAGGGTTAAAGCCGTTGCGGAACACGCCGCAAAAGCCAATAGCCCGGTGAAGAATGCGCAGTCCGCGTTCGTCAGAAGTGAACCATTCCCAGTCGTTTTTCTCCTGCTGGGCGGCCTGCTCCTGCTTCTTCTTGGCCTCTGCGCGTTTGTCATTCGCTGTCATGCCGGCATCTTCCTCTGTGATTTCGTCAACAACTGCACCCCCCTACATGCCGGCATATCCGCTCATGGCTTTCATGGCGTCGGCCGAACTCGCCTGCGGGATGTTTTTGGCAATGTCGGAGAGCTGCTTGGCGGACTCGAGCTGTTGGGCCTGTTGCTGTTGCCGGGCCCGTTGTTCGCGCTTCTGATCCACTTCTTCCTGACTCGGGATGATTTCCGGATCGACCCCCAACTGGTCGGCTAGCTTGCGGGCCCACTTGTCCTCGTCGAGATTGTCGATAGCGTTCGGCCAAACCTGAGAGGCACCGGCCAGGCTTTGAACGTAGGTACTCATGGCATCCACGCCAGCGGCACGCTGGGCCTGCGCCAGGATCGACACGTACTCAATGTTGATGTAGTCGCCCGGCCCCTTCTCTTCGGCGTTCTGCGTGTACTCACGTTCCCCGAAAATACTGTCCAGGCTTTTAATCTCGTCGGGCATCGGCGGGATCAGGTCGAAGCGCTGCATGCACTGCAGGGTCGTCGCGATCAGCGGGTCGAGAAGTTCGAGGTGAAGGCGCTCGAGCACCGGGCCCATAATCAGCATCTTTTCCTTGTCGAGCTTTTCAACCTCGTAAGCTGTGCGACCGTAGCGAGCCGTCTGGGCCAGCATGAGGAAAAGATCCTTGTAGAAGTAGTTGTTGATGCTCTGGCGCTTGTCGTCAATGTCCACCTTGACGGCGTTGAGATCTAACCTGACGTCCCAAGCGGTCTTCACCTGCTGTGCCTGCGTGAGGTTGCAGTAGCTGACGCCGCCGGGGCCGAAGTCGAGCGGCTTGCTTTCGTACTCTTCCGGAACGAGCAACGGCGGGTTCACCGTGTAGTCCGTAGCGCGCTCCTTGATGGTCGTCTCTTCCTGCAGGGCCATAACGACGCCCAGGGCCTTCATGCCGGGGCTGCGGCCATAGGGAGACCGCTTGCTGATAGCCCAACGCGGAACAAGGCACGGGAACGTCTTGAAGCCCTCTTCCCGCAGCACTCGATCCTGTGCGTTCGGAAGTTCATCCGATCCGATTTCGTAGGTGTACTGGCCGGCCGCCTCTTCGAAATACACCCCGCGGTAAGGCATGGAGTACTTATCCTTCTTCGTCGGGTCGTAGTCCGGGCGCGGTTCAATGGCATGGATGACCGTGTGCGTCCTGAAGCATGCGGCGGGGTTCTTGGCCTCCTCGCGTACACCATCGCTCACGGCGGACTCTCCGAAGACTTCCACCATTTGAGCAGACGTCATGACGATCTGCCGATAAACGGTGTTCACCCGCTGCTCTGCGTCCTCCTCGATCCAGTACTCGCCGGCGGTCATCTCATGCAAATGGATAACCCTGCGGTCGGACGGCAGCGCCACCAGGCAGGCCGTGCCGTAGCAGGCGAGTTCCAGGTAGGCATTGTTGAGCGCCTGGTAGACGTTGGACTTGGCGAACACCATCTGCATTTCGGTCTGCAGCTCAGAGAGCCAGCGCTTGACGTTGGTGTTCTCGTCCAGTTCCGGAGAGCGCGTTGTAAGCCGGAACCACGGGCGCGCCGGCGACGTCATGCCGCCCAACATGCCGGCACCGAGAACGTCTATTGCGTCCGTGGCCGTCGCGTCGTTGATAAACTCGTAGCCGGTCTCTTCGGACTCGACCCCGGGCACCTCGTCGAACCGCCCCGTTTCAGGCAGGATATAGCGCTGCAGCTTGCGATAAAGCGGCTCTATGGACGTTCGAGTCGCCTTCATCTGGGCAAGCCGTTGGCGCAGCTCTGATGCTTTAGCCTTCATGCTCAGCTCCCGAGCGTCCCGCCCTTACCGAGCAAGTCCTTATTGACCGATGCCCCTCCGGCCCCTGTCAGGTTGGCCGAGTTACCCATTGCCCCGGACGTGTCGCCGGCATCAAGCAAGCCTTCAATGTCGGCCTGCTTGCGATTGGCGCGGTTCTGCGCCTCATCCTCGGCGGCAAGCTGCTTCTTGGCGGCCGCCTCCTGTTTACGGGCGTTCTCACGCTGGACGCGTCGTTCCTTCGCACTGCTGTAAGCACTGGATGCCGTACTGGCTGCGATTGCGGCCACGGCAGCCCATGCGGCTGCTTCTAACCCCATTTGAAGCTCCTTTCGTAGATTTTGGAAACCAAGGTGAAGTAGGGCTTAACAGACAGACTGCGGTCGAGGTGTCCGCCGGGCGGGCAGCTGATCTCAACGTGCTCAATGCGTTTGGCCTTAGCCAGGCGGTAGGCTGACGCCAGCAAGCGTCCGCCTACGCCTTTGTCACGGTATTCCGGAAGAACGAAAAAGCCGTCCGTTGCCAACATCGGGACGCGGTAATGCAGGTGAAGCGTTATCAGGCAGCCGACAATGCCCACAGGCGTGTCATCGTCGTAGGCGACATACACCACCAGGCAGCCGGTGTTCTCCAGCGCTTCATAGTTCTGCCACGCCACGGCCCAATTGCCGAACGATTCGATGCCGGACTCTGCGGCATACAGATCAAACAACGACCTGAATTTGTCGTCGGCCAATGCTTTGACCGGCGTCATCCGCACAGAAATAGTCATGCCCTCCTCCTTCGCCGGCATGATCGGCGGAGAAAGAGGGCAACAACTGCACCCCCTAGCGATTGAAGCGGCGGCGGTTGGAGAGAGAGTTGCGACGGGACTCGCGGGTGAAGTAACTGGCGCGCCCCTGATCCGGGCCCACAGACTGGGCACGCTCGTAGACAATTTCAGCGAACGTGAGGGCCAGCGCGTCGGCCTTGTCGGGGGAATGCAGACCGCGCTTCTTCATCTCCTCCTTGGACTCGAGCGCCAGGCGGTTGTCGGTAATCTGGTGGAAGTACTCCGGCGCCACAAGGTCATACTTGAGGTCATCGTCGTCGGGCAGCTTAGCCATCGGGCCCTGCAACCATTCCTTCATGCGGGCCCACATTTCCGAGCGCTTGTTGAGGTACACCATCGGCTTGTCGGCGCCTTGGCCAAAGTTCACCCCGTTCACCGGGAAGTTGGACTCCTTAAGCAGGGTGACGTACGGGTAGCCGATACCACCGCTGTCCATGAAGACGTAGACCTTTTCAAAGCCGTAGGTGTCGTAAAGCCAATTGACGTGCTCTTTGATGCGGGTACACATCGCCGTGACGCTCGTCTCGTGGAAAGCCTCAATCTTGAGAACTTCAGGGCCGATACGCGTGGCAATTGCCGTATCGTCGGAACCGGGGCCGGCCAAGTCCACCCCAACCACGCACACCGGATGCTCGCCCGGGTGGAATTCCATGGACGGCCGGGCCATTGCGGCTTCTACGATGTTCTGCGGAATGAACTGGCAGTCGGACGCGTTCGGGAACTCGCCCCGGACACGGACGCGGACAAAGTCGGAGTCATAGCCATAGAGGTCGATCCAGGCCTGGATAGCGGGCTTATTGGTAATCTGGGCCTCGCGGCTGTCGATCTTGAAGCACGTCCACTGGTCTCGGTACTTGTGGAAAATGTCGTAGAAAGCGCCGGAGTTTCGGGTAGGGTTGCCGAAGACAAAGAACATCGGCTCACCGTCCGTGAGGCCGCCTTCTGCCACCTCATAGATTTTGTCGTCGATACCGGAACCCTCGTCGAAAAGGTAGAACGACGTCGAGTTGGCGGCATGCTGACCGGCAAAGGCTTCGGAGTTCTCTTTGCGGCAGGACTGGGCCGAGACAAACCATTCGGAGGGCGCTTCACGACTGCGCAGTTCCATGGAGCCGCGGCCGTCCTTCACGTCGAACCAATCGTAAGTCAGGGCTTTGGTCGTCCAAGACTTGATCTGGGCCCACGTACGCGTCGCCAGCTGACCGTTTGTCGTAGCGGTCACCGTACCCTTCGCGTAGGGCCGGGTGCTCATGATCCAGTCAATCAGCCAGGAACTCAGGCAGGACTTGCCGATGCCGTGGCCGCTGCTGACAGCGATCCGAATAGGCTTCACGGCGTGCCGGCCATCAAAGGCGTTCTCACGCACCTGGCGGCCAATCTCATCCATTACGCGGCAACTCCAAGCATCAGGGCCGTAGTGGCAGTTGGGATAC
>OIYS01000188.1_pt1 | contig 44992 bp, 54 predicted proteins | sample 1588271 | NCBI WGS metagenome assembly OIYS01 (sample SAMN03283286) | human gut metagenome | biome: human-associated habitat; material: feces | host: Homo sapiens | place: Peru | collected 2012 | reverse complement strand
GGGCAGAAAAAGGGTGCAAAAAATTAGAGGTACAGTTTTGTCCGTACCTCTGTTCAGTTTTTAGTTAGTCAAGTTTGAATTTTTCCAGCAGCTCAGCAGGTGACATATGAAAATAAAAGCATGCTTCATCCTGCGTAATTAATATTATTAAAGCTATTAAAAGGGGATAGGCTCAAAAATATTTAAAGCTGCTTCTAAGCCTATTATTTGCCCCTGCTGGCGGTATATCTCTGTTTTTAAAGCTCTAGCCATCCGGGTACGTTGCTTTTTACCCTTGACATACTTGTCAGCATATATAGCTTGCATTGCTTGTAAATGTTGCTGCTGCTGCTCCAGCTCAAATTTTAACCAATCAAGGGGTGTGGTGTTTTTGTCTACTACCCACATTATTTAAGCACCCCCATATTATCCAGCGTTGCATCCCAATCGATGGACAAAAACAAGACAACAAACAAGGTTACCGCCCAACGTGCAATTTCCTTAAGTACCTCATTTGTATGTTTAGATACCAAAAAGCACCCAATCAAATAAGACAAATATTTTTTCACTTTTCTTTTGTACCTCCTAAACTTATAGTTTTAAGGGTTATACAAATAACTCTTAATGAGATACACAGATTATTACTAACCTGTGTATCCGATAAAAGTTATTTATTTTGCTACCATATAGGCGTTGACAACATCTGTAATATCCTTACCATACCAAGTGTAATAGTTATCCTGACACAAAAACTCCATAGCATAGTCAATAGAGGTTGCCTGCTCATAGTCTGCTTGATACTCTTTTTCAAAATGCCCGGCAAGGCAGTTGCAAAAATCAGCTAGGGTAATAGTAGCCGGTTGCTGGCGTGCAAGGTCTATAAATTCCTTGTATGCTTCATAAAAGCAATAATCCGCACAGTATCCGGTGGGCATTGCGTCCTCAGTAAACTTTTGAGGTAAAGCAGCATCTTTTTTGTGCAACAGTTTGTAAAAGTTGCTATGTTTATCCTTATCAATATACATAGGTTTTTTGAAGTCACCCCAGCGGTTGACAATGTAAGCAATAACACGGCTTGCACCTTGTATGTCTTTTGCATAATAGTCGTTGCTTGTCTCCTCTACATAGTAGTTATCGTAGTTATCACAATCCCATTGCAGGTCTAACTTATCACAGATAGCACTAAATGAGTGGTTGCGCTCATCCTGCCAAACGTCCCAATAGATGTTAGCGTCAATAGCAGTTTGACATACTCTTTTTTGTACGTCGCTGGGTAGTTGGTCTATAGTGTAATAGGGGATGGCTACAGATTGAGCCAGCACGGCAGTCAGTGCACCAAACACCTGTTTAGTGTTAAAGTCACCTGTAGTTACTGATACATTCCAGCGTGTGCCCTTATCGTCAACGCTGGTTGCGCTAAGTCCGCTACCAAAAGTAGCTAGTTTGTTGTTAATCTCATGCATTTGGTTATAACTAATATCGTTAATGCTGATTGTATAACCCATAATGTTTTACCTCCTATAAATATATTATGTTTAAGAGTTGTAATAAGCTCTTAATGAGTACCACCGCCGGGGCGGTAGTACCGATAAAAGTTTATTAGTCTTCTTTTTCCTCGTTGTAGTCGCTGGCAAGCTCTGTAAGCTCTTCTAATAATCTCTCCTGTTCTTCTTTTTCCTTGTCTTCTAACCAGCGGGCAATATCAGACAAATATATAAACTTGTCAATTAATCCGCTATTTGTGCAAGATACTATATGCATATATCCGTTTAGAGTAATCCAAGTATCATTCGGGCTATAATTGTCACTGCTGGCTCTGCCATCGTAAAAGGCTTGCAATGGGTCAACGGGTAAAAGATGCAGCAGCTCTTCTTCTGTATTCTGCATAATATAGTCATCTTGCAGGTTGCAGGCACTGCAATAGGTATTATGCAGCTTTACAAGGGCATCCGCTGCTTCATCATGTTTATAATAAGGGTAGGTATAATCATGCAAAATACTTTCAATGGTAGACAATACAACCATGATTTTGTCACAGCTCATTTACTTGTCACCTCCTCCACCTTGAAAAGAACGTCGGCAAGGTCAAACAGTCCCAAGTCAGCAGCAGCACCGCTCAGGCTGCCCATAGACAAATCACGGATAACAACTTGCAGGGTAGTCGGCTCACCATTAAGGCAGCTTTCACATTCTCCAGCGGTTGCCACGTCGCAAGCGTCGCAAGACATATGCACCAGCAGCAGCAGGGCGATGATTGCAAGACACACATTTTTCATTTTTTTTGTACCTCCAAGGTTATTAAGTTTTAAGAGTTTAATAAGCTCTTAATGAGTACCACCGCCGGGGCGGTAGTACCGATAAAAGTTTATTTATCCCATGTTTGCAAGTATCTTTTTTGCTCATATACTTGTTGTGTGCTGTAGTCAAGTGCTATGCACCGGATAAAATCTGTATTGTAATGGCTTATAATCACAACATCAGTTGCAGCACCCTTTGCATACGTAAACAACATATAGCCTGTATAGCCAGTATTTTTCTTAATAGTACCCAGCTTTAACTCAGGGTTTATAATATGCTTTTGTCTTTTCATTGCTTTGCAACCTCCATGGCGAATACTTCTTCATAAGCTGCAGCAGTTGCTTTAATTTCATTAAGGTAATGAGCTGCAGCAAGGTAGTTATGCTCTTCAAGGTATACCTGATATGACATAGTAAGATATTTAACGTGGCAACGCAGGTTTAATAAGGTTTGTTTAAAAGCAGTTTTTCTCATGTTTTTTGCCTCCATTTTGTAGCTCTGTGTAGCTACATGATATTTAAAAAATATATAGAGAGTATCTGTATTTTTTGTATCTCTCTATGGTTATATAATACCACATGTAGCTACAAAATGCAAGTACTTTTTTCAAAAAAATGTAGCAAAATGTAGCCACGCATGATATAATGAAGATAACAACAAGAGAGGAGGTTATATAATAATGTATGATAATGATAAAGATACAGTAATTAGAGTACGTGTTCCGCAACGCTTAAAAGATGATTTTCAATCCTTGTGTAAGCATAAAGCTATTAATAGTAGTGAGTTATTACGCCAACTAATAACACAATGGATACATGAGCAGCAAGACGCTACAATACAGCATAAACGCAGCAGCGATATATAATAGGAGCTGGCGTGTGTATAATAATGTAGTAATAGTTATAATGGAGACAATAGTTATCTATAGTAATACAACCAATGACAGCTCAAGGATATAATGAATGTAGTAGGAACTGTAGATATAGTAGTTATTGTAGTTATGGTAGATACCTAGGGCATATATACAGATACATTTTATGTCTAATTTTTGCCTAAACTGTACTATACGTTCACTATAATGTACATATGTTCGCAATATCTCCATAAAAACTAGGTAGTTATATATGCCTTGCTTGCTTATCTCATGGTACAAGCTGGTTAAATTTAACATAACATGTATTATCGGACGTAACTTATACCCTTGGGAGCGTCAATACTGTGTATGCTATTCAGATGCAGTGTATACTAATTTGGCAGCAGACCCGCAGACCCCGGGGTACGGGGGGAAACCAATCAATCTCTATATTATATATACCCTTTCACAATTTTTGGCAATTTTTGAAGTTAGGAGGTATTAAAATGCCATCTAAAACAACTCGTAGAAGACCTAAAGGAGAGGGTTCTATAATAACTCTTCCTAGCGGTAAAGTACGTGTCAGGGTTGAATTAGACCCTGTGGATGGCAAAAGGCGATGGCTATCAGCCACAGCAGACACAAAAAAGGAAGCTGTGGAGAAGCTGAAGAAGCTTCAGAGAGACAAAGAGGATAAAGGTCTGCAAGTAAAAGCAGAAGAAGACACAATAAAGTATCAGGGTGAGGTGTACCTGAAGCACCTAGAAGCTCAGCGGATGTCAGGGTCTGTAATATTGACCACGAGACGTGTCCTGAAGTTCCTAGACAACACAGCTAATGGCTTAGCGTTATCTAAGGTTACCACTCATACTATAGATACCATGCTCTTGGAATGGCAACAAAAGAACTATGCAACTAATACCTATCTTAATTACATAGGACGCTTAAGGCTCTTTTTCAGATGGTGTGTAGAACAAGACCTTATTGGAAAGTCACCTGTGACCTCAATGAAAAAGACACCAAAGAGTGACAAACCTAAGCATGAAGTGGTTGTCTTATCACAAGAGGAGCACGAGCGAATCAAAGCTTTCCTCCTACCACTATGGGAGCACAAGGAGAAACCTATGCTGAAGTATCAGTTCTATGCTTTGTATTGTCTTGCCTATGAAACAGGCATGAGAGAAGGGGAGCTGTTAGCTCTTACGTGGGATTGTCTTGATGATGCTGCTAATACAATATCTGTAAAAAGAACCTTAGCTAAGGATAAGAATAACAAGACAATAGTCACATACCCTAAGACACAAGCCGGGTATCGCACAATCAAAATATCTGAGAAGACAACACAGCTTCTTATGTCTTTAAAACCCCTTAGCTTTGACAAGTCACCATATATCTTCTATAATAGGAAAAGAGATAGCTTCTATGTGGAGCGGTTGCTTATTCATGCATGGGATTTCACTAGGAAAGGCGCAGGTATCACTAGACCTTTCACGTTCCACGGAATAAGACATACCAATGCATCCAACATGATTTACAAGCATGTGCCTATCGCTCTTATAACGGAACGCTTAGGACATACCAGCATAGCGGTCACCTATGCTATCTATGGACACATCTTGCAGGAATGTTCGGAAAAACACGTTGCTGTGATAGAAGCTTAGCATGTGACACTATAAAGTCACAAACAACAGGTTTTACAAGGGAATACATTGTCAAAATAATACAAAGTTATTACCTAGACAATATATTTCTTTACAATCTATTTGGTATAACCATATACGTGTATTGGTTAAAATAGTTTCATTAGAGCCTGTAAACCGCATGGTTAAGCCATTCTTCAAATCATGGTCACTATTTTGGTCACTATTGATTCAGAAGACACCTATTGATGTACTTATAGACACTATCCTCATCTATAAGCCACCTTTTGCCACATTTGAAACCCGACAAGCATTTAGACCTCACTAGCAGGTAAATCTTGTCGGGTTTATTTTGTCTTAGAATCTTAGCTGCTTCTTGGGCAGTTATAAGATTTACTTTATCAGCCATTTGTGTTGTATCATAGCACCTTTAGCTTTACCATCTGTATCTACAAGTACAGTAAGCTCTAGTGCTTTATCAGCCTGATAGTTCCTTTGGATAGAGATAGGAACATATGCACGTTCATTTACATAAGACACACCAGCACCCAGCTCCCAAGAGGGGCGCAGTTTAGACAACACAGGAGTGAGGTCTACAGTCTGTTCTACAGTAGCCTTTACTCCCGGTGGTGCATCATTAGCAGAGCCACTAGTGCTATCAGGTTGACAAATAGTACCAGCAGTTCTTTTAACAATCGGCACACTCACTTTCTCGCCATTAATAACAGCGACATATTTGTTAGACAACACCAAGTCCTCATCATCAGGGTTGTCTTTGGTCTCAGCATGGATTCCTGTGGTAGACAAAAGTCCACCCTTGGAATCTGAGCTGGACACAGGGGGTTCTGAAGCTTTGTTGTCTCCTCTTAGATATAAGTAGCAGCAACCAGCTCCAATAGCAAAGCTCAGTAAAAGAGTGATTATATTCTTAGTTCTCGTGGTAAACATAGCATTACATACCTATAATGGTTTGCAGCAGACTGTTTGCAATCTGCAAGAAGCCAAGGAGGGGTCTATATTCGGGATTGAACGATGAGGATAGAGTATCCACGAACCACAAGAAGACAAACAGGGGGATGGATATTAAAAGACCATAGAGGAAGAAGGTCTTTAGTTTCATTAAGGTTTCTTTCATGATATATAGTCTCCTATAAGAAGGTTATTTAAGGTAATAATAAAAATACCCTAAGGAATCCTTAGGAGGTATAGGAAACCTTAGGGTATCTATAAGTATCTATTAATTAGGTTTATTAGTAATAATAACAATTACCCTTAGGTATCTATAGTATCTATAGAACCAAGGGTATCTAAGGGTTACATATGGAATCATATAAGGTCATATGGTATCTATAGTAACTATAAGGTATCTATAGTTATCTATAGGTATATATAATGTCCCTTTCCTACTCTTATCGAGTATGTGACCCATTAGTTTCACAGGTTTATATGACCCATTAGCTATAAAAGTTATCAACCACAGTAGCACCCCCAAATTGTGGTTGTCTTTTTCTATAGCGTTCCGGAACAAGCTCAGGATTATATTCTTTATGTAGAATACCAAAGTCAGAATCCCACCATTTCATAAGCTGTTCTTCTTCAAGTTCATCAATGCCCTGTTGAGCATCCCTGTCTAAGCTCTCTAGCCAAAAGGCAACAGCCATGGTCACAGCATCAAGCCTATCATCGTGAGCAAGCGCACCTTTATCTCTAGTCAGCCTTGTGAGCTGATAGATTAAAGAATACTTTTGGTCATTCTCATACACCTTATAATCATCATAGATAACAGAGGTGTTGACAATAAGCTTGTGACGCATCATAACAGGTTCAAGTGTATCAATGATACGAGCTTCTTTCTGCTTGTTGTTTTTGACTTCCGTATAGGTACAGGGGTGAACCTTATTTAGCACAGGCTTAAAGAGCTGCCCCCACATGCCATCACCGAAGTTGGCTTCAGAGACAACATCATTCACACCCCAAAACTTACACTTATTAGCTAAGATATTGAGGGTATCATCACCATAGCCATCACGATAGCCACCAACTTCCATAAGGAACAGGTAACCATTGAGGATTTTGATAACAGCATAGGCAAGCTCATCCGCACCACGTCCGGAGGGGTCAATAGCCATTACAGTACCTGTATATTTAGCAGTCTCTTTAGACCTGTCAAAGGGGGCATAGAAGAAGTCACCTTTAAGGGCAGTACAGGGTACATCTTTTAGGCGTTGTTCATACCCACTTGCCCATGCCCACTTCATAGATGCTTCATCCATATCTAGGTCAGCCACAATAAAGTCAGCCACTTTGAGCGGATACTTTTCAGCATCAGAGAGGTTTGTATCAAGCAGGAACTGCAAGGCGAAGCCAGCTTTACCATAGGACAGTCTACGTTTGAAAATTTCTTCATCATTGAAGCGTAGAGGGTCAGTAGGTTTACCTGCTAATGTAGGGTCTTTATCAAGAGCATCAGCAATGAAGGTATGCAATCTGCTGCCATAATTATCACGAGCCTTTTTATCCTCAGGGTAGATAACAGGAATAATGGTGCAGGAGTAGCCACGATTTTGCAATTCATTATAAAGAGACATCTCGCATTGTGGTGTACCTAAGTAGACTATCTGACCATTAGGTTTAAGGATAGAATCAAATTCCTTAACAGCTTCACCTAGCTTATCTCTCTGTACCTGCGTTGCAGAGTTTGAGGGAATCTCAATATCATCAGCAATCAGCAGGTCAGCACGAGAGCCTGTAATCTGACCATAGATACCTACAGACTTTACAGAAGGTGAGATGTCAGGCACAGCAGGGGCAACATCAAACAGGTTCATTGTGTCTCTGTTACCTTTGGTTGTATCAGGTCTTAAATGCTCTAAAAAGGGCAGAACATTAAGGATACGCTTAATGAAGACAGCGTTGGCATCAGCACGTTCCTTTGAAGCAGACACAATCTCTACTTTAATCTGAGGGTTATTCCATAAGCTCCAGCCAGCAAAGGCACAGGTAATAAAGCTCTTTGCAGCACCACGGAACGCTTCAAGAATAATGCGGTCACTAGGGGGATACTGCAAGTAATGTGCCATTGCATATTGGATAGGGGTAGGTGGTGGAAGACCAATCATCTTCCATAAGATAAAAAGGAAGACCCTGAAGTCCTCCTTAGCTTTGGCAACCTGTTCATCTGTCCATTCAGACATCAGCTCACCTGCCCATCAAAATCAAAGGTAGGAATCTCTTCCACTACCTTCTGAATCTTATGTACCCCTTGTGTTTCGGGGGTAGTCTGCAATTTGTTCTGCTTTAAGAACTCACGCACCTTAGCAAGAAAAGCAGGGTTGCGACGTAGCTCCGGGTCATCAAGACCCTCTAAGAGGGCATTGACTTCACCTATAGCAAGCTTATCAAGTAGTTTCTCATCTATCTGCATAGTTTATCACTCCTTTGTATTCATAAATCAATTCTCACACGATTGAGAGGGATTGGGAGTGCTATTTGAGCATTGAAACACTCCCATAGGTATAATCACATAGGCAAGAAAATTAAAATGTTCAGATAGGCTCTCAGGCGTTACTGAGGGCGTTTTAACTTCTTACCTTTTAATTCTTCAATGTAATCTGTTTTATTGGTATCCACAAGACATACATCATATGTCTTAGATAAGGTACGGATAGCAGCAGCAGTTCCTTTACCAAAACGGAAAGACCACAGAGGGCACTTGCAGATATGGCAATCACGGATGTTATCAGAAGTACCTGCACAGTCCATGCATTTTAAACGGATAGCACGAGTGAGTGAAGGATTCTTAATATCAGCGATATACACCTTTTTAGCCACGGAAGTCACCTCCTAAATGGATAAAGCGGTCTCTAATCTCCTCAGTACGTCCCTGATTCCAAAATTGCGAACCTAAATATCCACAGGTTCTACGTGTCACATTCATTTTGGTTTTGTCTCTATTACCACAATTCGGACATTCCCATTCCAATCTGCCATTATCTGTGACAATCTTAATTTCACCATCATACCCACAGACCTGACAATAGTCACTCTTGGTATTCAGCTCTGCATACATAATGTTGTCATAGATAAACTGAATAACAGCCATAACTGCATCAATGTTTTTGGTCATATCAGCACACTCAATGTAACTGATAGCACCCCCCGGACTGAGCAGTTGAAACTCAGATTCAAATTGCAGTTTGGTGAAGGGGTCAATAGGCTCACGTACATTCACATGATAACTATTAGTGATGTAGTCATGGTCAGTGACTTCCTTAATTACCCCAAAGCGATTACGAAGACACTTAGCAAACTTATATGTGGTGGTCTCCATAGGAGTACCATAGACACTATAGCCTAAGTGCTCCTTAGCTTTCCATTCAGCACACTTATCATTAAGGTGTTGCATGACAGAGAGAGCAAAGGGTTTCACAGCAGGGTCAGTATGGGATTTACCGAACATTGCCATACAGCACTCATAGAGACCTGCATAGCCAAGGGAGATAGTGGAGTAGCCATTCTCTAACAGCTTGTCAATCTTCTCACCTTTTTGCAGACGAGCAATAGCACCATACTGCCAATGGATAGGGGAGACATTAGAGATTGTACCTTTAAGGTTTTGGTGTCTTACACGCAAGGCTTTGTGGCACAGCTCCAAACGCTCATCAAGAATAGACCAAAATTTGTTTTTGTCTTTGCCAGCAGACAACGCCACATCCACAAGGTTGATGGAGACAACACCTTGGTTGAAGCGACCATAGAATTTGGCTTTACCATTTTCATCAAGATAGGGTGTCAAGAAGCTTCTGCATCCCATAGGAGGGTAGCAATGCCCCACACCATCTTCGGTCTTCTTATTCTTCAGCATAATCTTCTCAGACAAATAGTCAGGTTGCATACGCTTAGCAGTGCATTTAGCACACATCTCTGTAAGGTAATAATAGGGAGTACTCTTACGGATGTTGTCTTCCTCTAAGACATAAATCAGCTTAGGAAAAGCAGCAGTAATCCATGCACCTTTTTCATTCTTGACACCCTGATAGCGTTGGCGAATGATTTCCTCAATAACCATAGCAAGGTCTTTCTTCTCCTGTGCACTCTTAGCTTCATTGAGGTACAGAAACAATGTAACAAAAGGTGTCTGACCATTTGATGTCATAAGAGTATTAATTTGATACTGCATTGTCTGCACACCCTTAGTGATTTCAGCTTTCAGTCGCTTTTCTGTGATATAGTCTAAGTCCATTTCATAATACTCTGCCTGAATATCATCTAGTTCCTGCTTAACTTCTTCTTTAATTTTTTGTCTTGACGTATTGACAAATGTAGCTAAATGTGCTACTGATACACTCTGACCACCATATTGGTTAGAAGCAACCTGCGCCATAATCTGAGTAGCAATATTACAAGCAGTAGCAAAGCTATGTGGCTTTTCAATCATAGTACCATTGATTACAGTGCCATTTTGGAGCATGTCTTCCATATCTAACAGAGCACAGTTGTACATCTTTTGGATAGCATAGTCCATATCATGTACATGGATGATACCTGCTTTATGTGCCTTCATTACATCCGGGGGGAACAACAGCTTTTCAGAAAGCTCTTTAGAGACCATACCTGCCATATAGTCACGTTGGGTAGACAGGATAACAGGGTTCTTATTAGAGTTTTCCTCATTCACATCTTGGTTGCTGAGGTTGACAATATCAAGCACTTCACTCAAAGCACCTTTGGTATTACGGATAAGCTCACGTTTATAGCGATAGCGAACATATTCTCTAGCTACCTCAGGGTAGTAGTTCAACATAAGCTCAGTTTCCACAATATCCTGTATCTTTTCTACAGTCAGTGTTTCTTTTTTTGCCATCTTTTCAACAACATCAGCAATAGCCTTTTTTGTCTTTGAAGCTACAAAGCCAGCCTTAGAGATAGCATTAATGATTTTGTCTTTATTAAAGTCTACGAGAGACCCATCACGTTTCTTAATTTTCAAATCTATATAGACCTCCTTTAAAAATAAAAAGAGGGATACTAAGCTCCCTCGTAAATCTTACCAGCGTGCAGGATAGCCACGGACATCCACATGGACACCCCAACTATAGATACCAATACCATCAGCACCAGCAGTTACCGCAGCATCATACAGGGTTTGCAACATAACACCATCAGGGCATTGCACATCCGCAGCAGTACCATAGATATGCTGACTGTTAGACACACCACCTACCTCAGCATTGTGGGCAGGACAGCGGTAACCACAGGACAGCACCAAAGGCTTGCCAATGATAGCACGCATACGCTCTAATACCTGTACAAGCCGTGGGTTGATGTCAGCACCATTGTGGAGACCACCACAGCCACACTTACAGGCAAATTCACTAGAATCAAAATGAGCAGATAATTTCACTTATTACATTCCTCCTTTTTAAAAAAGGTCTTATACAGCAAGACCCAAATCTGAATCAAGACATACATAATGGTGACAATATACACCCAATCGGACAGAGGGATGCCCATGAGGGATAGGGTGGAGACACCAATAGGAGGGGTTGTCTTTACAATTTCATTGTCCATAATTTCCTCCATAATAAAATAAAAGAGGGTCAGCTTCTAGCCAACCCTCAGTAACATTATGCAGTAGCAGTAGTGGTAGCAGGTAACTTAAGTTTCAGATAGAGCAGTTCTCTATCCTTATCTGCCAACTTATCACGCAGAGCTTGCATAGTGTTGCAGGTAATCAGAGCACGAGTTTTCTCACCTTCCTCATGGATGGCGGTGGTAACTTTACAGGTGTTTGCAGCACCCTCAAAGCGCAGGGCATCAATGTTACGATTGATACTTTCACCAACACTAGCTACTTTGTATCCGGTTTCTTTTTCATTCATGCCAACAGTGTAGAAGCCGTCGCACATACCACTTTGGATACCACGCAGACTAGCTTTGATGTCTTGGTTGTCTAAGCCTTCAGACAGCTCTGCACGAGTTACAGCACCTTGGAAAGCAGAACCATTACCACCCCAGCCACCAAAACCACCAAAGCCACCACCAAAGGCAGCTAAGAGGATAAGATATACAAAGGGGTTATTCCACATCTCATTACCATTAGAACCTTGTTTGGCGAGCATCAGGGCATCACCGAGACCTACGCCAGCATTAGCCATTTCCATTACTTTTCAACTCCTTTTTGAACTTGGTTGATGTATGCTTTACCTGCATTGATGTCTTCATCAGACATGCCACGCTTACGAGCTTCTTCCTCAACCATTGCTAACAGTTCAGGGGAAACCTGTTTCAAGGCTTGCATCATCATCATTTGCATAAGTTTGTTTTGGTTCATGTTATATTGCATAGTGACTAGTCACCTCCTGCTATTATGATAACATGAATTAAGGAATTGAAAGTTGTAACTAAATAGCTATAAAGTTACTTGAAAAGAACAAGATATACCTTGTCATATATTTGTCTTAAGGCACGTTTGATACAAGACACATCCTCGTGGTACTCCATAGCTATCTTCTGCTGGGAGTAGTCACTAATAATGATTTTGTCGAGTATGTCTTGTTGCTTTGGTGTGAGCTTAGCTTCTGTTGTGATTGCCTTATACTCAGTGAGAGTAGAGGACTTAAGCCAAGCACGAGCCTTTTTACGATTCTTTTCCATAATAAAAATCCTTTCTGCCCACCCATAAACCCCTAAAGGGAAGACAACAACCCTGTCTTTTTATTTAACTATAATAAGTTGATAGCTTCAACTTCTTCTTTAGTTGAAGCAGCTTCAACTTTTTCCTTAGCATCACGATAAGCACTATGTAACTTATCACTTCTCAGTGCTACCTGTGCAATGATACCACGCAGGTCAGATGCAGTTACTTTTACATCTTGATTGTCTGCCGTAGTCCATGTGAGGAGGGCAGAAGTACCTGCAACTTCAAGAGCAATAATAGCTGCATTGATTCTATCTCTTGCTTTCTCATCGTAGTCAAAAGAGTAGCCTTTGTACTCAATCGGTTCTACTTCTGCATTATCACGTTGAATTTTAAGAGTAAGAATTTTATGCTCTTTGATACTTTCAACGCTTTCTTCCTCGGTAGTCACAGTGACACCTAAGTCTTTAAGTGCATCCTCGGAGATAGACAGCGGAATGAAGATACCATCTTTGCCTAGTGCTTCCGAAAGGTCATATAAGTTATCATAGCTGTTAGCCTTATACGTGTATGTATTCATCAAAATCACCTCTTAATTAAATACTATTTCGACTTTAAATTTCTTTCCTACGTTGGCAGCAGTAAACATACTTGACACGCTGGATGGTACACGTTGGACGTAGGTGTAAAAGCCTGTTGCACTACCTTGATATGATATTTTGCCTACTGTCAAATTAACAGTTACACTCGTTTCAAGCGGAGTGATGTTAAGACTAATATTACGGCTTCCACTAGTTATGCCCTCTTCTTTGAAGGCAACGTCAAGCCAACCACCATAATAAGACAGGATAACAAGCGTAACGGCTCTGCCATCGTGTGTAACATTGCCTGTAACTTCACCATAGTAACCATTGTTGTTATTGTAGCCATATTGACCACCTTTAGTTCCCATGGTCATTACAAATACATTCTCATCAACTGCACCACCGCCCTCAGCACGCTTGAACATAAATAGACGATTAAGTCCCATATTACATCACCTCTATGATAACTTAGATGCTTGTACGATGCTTGTTATATTATTACTAATATCTTTTGTTATTAAAATATTAAGTAATAAACCTGTGCTCGTAATCGCTAAATCAGAAGGACTGCCTGTATATTTTATTGTGCCACCATTAGTTATAGTAAGAGCATAATCAGCAGCAGATGTAATGTAGGCAGTAAATACTAGGGATTCTCCCCCACTTAATATAGAGGTGAGATTCGTCAAATTTAAAGTAAGATTGCCTGTTGCATTATATAAAGTTATAACAGAAACAGGGGTAATAGTAGTACCACTATCATGGGTTGTTTCATATTTTTCTAATTGCAACTTAGCTACATAAAAATACTGTTGAGCAGACCAATTGTTTGCTTCGGATGTACTTACACCACCACCGCTAACAGCAATAGATACATTACCATTAGTATCGGGTGTAATGTTGTTTACAGACTTAACATAAGTGGCAGAAATTACATTACCAGCACCATCATGTGTTGCTGCACTAGCCGTGCCGGTATAATTTGTAGCATTAATTGACCCTACTGGTTGCGAACCTTGTCGCCAATTTATTGTAGCACCAGCACCCATTAAAGAGAAGCCGGAAAAAATGTCAGTTCCAGCTTTACCTAAGAGTGCATCATACACAGCCTTATTAGCAATAGCATTAGTAGAAGTAGAGGACAGTTCAGTATCAACAGTAATACTACCACCACCCTCAACATTAATAGTTACATTACCACCAATATCGGGTTTAACACCATTGACAGACCTAACATAAGTGCTTGTAATAAAGTTACCTTCGGCATCCCTAAGAGCACCATATGCAAAAGAATTTTTACCTAATTTAGTATCTAAGGCTTCATATACAACCTTGTTCTGTACAGGGTTAGTCGAAGTGTTGGACAGTTCATTATCAACAATAACATCAGAACCAACAGTAATATTTACATTGCCACTAGCGTCGGGTTTTGTTCCGTTAACGCTCTTAACCACTCCGCTAACATCTGCTTTAGTAGCATAAGTTTCAGTAATTACATTGCCTGCGCCATCTTGTGTAGCTTTGGCTGCTGTGCCTGTATAGTTAGTAGCATCAATAGATGCAATCGGCTGTTCTACAGGATTTTGATACCACTTTATAGCACTATCAGAATCTCTATAAGCAAAAAGGCTCATACCCTTTTGAAATAAATTTTCCTTCGAGAATGTATTATTTTTATCAAGACTTGCCTTATTTTTAAGGGCAGCTTCAATGACTTTGTTCTGTACAGGATTAGTGCTGGTTGCAGACAATTCAGCATCTACAGTTACATTAGAACCCCCACTAACGCTAATATTGACGTTGCCCTTAGAATCGGGGGCAACATTATTTACAGTCTTAACACAGCTATTAAGTTCTGTCTTAGTAGCGTAAGTGCTTGTAATTATATTGCCATCACCATCTTTAGTAGCTTTCTTTGCCGTGTTTGCTTCACCTGTGTATCTTTCGGAATTGATAGAAGCAACAACAAAGTTAGGTGAACCATTATACCACTTAAGACTGCTCATGCCATCTGCCATATAAATATCATCAAATTTATTTGGAGAAGTAAAAGTGTTAGTGTCATCAAGCACAGCTCTGTTATCAAGTGCTGCTTTTACTACTTTGTTCTGAATAGCGTTAGTCGAAGTATCAGATAAAGCATCATCAACAGTTACGCCACCATCAGCACCATCTTTACCCTTAATGTTCACAGAGGGAGGGTTAGTAAGTCCTGCTTTATTTGACCAGCTTAAGACACCATCCGTAGACACACTAGGGACAAACACATTGACATTCTCACTATAATTCTTAGCATTAGTTGCATAGGTACTAGCAGCATCTCGGTAACTCTTGGCTTCACTTGCACTACTTCTTGCATCAGTTGCAAAGTTACTTGCGCTGTTTGCAGCAGACTGTGCTGCTTCTTTGCTGGCGTTGACATTGGTTTCGCTAGTCTTAGCGTTGGTTTCGCTAGTCTTAGCGTTGGTTTCGCTAGTCTTAGCGTTAGTTGCACCTGTCTGCGCTTGTTTGGCATTAGTTTCTGCGGTACTTGCAGCTTCTTCTGTCTTGGTTTTAAGGGCGTTCATGGTTGCTGTGAATGAACCTTCTTCATTGTCTAAGTAATGTTTGGTTACAACATCCTGTGCTCCTGTAGGGTCAGCTATATTAGACATACGACAGTTACGTCCCTGCCATGTATTACCTTCCTCATCAAGAACAATAGAATTAGTCTTAGACCAATCACTTGCTTCTTCTAAGATATGTAACTGCTGAACTTCTGCAATAGTCATATCTATAGCTTTCAGGATACTAGCATCTGCCCAAGACACCAAACGAGAGGTAGGGGTCTTACGATAAATTTTGACAAGGGCATCCTTTGCAGGAGCAGTATCAAACATAATTCCACGATTACTTACAGTGAATCCTTCAGATACCTCAGCATCATTCACAGCCACATGCACAAAGGAAGGGCGCAGGTAATCAAAGGGAATAGAAAAATTCGTTTGAGAACCATCCGCTGTGTAAGTAATGGAGGTTGCCAATTTAATAGCTATATTAATCATCTCCTTTACAAAAAAAATAAAAAGACCACCAGCTCTAAAAGAGCCAGCGGTCACCAATTCAATTTATTATCTCCTCATCTGAGGAAAATTATCATAAAATTTTTGTTTGTCTGCATACATTGCTTTTTCGGCATATGCTGTGATTTCCACAATATCTGAGAAGACACCAGCAGAGTAGCCTAAAGCAGCTAGGGGAGGGTTGTCTTTATCCCATAGGGATTTATGGAAAGACAATACACTTCCAAGGAACTCATGGATTTTAATATCAAACCCAGCCACTATAAATTCATCACCCGAGATGTGATAGCAGGTATAAATAGGGGAGATAAAGGTCTCCTTAAGCTTAGCTGCAAAGTCCTTTATCAGCTTATCTCCGGCACTGTGTCCAAAGTGGTCATTGGTATATTTCAGACCATTGATGTCTGCGAAAAGGATACCAACGAAACCAAAGTGATTAGTGGTACTGTCACGCTCAAAGGCTTGCTTATTGTACAGTCCGGTGAGAGCATCACGCATAGCACCTTGCTCATAAATGCGAGTTATGTCCGCTAAAAGTTGGGCATAGCTATTTTTAAACTGTTGCTGTATTTCACGTTGAATATCAGCACTTAATTCCATGGGACAGAACTCCTTTCATTGTCCGTGCAAAGCAACAATGGATAGGTATGGAGTTAGTAACTGTACATTGGAATCACCTCGGGGAAAATGTTATCTAGCATAGAAGCGAGCATAGGGAATATCTATGCCACTATCAAAAATAAATGTAATAGCAAAGAATATAAGAAAAAGGATAAGAGATATAGTAGCAATAAGTTTATTGTCTTTCTTTTTACGTATCTCACAAATAGCATTAAAAAGAAAAGAGACTATCATAACTACTATGCAAAATGCAAAACTACCAAAGAAAAGATAGACAAAACCTCCTGTCACAATATCTACAAAAGCTTTTGAACCCTCTATGTCAAATATTATGCAAAATACAGCTGAGATTAGCATCGTCCAAACAATGATAGTTAAATACTTCTCCACATTTTTTATCTTAAATCTTTGCATAAGCATCACTCCTAATAAGTATTATACCACATTATTTTGGGACTTGTATATATTTGTAATTTAAGTATTTCTTATTGGCAGTTCTGAAAATACTATTTTGTTTCTTATTCAGCTCATCAAGTTTAGCACGCTTAGTGTCTGCATCCATAGTTTTGTCTGCATACAGCTCCCTGATAGCCTTAGAAACTTTCATAGCATCTGCCCTAGCTTTACGCATACCTTTAAGTTCTTTGTCCACCTTAGGCTTCCTACCCTCAAAAGAGGCATCTGCATATTGTGTCTCCAACTTATCAAGACCACCAAAGAATACATCCTTGCTACGAGAAGTACCTGTACCCTCAGTATAAGTAAAGCGAGTATATTCAGTCCATTTCTTACTAGGGGTAATATTATCCCTAGCCACCATATCCACAGCATTCATAAAAGTATAACCCATAGAGCCTGTGAGACCATAGATTGTATTGTCTATCTTAATAGGGGACAGATTAGTTGCCTGTCCAATACCACGTGCTACCATAGAGGTGTACTGATTATATTGGTTCTTAGGACTGAGCTTTTCAAGACGCTGGTCAACTAAAGGACGATTACGATACATAGAGTGGTTTGTCTGCCATTCATAGAATTTCTCAATGATAGGGGGAGCACCGGAAGGAGCAAGGTCTTTGATGAGCTTATAGACAGCATCAGCAATAACCTGCTTATCTTCACCCTCAGACATAACATCTAACAATCGCTCAGGTATAGAGCCAGCTAGTTGTCCGATAAATTGTGGTTTAGGATAATCATAGATAGTATCACCTATCTTTACATACCACGCTTTATTCTTCATCTCCATAGGCATGTCCTTATACCAATCTTCATCCTTGTTCCAATACCACAGTAACAGGGTAGGGAATAGTACATGCTCTGCCATAGCAAGACCAACACTGAGAGGATTTTTAGAAAGCTCTCTAGCTGTCTTTAAAGTACCTTGAAAAGCAGCATTTAAAAAAGGTGTATGCATGTTAAAAATTTTAACAGTAGTACCACTCTTCGCAAAATTAAGGGTACTGTCAGAAGCAACCATAGCAGCTTCAATCATAGAAGCACCACGTCCTTTAGCACGTCGATAAAGAGCCATACGTGGTAACTGTTCCATAGCTTCACCATATGCTACATTCCAATTCCATAATACTTTGATAGGATATAAGATTTTATCAAGGGCAGAATCACTAATGTTAGGGTCTACAATTTTCCTAAAGTCTTTATTAATTTCAGCAATAGAGCCTAAGCGTGTGGACATAGTGACACCATTAGACCTAAATTCTCTTTTGTATTGTCTAAGCAGAGCACGTTCTCTGTTGTTGCGGATGATAAGTTTACCAAAAGCATTGTCACTATTGAGCATCTGCAATCCCTGCCAAAAGATTTTCATAGGAGCAACAAGGGGAATGTGAGAAGCACTACGCCCATCAGCGTTCATAATAGTTGCTTCAAGAATATCTTTGCAGAGGTTAGCAGTAGCAAACATAGGTGTGCTAGTAGAGCCAATACGTAAAGCTGTTGCTGCACCATGAGAGATTTTCTCAATAATGTCAAGTTTAGAAGCACTTATATTGCCATCTTCGGAAGTCATAGCTTCATAGAGACCTTTCATCATACATTGGTAGTATTTAGGATGCCCATCTTCATAGACAGTAATAATTTGTGAAGCGTGCTTGTATTTACCATCTTTTACAGGCATCATAAGAAAATGTCCATTTTCACCCTTAGCTAAATCAGCAAGAGCAAGACCAACACGGTTGCGCTCTACCTTAGTGACAATACTCTGCATATTCTTCATAGCCTGTACCATAGGGTCTTTGATGATACGCTCAGAACCCTCAACAGTCATAGCTTTATGGGATGCAAAGAAGTCACTTGTACCCTCAATCTCAAATGAACGAGACATAGGGATATATTCAGGGTATTTTTTCAAAAAGGTATTAGCAACCTTTGCAGGGATAATCTGACCAGCAACAGCAATACGCAACACATTCTCATTCCATTGTTTCCAAAGGTTAGAAGCCACTTTCATTTCAGGCAGTTCTTCTGCTTTAGCAATGATTTTATTACATTCTTCAAGAGTATGTGTTGTCTTACGTCCTGTTGACATAACTTCTAATTCATGCTTAGCTGTTTGGTAAGTATTAAAGGCTTCATACATATCCTTATATTCTGTCTCTGCAAGCCACTTTTGGAGTTCAGCACCACGCTTACCTAGTGGTCTTAGGGGTACTATAATATCACTAGCAACAACATTATTAAGAGCGACATTGAATTTTGTTTGCAACATCTTAATAGCAGCTCTAGTGCCTAGATTATTACCATTCAGAAGACAACCAACAGTATCATTACCTGCTTGCTTTGCATACTGTGCTAAGACAGCAGGGTCATTCTCCATAGCTATCTTTACACCTTGATTATCCTCATAGGCTCTTATGCTTTCGTCAAGGTCAGCATACTCCCAAGCAAAATGCTTTTTAGTAGCAGTCCAAGTACCAATGAGTTTATCAATTCTTTTGCCAAGCTCTTTGTCTGCCCAATGGAACATACCAGCAGCTTTGCTGAAGTCAGACTGAGAACCCCATCGGCGCACTTGTTGCCCTAAAAGGTTCATTTGTGCCTGATAGAATCTATCACTTGCAATAGCTTTTTCAAACTCAGCATAGGCAAGAGGGAAGTGTTTCTTAGCCATCTCAGGGTTGACACAATACTCATTCATAAAGGCAGCACGCCCTTCTTCTACATAGGTAGCATAGTTTTCGGGGGCGTATTTATTACCATACTCTCCTCTCTGCCATATAGAAGTAGCACCATCATAAAGTTCTTTTTGAACTGCTGTATCTTTACCCCAACCAAATTTATCAGACAAACCATGACCGATTTCATGGCAGATTACAGACCATGCACGGAAGCCACGGATACGAATACCTTTACCTTGGGGCATAAAGTAGCCTAAGGTTCTATCACTATCAGCTAAATCCAACCTACCGGGGCGAATAGGGAACATAGCTTTGGCTGTTTCCCATATATCCTCTGCACTCACAGGATGTGGGTAAAGGTTATCTTTACTATATTCAAGCTTATCACCATGAGCACCCTGCATAATTTCAGGTGTCTGCTTAGCTTCAAGATGCTCTTTAGCTAACTGATTAGCAATAGCATCCTGTTGCATTTGCTGTTCAGGCATCTGTTCAGGATAAGCTTTTTCAGCAGTTGTCTTGGGTTCACGCTTTGTAACCTGAGCAGGTGTAACCATCTCCTCATAGTCATTATCAACATCCCATACATTCTCACGATGTTGTTTACGATGCTTACGTTTCCTTTTATTCTTCTCTTTAGTAGGAGAACCTAACTTTTTGTTTGTCTCCTCAACTTCAGTCTTATCAGCCAAAGGTTCAGTAGCAGGGTTTGTCTTTTCAGATACAATCTCTGCATCCGTGATAGGGGTTGTCTTAGCAGACCAATCTGCTTTGACAAGCTTTTTAGTACCAATAGCAGCATCTGTCAGAAACTGACTGACAGCAAAACGAGCAGGGTGTTCTTCTGCATACTTACGTACATTTTCATCCATAGCAAGAACTGTACCTGCTGCGATACCACTACCCACAAAAGGTGTAGTCATAACCTTAGAAACTTTAGGGGCAGCCTTAGATAAAAGACCACCCACGCCATGTGTCACAGAAGCTGCCACAGTACCTGCCATCATAGGGAGCAGGGATGCTTTGGCTTGGTCAGACATCTCAGGAGCATTTTCAATCTCCTGTGCCTTCTGCATCTCATGTACCATGATAGGGACTTGAACAGCCAAAGGAATCCAAGGACTAGCAGCACCTGCCACATCACCTATGAGAGTAAGGGGGTCTTTGGTAGCCACATAGCGAGCATCATCCACAGCATCCTGCAAAGCTTGTGCAACCTTTTCTTGGGCAGGAGAGGGGGAAGGTGCATCAACGTCAGGTAAAGACATATCATCAATAGCATCAAAATTACCTGTTTTATAGGCTTCACCAGCAGCCACAGCAAGCTTCTGACCCGATTTATTTATGTCTGCAATCCATTCGGTAACCGCTTCACCAAAATCATCAAAAGGATTATAGCCTTGGTGCTGTACCTTTTGGAGTTGTTCTTGCCCTTTGGCTTGTAAATCACCATATGATTCATCACCAAGTTTATTTAAATCATCAATAATACTCATTATGAACCAAAGACCTCCTCCTCAATATCATTCACATCAAGACCATTACGTATAGCAAACTTATCAATAGCATCACGAATTTGGTCTTCATCTAAAGGTATGCCAGCAGCATTTTTGGGGTTACTATTTGCCCATATCTTCATCTCAGCAATATCCTTGTCTTTTTGGGAAAACACCGGAGTATCATTAGGGGGTTCATTAGACTGTGATGTCTCCTGCTCACTAGGGATATACCCACGTTTCTTTTTAAACTCTAGCAAGGCATTAAGTCTTGCTGTAGCTCTATTGGCTCTCTTTTGCAAAGCCTTGTATTCATCAGAATCACCATCAACATCAGGGTCTTGATAAGCTTTATACCACTCAGCATATGTCTGAGTATCTTTAATATATTGATAGCTATTTTCATATGACCAAAAATGTTTAGCTTCTGCATCATTACCATAGCCTTTAGCTGACTGCCGTGCTTGACGTGTGATGGTACGAATCATAGTAGCCTTAGTTGTCTCCGGTAAATTAGAGCTATTGATAATTTGCATCTGTTCACTTGGGTCATTGGTCTGCAAAAGAGCCATATTGATTCTGTCTCTTTCCTCAGCATCACGTTGAGCCTTAACACGCTGAGCCTGTGCCTGTTTAGCATAGATAGCCTGACGTATCTTATTGACACGCTGGGGGTTATAGGCAGCAGCAGACTGCTCTTTAGGATTAGCAGCTTTCATGCCACCATGGTAATCAGCAAGGTGCAGATGTCTGCCTGTGCCAGCATCATGGAATAAGACCTCACCAAAGTATTGCTTAAAATAAGACAATGCTTTATTTGCCTGTGCTTCGTCCACATTGTCACCTAAGTAAATATCCACAGCATTACCTTGGGTATGTTCTGAGTTTGGCATACCACCCACAGATGCATTATGCTCTGCTGTGCGATAACCGCTAGTAATCTGTGCATCCTTAAAACCTAACTGATAGATAGCACCACCAACCATAGGTAATACACTTTTCATAGTGGGGGACAGGTCTGTTAAGTCGGGGTTGTCTCCCTGCGAGATAGGCAGGTTAGCTTCAGGAATACCATCAGCATTTGTAGTTTCCGCAGGTAACTTAGACAACAATGCTTCAGCTTTTGAAAGGTCAATAGTACCATCAGGGCGTGTACACTTAGACACAATATCATCAGTAACTCTCAGATTAAAATTATCTGCAATCTTGGTATAGGAAGGATAGAGGTTAACCATCTGTTTCAAAGACAAACCATCTTCGTACTGATAGTCACCTAAGGCATCCAATCTTGCCGTATCAAAATCTTGGTCAGCAATCATCTGAGCAAGAGGAGCAACAGCTTTAATGAAACCATCTCTATCTCTAGTACCTAACTGCACCTTACGCAACGCTTCATTACCACGATTAAGGAAGTCTTCACCCTTAGCTCCACTATACACAAGGTCTTGAAGCTCACTAGAACCTAACATGACCATCTTCTGACGCTTATCATCATTGATTCTCTTGTCAGCTTCATTAGCTATTTTTATTGTGTCTTGAACAGCACCCTCATAATAGCCTTGGTCAAATGCTACTTTATTGGAGATACCATCATCACTGAAGTTAGCTCTGTTCTCCTGTAGGTACTTATTGAAAAGACTGACAGCTTCAGAGACACTCTTAGGCTTTTCAGAAGCAGGGTCATTTGCCCATTGCTCTTTGGCATATTGGCTTGCCATTTTACCAATGCCTTTTTCAAGAACAGCCATAGCATAGTGGTTATCTGTCAAGTCAAATTCATCACTAGAGTTCTGCAAAGCTGCCATGCGGTCAAACTTCTTCAGGTCTTCTTGTGTCTTACCTGCAAGGAGTTTGTCTGCATTGACCAATACTGCTTGGTCTTGGGTACGCTTCTCATCCGCAATACGCTCCTCCATGATATTCTTACCAAGGAGACCTAAAGATGATGCTAAGCGTTGTGCATCTACATCTGTACGTTGTGAGATACCAGCAGATGTATTGAATTTATTTAAGGACAGCGCATAGGGCATCTCCGGTTGTTTTGCAAACTGCCGTTGAGTACCTACCGCTGCCTGTACTTCTTTACTCAATCTTCTTACCTCCTGTAAATACCATTGCCAATACCTAGCTTCTCGTGGACGCTACGTGGAGCGTTGCCTACCCATGTCTTAGTAGCAGTCTTGGCTGTCTTTCCAATACCACCTGTAATCTTCTGCTGATTCATAATATTCTTAGCTTGTGTATAATTATTCAAGCCTGTTGCAGCAGAAGACAATAAGTTAGTGAATCTACTAGGCATCTTAGGAGCAGAAGCATTAAGGTTCTCTAAATATTCGTGAGTGGATTTTACCTGACGCTCACGATTCAGGTCAACCTCATTAGATTTACGTTTATAGTTGTCTTGGATAGAGGACACAGCACGAGCGGTATCGCCTTCGGCAGCACGTACAATGAGGTTAGCTGTACGTCCGCTCATGGTCTCATTCACAGCAGCCTTTACACCACTATTGAGTTGCATAGAGTTTAACCTAGTGTTGCTAATCTCCACAACAGCTTGGTCAAAGGCATCTGTGCGCTGCTGTTCTAAATCCATGATATTCCAATTCATTTCAGTGATAGCTGCCTTAGCCTGTGCGTTCATGGTAGCCTGTGCTGCCTTAGCTTGCGCACGTTGTCCCATGTAGTCACCTGCTACTTGCAAGCCTGTACTGATACCAGCAGCCACCATAGGACTGCACATAAGACATCACTCCTTTGCCGGATATAAAGTAAATTTCTGAAATGGCTCTCCATTGATTTCTTTGTATTTGTAGAATTTAGCACCTAACCATGTGAGCCATCTGATATGTTTGATATTCTTCATCCATACATAGTTACTGACATGCCATTGTACCCACTTCTTGAAAAAGGGTTTACAGAAACGTAAGAACTTAATAGGGTGCTTGTCTACTTCTGTAGTGCAGACAACCCATATTAAGTCAGCTTCAATACCACCAACGGCATAGACCTTGTGTGTCTCATCATCATAAAGACACAAAGCATCTTTCAACTCTAAAACAGGTGTGAGACCAAAAGAACAGCCTGAAGCATAATACCACTCTAGTCTGTCTTCCTCTCTCATGTTTTCTCTAAAGTCACAGAGCTGTACAATGTTTAATTTAGATACTTTTAAAATAGTCTTGTCCTCCTTTGATAGTTACCAATCCAACCTGCACCTACAAGAGATACAGGAAGTGGGGTGTCTGTTTCTAAACAAATGTTTACATTCTCGTTTTTTGCTTGGATAGGGAACTTAAAAGAACCTGTGGTAAAAGGCATTGCACCTAAGATATTAAAACGAGTACCTAAGAGCCTAGAGGTATATTCATAGACATAGGCTTGTTTGTCTTTAATATCAACAGTTATTTTGAAGTAGCCACTATCAGCATAGTTAAACCACATCTGACGAAGTTGTAATCTGCCCTCAATGAGAGCCTGAGTATTACCATTATCAGACTGCTTAACCATAATAGTTGACATAACAATCTTAAAATTATAATTGAGACCTACTATCAATACTTGGTTAGAATAATCACCTATAAATGCCAGCTTACCATCTTTAGCCTTAGCATATGTACCATCAGAAGCAACAGCACTATATTGTCTGTCCTGCTCATATATATCTCCAAAGATGTCACTTACATTTACTGTAGTTTCATCCTTTAGGGAATCATAGCAATCAGCAGGAATCTGATAGGAGTGTTTACAGTCCAACAAGATGCGATAGGCTTCACTATCAAAGTCAGTGGTATTAATGGTAAAGGAAACCTTCTCCAAACAATAGTAACCATTACGCTCAACTATCAGAAAAAGATAGTTGTCAATAAATTGCCCTCCATAGACAACACCCTGCATATCCCACTTAGACCACGCAGCCTGTACACGCTGGCTGTCGATAAAGAGATACTTATAGACATACATTGCGGTCTCATCACCTTCAGTAAGATAAAGCATGACATTCTCAACAGTAGAAGGTATGATTTTATAGACACCATTAGGGATGTAGTTAGGAACGTGAGATGTTATGTCTTGAACATCCTTAGCATCTGTGTTGTCTGCTGCGGTGAAGAACTCACGCACAGTAGTATACTTAGCTCTTTCAGCTACAAAGTAAACATTGCGTCCTGCATTGACAGGCTTAGCTTTAAGACTAGCTTCGTAGTGGGTAACAGCCGGGGACAGATTAGCACTTGTAGGCGTTAAGATACCATCAGCAGAGAGCATAAATTGTGCTTCTTGACTGAATAAGATAAGGTCAGTATCAAACGTGACAGCATTATAGAGGGTGCTAATGGTATTATCAGAGACCGCTAAGTCGATAGGGTCTGTATCCTGCACCTTGGTTGCACTAGTCATCCAAAAGTTAAAGAAGTTGGCACTCCTAGTGAGTATAACATTCTCGCCACTTAAGAAGCCTAAGCGGTTTCTATGGTAGAAGACATCATTTATTGTCTGTCCTATAAAAGAGGGGAGAGGGTTACTATCCTCATCACCAATATCCCTAGATTCCCATTTGGCTCTCCGGAAAGTAAAAGTGCCATTCGCTTCACGCACAAGCACATGAGGGAGAGTAGAAGCATCAAAGTGGTTTTTCATATTAGGTTTAGCACATTCTTTCCATACCTTTTCTTCCGCACTATACTTAACATAATAGTCATCAGTGTTACTGCCTTCTTCACCTACAACCTTTACAAGATAACCATCAGGGGCAGTAGCAGGAAGATTAGTAAACTTCTGCACAGATTTTAGTATACCGAAAGCAGCTTGATTATTGTAGCCATCATATACAACAGCAGTATTAATCAAAGACTTAGCAACACTGTAAGATGGTGTGTTGGTTTCCTCTTGCCACTCAATAGTATAAGCCTCAGCTTCTGTTACGGATGAAGTCGGACTATTTCCACGATAAACTGTTAACACACTATCAGCTACTGTAACCTTCCAACCATCTGCTTCACATCTATTAATCTCTGCTTTCATTTTATTGTATGCTTCTATATCAGCATCTTTTTCCAACACTGACAACTTAGGGATAGTTACAACAATTTTATATAAATTACGTACCACAGTAGAGGGAGTACGTCTTTTAATATATTTGTTATTGATATAAAGATAATCATAATTCAAGCCGTTAAATCTATCCTCTTGCTGCTGAACAGTAGTACCCGGTTGTATAGTCACAGTTTCCCCTGTTTCGGTTGTATACGCACTTTTCTTTAAATACAACCAAGAAGAACCTTTAGTAACCACAAACTCTTTTGTAACTGCTTGTTCAGCTAACTGTTCTACAATAGCATCAGTGTTAATCATCTTTGTATGGGACTTGTCGCTGCCGTCGGGAGTTTCATAGCTAGCAACAGTTTCACCATTTACAACAATCTTATACGTTCTGCCATACTGACCACTCTTAATATTTACAAGTAATCCCTGAGTATTCCACGATATATCATCCACTTTATCAGACATTTTGGCTTTCTGTGCTGTATTGGTAATAAAGGTATAATCAGCAATAGTAATAGCCTTAATATTACTGCGTGGACTTTGTGTATAAATGTAGGAAATATCTTCCTGCATAGTTACAGTTTTCTTATTACCCTGTAGGTCAAAGACATCAATACCTGCGCCTGTGAAGATAACAATATACTTTTCATTAGTATCTCTGTCTATAAAGTGAATCAAAGGCTTATTGATTGCATTACCTCTCTTACCTAGGGTAGCTTCAAAGATAGTAGGAGGACGCTTCTGTAAGCCACCTGCTTCACTAGAATAACCATTCAACTGTTCCTCTAACTGTTCAGGGTGTCTGAGGATAGGGGGTTGCTGAGACACACCACTAACAAGGTTTTTTATGTCTTGGTTAATCAATCCCATAATCTCACCTCAATCTCAGCTTATGAACATAGGTATGCTCCAGCATAGAAAAGTTATTATTGTCTACCTCAAATTCCATCAGATGCTGCCATGCTTCAGCAATCTCCTGCTGGGTAATCTTGGTCAGACTATCATCACCAAAGTAGGAGCTTTGGAAGACAAAACATGCCTTAGCTAAGATGTAGTTTCTCATCTGCTCCGGTAAGTTTTCAAAGTCAAGATAGAGCACCATCTCTACATCAAGAGGGTGTTCAAAGATTAGGGTGTCTTTGAACAGGTCTTTTACATAGTCACCTTGTCTGACAAGCTTAACACCATGGTTATCCTTAAGATACAAGTAGTTACTATTCCATGGAATCTTTTTGGTGTCTACGTCAGGGTTAAGGGTGAAGTGGGGTGTCTTGTTAAAAGTCCATCCACGTGACTGCTCTTGTCTGCTAATATTCCGCAGGATACGTAAGGCATTAATAGCATCCACATCTGTCATTTCTTCAAGACTGTTGATAGGAGCTTCACCAATAGTACCAATGATACTATTGACTGCATCAAGTTCAGTTAACGCTGTTAGTTGCATTGACATCTCCTTTCATTTTTAGAAAAAATAGGGGACAGCATACGCCATCCCCTAAGGTTAGTAGTTGTTTAAAATTAAGCCTGAGTTACAACACCCATGAAGGCTGCTTCAGGGCGCAGACCACCAAAACCTTTTGCATATTTAGCAATAATTTGGTCAGCCTGATATTCAGGACGGCGAGCATGTTCCATACCAAGACCTTTGAGGGTCAAGATACCAGCAGAAGACGGATGTGCCACAATGAATTGGCAGGTGTCTTTATAGGTAGTAGGGAATACATGACCATCGCCTTGCATAACATTCTCGTTATCTACACCACCCTCGGTCAGCAGAGGAGCTTCAATCAAATCAAAACCAATCAGTTTCGGAGGGTTGTTACCCTCAATGGTCATAGAAGCACCATACAATTTGTTGATGATGTCTTTGTTGGCAATCAGAGCGTTGAGTGCCATCGGTTTGATGTAGCAGTTGCGACCTGCCAGCGGAACATTGTTCTCAGACATTTTGGTCTTGATTTTCAACAGTTCCTTAAAGATAGCTACACCCATAGCTTCAGTTTCGCCATAGTCAGCGGTTGCCACAGTCTCGGTGACAATCAGACCTTTGCCAGTGCCTTTAACACCAGTAGTAGCATTGGTGGGCAAGTTCTCTTTGTCTGCTACAATCATCTTAGCTACTTCAGCCAAGATAGCGCAGTCCTGAGCAACAGCCAATGCTTCACCCATTTCCTTAGAGTACTTAGAACGCAGCTCAAAGTGGTTCATAGCTTCGTCGAGGTCAAAAATCATGCAGTCAGAGGTCAGCAGACCATCCAGCACAATAGTACGCTCATTGTGTTCAATGGGAGTACGTAAATCATCCAAGTTCTTACCTGCTTTCAGGTACTTAGCCTTTGCACGACCAACAATGGGGAAGATAGCAGACTTACCATGTTCAATAGTACGCTCAGAGAAGCGACCACCGGTAATAGTGGATTGAGAGAAGGCGGTGAGAACTTCACCGGTAAACATTTTCAGAAATAAACCTAAGCGGTCTTTGCCTTTATCAGATTGTGCAAGACCGGGATTGGCAATAATCATATCAGCCATTAAATCACTCCTTTAATAATTTTGAATAAAAAAAAATAACCCTCCGCTTATGGGAGGGGGTTGACGTTTTTGTCTTAACCGAAGAATTTAGAAGCAGCGACTTTACGCTCTACTTCCTGCATATAGTTGGGGTCTTTGCCATAGCGTGGGTCACTCATAGCCTTAATCATCTCATTGGCATCAGTATAGCCTTTGGATTTACCCACATTACCACTACCACCCAAAGTAGGATTAGCAGTACCATGTTGTGCTACCATTTGAGCCTTTACACCTGCAATGTAAGCAGACACAACAGACAAATCATCTTTGTTTACAATAGCATTGAAAGCACTGACAGCACCTTTACCTTGGGACTGTACAAATTTTTGGATACGCTTGTACTCGTTGATACCACCAGCATCCTCAATAATCTTGTTAGCAAAAGCATCAGCCTTAGCTTGCCAACCTGCAAGAGCTGCTTCTACAAGAGCTTTAGGGTAGCCTTTTTCTTCCAACAGCTTATAGCTGTCTTCAGACAACTCACCCTTCTCATTATATTCAGCTTCTAAGGCAGCATAGTCGATACCTTTACCTTCAAGCGCAGTCTTGGCAGATTCAATCTCACCTTTAGCTTTTTGGTACTCTTCCTGCTCCTCAGCAGGTTTGTCTTCTTCTTTGGTGTCTTTTTCATCAGTGGTGGTTTCTTCCTCACCATTGCCACCTTCATCAATTTTAGTGGTGTCAATTTCTTCACCATTGGAGATAATAGTAGTATCTGTAATATCTACCTGTGTTTCCTTTGGTTCTTCATTGACCTGTGTGTTCTGATTTTCAGTATCAGCCATTAGTTTCACTACCTCCTTGTGTTTGCTGATTCATAGCATCCATAGCACCTTTGGTTGCATTAGGTACAGCAGCCTGTGCCATTGCCATCATTTGTGCCTGTTGCTGTTCCTGCTGAATCTGTTCCGCAGACTTAATCAGACCTGTGGTATCAAGATTGCAACTGTTTGCCCAAGCACGAGCCACACCTTCCCAATTCACAACAGATGCTGCATCCGGAATCTGAGCAATACCCTGAATAAAGACAGTAAGCTTCTGTTGGTCATGTCCACGTCCGATAGCTTCCATGCCTGTAGTTACGGCAAGAGACACAATATCTTTAGGGACATCAGCGATTTCACCTTTTTTGGAAAGGATATTCAAAAGTGTGTTAGCCAAGGGGAGCTGCAATTCTTGTGACAGGATAGAATAGATACCACCAAGGGTGTCTTCTAGCTCATTAGCCACATAGCGTATTTCCTCAGCCGTCACACGTTCACCACTACGTTGGACAGCAGAGTTTAGCATAAAGGCATAAGACAACCTGCTTTCAATAGCATCAGCAGTCATTTTAGCAATCTGCATATCCTGTGTCTTGTCCAGCGACAGGCAAGTAACATCTTCCTTGTTACCTGTTACAAAGCCACCATTCTTTGTCTTCATAATCTTGCTAGGTTGTGTCACACCATTAGGGCGCACAAGGTAAATTACAGAAGCAGCAATAGCAGACATCTCTGCAATGGCTTTAGAGAGACCTTCTAAGGTCTTTAAGTCACCAATATATTCCTCAACATATGAGCGACTATAATGTTCACCATCCATCTTAAAGAGACGGACAGGAATCCAAGGACAAACATCAGCAGGGAAAGACTGCTCATAGCCATCAATCTGTTTACCCTCAATCTCTTGGTAACTATAATATCTGTTGTCTTTGGATGAATAGGTGATATGTGTATAGACCTCAACCAATTCATCACCACGTTTGGTAGACAAATCAATATCTAGTTGTCCTAAGACTTCATAGGGCAGGGTATTGATAGCAAGTTTGTCACAGGTAATCATCTGAATAGGGTGTCCTACAAAATCTCTTTGTACTACATAACTATTCAGCTTATAGACTTTAATGCCCCCCTCTTTAGGAGGGAAGAACAGTAAAGCATTGCCAGCTATAATAAGCTGTTTCAGACACACCTCCATGGAGACACGCATCTGCGAAGATTCAAAGTATTTCTGAGCCGTTTGTTCTCTTTGTACTAATGCTTGCTCTATCTCTTGTTTGTCTTCGGGTTTGCTCTCATAGTATTTGAGGACATCATCTCGGATGTCTTGTCTGAAAAAGGGCGTGTTTGGAGGGAACAGAGCTAATACCAGCTTTGAAGTGAGGTTATTGACACCTCTCGCACCTACCGCTTGGTAAGGCGTAGGGTACTTAGTAGTACCATTAGCTTCTTTTTTAGGGAATAAAAAAGGGATTGTATATTTTGCACAATCCTCAGCTCTATCAATATACACTTCACGCTCAATAGCCAATCGCTCATATAAAGCTTTTGCTGTCTCTGCCATTAAAGGTTCACCCCTGTACCGCTACCAATCTGAGTAATGGTAAGCTTTTTCTTGCCCTTGGTCTTAGCGTTCGGATTTTCCTTTTTGGTATCCTCAGCAACATTATCAATCTTCAAGGGTGCTGCAACAGGGGCAGCAGCAGGAGCAGCTTGTTGTACTTTTGGTTTTTTACCGCACATAGTTCCTCCTCTCTACAACTGAGTGGGATTGTACACGCCATTGCGAGCAATCGTCAGTTGTTGTCTACCTTTCTTCTTGTTAAAGGTATCAGTAGTACCACCATACTCAGGACTATCAGGGTCTTTTGCATTGGTTTCCGGTACTAAGGAGGATGCAGATACGTCAGTGTTTACGCTGGGTGTCTTAATCTTCCAGCACATCTTATCACTCCTCATCATCATTTAGGTTAGCCATAGCCTTGATATGCCCCAGCACATCCATAACGCCCCTAATATATCCAATAAGCTCGTCGTTGTTTTTGACGTTGTGTGTCATAAGGCTACCAAGACTGTAGGCTCTCTCTAAATGTTCATAAATTACAGGGTTTACATATGGTAGTTTTTCTCCATCATCCCCTTTATTAGATACAATATTAATATTCATTGTCGCTTATATGCCCCTTTACTTTATTGTCTCTTTTGTGACCCTTTGGGTGTCCAAAGGATAGGCTTATAGTTTTTATCAATATCCTCATATCTGAGAATACGAGCAACCCTTGCCTGTGTCAGTGCTTCTTCCTCAGTCAAACCTGCTTTCTCATAGGCAGCCACCACAGCATCCCATGAACAGTCTTTGTCTAGGATTTTCTTTGCACCAACCTCACCAATCTTAGGGCAACCTTTGTAGTTATCAGTGGCATCACCGACAAGGGTCTGATATAAGAACTGATAATCAGCTTCTGCTTGTGTTGTCTTATGGAATGTATCCTGAATAAAGTTGTAAAAAGGGCAGGGGATAGACCGCATATCCTTGTCACCGCTGATAATAACAGCAGATGTAGAGGGTATTGTTCCATAGATACCTAAAATATCATCAGCTTCAAGACTTGGGATAGACAACACATTATAGGATTTCTTTACCCACTCAACAGCAGAATGATAGGCAAGAGGTTTTCTCTTAGCTGCACGATTGAGCTTATAGGGAGGATAGACTTTAGAGCGAAAGTAAGGGTAGCTGGAGAAGCACATGGTAATGTTATATGCTCCCTCATGTCCCATGTGACGCAGGACTTTATCAGTGATGCTGACAACCATTGTGTCAATGGCATCTTTTACTTCTGCTAAGTCAGAATGTAATGTCCACAGGTCACCATACCAATTAATTTCCTGCTCTGCTGCTGCACAGGTGCGAAAGACAATCATGTCAGCATCAAAGAGCAGATGTAAAGGTTTAGAAGCCAAGATTAAATACCCCCATCAACAGGTGGAGAAAACCAAGAATACCACCAATAATCAGACCATAGAAAACAACGCAAAACAGGATAACAAAGAGAACATAAATAGCGATAGCACTCCACTTCATTTAAAATCACAACTCCTTTCTGTACAGTTTTTACAGTTCATAAAGTTTTTATCAAAGATTTCAGGTGCAGCGTCAGCTAAGCGTTCCTGAATCATTTCAGCTAATTTTCTATGCTCCGGCATGGCTCTCTTGCATAAACGCTTAGGCAAATATTCATACCATGCTCTAAAGTTGCCTGTCACTACCAAGGATGTCTCAACACCTTGGGGCAGGAAGTAGGCAGCATCCTGTTCTGCAAGACCATCAGCAATACATTCTTTATAATCGTGAACCATAGGAAGCTTATGAATCATAGAATCCACAACTTCTTTAGGTGTTCCATGCTTTTTAGCAAAATCATAAAATCCATCAGGGATAACGAAGGTTTCAAAGACACTACCTCTAGCAGACTTACAGGTAAAGCTGAGATGGCGGTGTCTTGTGAGCTGTCCTAAAACACGCACAGAACATGTCACCAAAAAGGAAGCATAGCAGTGCTCCAAGACACTAAGATGTCCGCTCTCAATAATTTTCTTGATGGACTGCTCAGTAACATCCTTGCCATAAGGTTGACTACAGGCAATCTTCAGAACATCCATGTAGTTGGGGGTGATAGAAATAAGCTTAGCACTTACCATCAAAACAGGTCACCTCCTGCTACAAGTCCTTTTGCTTTGGTCTCTAAGGTATGAGGTGAAGCTACAGTTCTGAAACTACCCTGCTTACACTTAACTTCCACACGGATGCGAGTTACTATGCCTTCAAAATAGATAGGCTCTCCTAAGGAGTTCTGACGTTTGATATAGACCTTCTGACCAATCTTTGGTACAAAGGGTTGCTTTTGTTTCGACATAAGGCTTTACCTCCACAATTTTTGTTTGTCTTCCGAACCTAAAGGCTTCTGCTTTAGTATTCATAAAAATATCAATTTTTGTCTTACCATAATCACCACCGAACCTGTCCTGAACGATATAACTATGCCCATCTATGACAACTTCAGTTCCTAACGGCAAGCCATCACACGCCACAGTCACCCCTTGGATGGCAGGGTGTCCGCTGGCGGTGATGCCATCTGTCTTGCCACATTCGTCAAAGGCAGGGGTATAGGCGGTGCATATGACTAAGAGTAGAGTAGGGATGTTAAACATTTTTTCCTGCCCATTGCTCTGCCATAGCTCTAGCAATACCTTCAAAGGTCTTACTGCGCTCAATAGCAGTATGCTTAGTTCCTTTCTTTTTTCGATAATTTCCATTAGCATCTTTGCTACCAGCATTGACAAAAGGCTGAATATTTTCTTTAACAATATTAGTAGGCTTCAAAGGGGATAAGCCTTTCAACCAAAGGTAGGTTAACTTTGTATAAGGCTCACCGAACATCCATGGTTGAATACGTTGGGATTCTTTAGGTAATCCTACTACTCTTAATGGACGTGGATTCTCTAAAGCAATTCTAGGACAATCTGCATTTAAAAGAGACAAAAAGAACGCCTTAGCTTCAAGTGCTAGTGCTAGGCGTTCTTTATCAATAACTCCTTTTTTCGGATACATTCTACATGCTCCTGCATTTGTCATATAGGTACAAGGTGGAAAAGCAATAATCATATCCCACTTCTCTTTCAACAATGGGATAACATCCTGCTGCAAGTGCCATTCAGGATGCCCCCCACTACAGGGGATGATGTCACAACTATAGGCTTCATGCCCCAACTTACGTAACTCAATAGTTACACGTTGACTTTCTTCACATGCTACTAATATCTTTATTGTAATAACCTCCTATTAATGGCAATCAAACCAATTCCTACCAATCTTTCCCTCGGTATCTAATTGGCATCTGATTCCATAATATTCTTGTGTCTGTCTCATAGATTCTTGGGCAATTCTCACAGCTTCTTCTGCTATTTGTCTAGTTCTACAAGACAGTTGCCCCTCATCATGCACCCATGCCATGAATTGAAAATCTTTTCCATGGTCATAGCCAGCTTTAATCATATTTTCTTCCCATAGGCATATCCATTTTTTACATATCAGTGCACCACAGGATTGTAAAAGTAAATTGAGAGCTGAATGTAGACTTCTCACATGGAGATGTCTGCCATCCAACCCTCTTAAATATTTTCGTTTCCATTCTTTAATTTTGCCGTGATATTCAACCACGAGTGTATTCTTGACAGCTTCACGCAGCATCTTGATAGCAGGGGTAGCCTTCAGAAACTTATTCTTTGCTTTCTTACCCATAGCTTCATCACCACCGAGAAGCTTGCCAAGATTTTTATCTCCGCTACCATAAAGGAAGGCGTAAATACCAAAATGTTCCATAGGGTTCGCAACACCCTATGCGTCCATAAGGACAGCTCATAGTCACCTATGAGAGCAGACTATATCATCAATGCCCACCGCTTCCAGCACCATTAGCTTGTACTGTACTTCCCTTCGGAATAGTCGTTACACGTTCTAAATAGGAAATAGCTCTACGCAAATTATCCACATCATCATGTAGTAAACCTAAGGCACGATTACAGTTATGACAGACCAAACCACGCACTTTGCCTGTCTCGTGGTCATGGTCAACAACAAGTACCCCTGAATGGCAATCATTCATAGCAAAGTTATCACCATGACAAATAGCACAGACAAACCCTTGATTTTCTGCCATATCTAAAACATCTTCAAGGGTAAGACCATACACTCTTTTGTAGTATGCATTGGTGACACCATAATCTTTACAGAAGTCACAGCAGTAATGCTCAGAGGGAGCTTTAGGAATAAAAATAGACCCACAATGCTTACATTTCTTTGCTTTGAAATAGCCTTGTGGGTACTTACTTGGTTTTGCTGTCTGTAACTTTTTAGGTTTATTTCCTGCCACAATTTGTAGTGTCTTTTGTAGATAATCTTCTCTAGTCATTCTTCTCCTTTTTAGCTTCGCACGGTATTGTCTCAGTGAGAGTTCCACCGTTTTCAATGGGTTTATAGACCTCTATTTAGTCAAAGGTCTTCGCTTGGTTTCTCGTAGGTAATCCAGCAGCCTGTTGATTCAGTGTATGAATATCACCATTCAAGATAACATGGGCATAAGCACCTTTATCATAGGGATAAAGATAGTGTGCAAGACACCTAAGCTCCAAGCCACAAGCATCTACACCCACCTCATACCAACCTTCAGGTGCTCTAAACAACTCCCTGCACTCTTGACCATAAGGACTGCCAACGTGGGGGACTTGGGCAACATTAGGATTAGCATGGGTAGCTCTGCCTGTTACTGTACCACAAGGGTTTACGCTGCCATGGATTCTACCATCAGCCTTAACATGCTTCAGCCACGCTTGGTTGCCTGTAGCTAACTGTCCAAGACGTTTAGCTACCATAAGATACTCCTCAAAGACAGCAGCTAAATCTCTTAGCTCCTGTGGTGCATTTTCGTCACCCTTAATAAACTTAAAGGTATCACCATCAATCTTCAGACGCTCATCCTCATAGCAATCTTCATTTTCCGGCAGGTAGTTGAATTGATGCTCCAGCACCCATGCTACCTGTTGTCTGCTGCTAGGATTAAAGTCTTTATATCTTTGAATAGGTACACCTTTTTTATAGCCTAAGCGTTTGTTGTCTCTTTTAGGTATGAAGACCTTATCAGGTATCTGTGGCACAATAGACACAAGCTGAGAAGACAACACAGCATAGCGCAATTCTAAGGTTTCCCTCAGCTTTTCTGCCTTTTCTAAGTCAAAGACAAAACCATTCCGCTCCTGCTTAGACATCAGCCATTGTGCTTGATGCTCTAGCTCTATAGCCTTAGCAGGTGCGCCAATCTTCATGAGGTAAGTATAGAGCTTCTTGGTGACAGTGACATCCTGCACACAATAGGAGAGCATTTCCTCACTGAAAGAATCCCATGCATCCTCTTGCTCACCATACGTACCTTTAAGTTCCCCAAGGCGATAACCCCATGCCTTTAAAGACTGCCTACCAAGAAGCTTAGCAGGGAGTGTACCATTACGTACCCTAGCATGGTCAGTATCTTCTATGTTGCCACAGATAAGACGTGCGAGAACAAGGGTATCTAAAACTTGTGGTCTCCATTCTCGCTTTATGCGGAACTCGGGATAGAGCTTAGCTAGAACAGCACAGTCATAGTTAATGATGTTGTGTCCGCAGATGCACTCTCCATCCCTCAGAGCAGCGATTAATCGCATAGCTCCTTTTTTAAAATCATCAGGTCTGTAAGCTGAGATGTTGTTCTGTTCGTCGATGATTACTAGACAATGCCCCTTAGTGACATTGTCCAGCAGACCATCAGTTTCAATATCAAAATAGAGCATAGCTTACAGCTCCACAGTATCTTGCGACAGGAAGTATTCCATACGCTCACGCTCATTTTCAAGAGCATTGATTGTCTTCTCATGCTTCTGCAAGTATGCCATTTTAGCTTTATTAGCATTATGAATCATACTATTACAGTTCTTGATGCGAGCCTTAGCAGCTTCAACCTGCTTACGAGACAACCAAGACAGCAGGGAAGTGCACCAATCAATAAGCTTTTCTAAGATTTCAAACATCTAAAAATCTCCTTTCTCTTCTTCAGTATCAAAAGGACATGCAGGTGCTTCATACTCTGACAAGTCCTTTACAGCGTTTAAGATATTATGTTCCTTGTCATATGCAAGGTATCCGGCGATACCTGTGTCACCACTATATCGGTTCTTCAGCACCCTTACACGTACAAGGTTCTTCTTCACCCCTTCATCCTGTTGGTTTCTTTCAAGACCCCACACAGCATCAGAAAGCTGTGAGATAGCCTGTGAACCACGCAGGTGGGAGAGGGAGAGTGCGCCACCTTCTTCAGCCGGAGTACCCTCAGTTCTACGTAGGTGCGAGACAACAAGCATACCTACACCTGTTTCCTCTACAAGCGAACGCAGTTTCGTCATAAGTACATCGGTAGCCTTACGCTCATTTTCGATGTCAAGACCGCTGATAGCAATGGAGATGTGGTCTAAGACAACAAAATCCACCTGCTCACCTGTCACCATGTAACGGATGGTTTGCAGGAGGTCTTCACATTCAATAGAGCCGAAGTGGTTATAGAAGACAAAATTATCCATGATGTCTTCAAAGGCTTTTTTGTACTCGCTGTCAATAATAGGTCTATGGGCAGGTTTACCAAGCCTAAGACACACAAGACCATTGGCGGTATGCTTAACATTCTCTTCCAGCATCAGCATCCCTACTTTGCAATAGCACTCAGTACCAAGATGATAGGCTAGTTGTCTAACGAACGTAGTTTTACCTATACCTGTACCTGCTGTGATAACAACAAGCTCACCTTTTCGCAGCCCATCAGTCATGTTTTGCAGTGGGATGTCCCAAGGCAAGGGGTAGTTCAGTGATTCTTCATGCTTAGCCAAAACCTCCCACAGTTCATCACCTTTGATGATGTCAGCAGGGGTGTATGTCTTTGCTTCCCAAACAGCTTTTACAACAGCATCACTTTTACCCTCTTGCAAGCACTCATTAGGGTCTTTGCAAGGTAACCATGCTATCTTAAGCCTATTAGGGGACAGGATACCACTAACAGCCTTTACAGCTTTACGTCCGGCATCATCCATATCAAACATGACAATGACTTCCTCGAAGCTCTCTAACCAATTAAAGTTAGCTCTGAAGACCTTAGCAGCACTAGCAGCTCCTGTAGGGATACTCACAACAGGATATTTGTTACCTTGAACCTGAGAGACTGTAAGACAATCAATCTCACCCTCGGTCACTACCAGCTTCTTACCTCCACCTTGGAACAGATGTTGTCCGAAGAACCGCTCACTAAAAGAACCTCTAGCTTCAAAGGTCTTATCAGCATATCTGATTTTCTGCCCTAACAGCTTATTATCATCATCGTAATAACAAGCCACCTGCACAGGCTGACCATGCACCTTAGAGGTAAAGTAGCCATATTTAGCACAGGTCTGTTTTGTCAGTTTTCGCTTAGGCAAGGGGGAGACCACCATGTCCTGTAGGTCTATCAGACCTTGTTTCTTTAAACCACTTGACAATTTCTTCTCCTCCTTGTCGCTGCGAAAATAGGTGTTGCATGAAAAGCAATAGCTGTGTCCATCTTCATATATGGTTAGGGCATCATGGCTGCCACAAGCAGGGCAGGGTTGATGTGTCTCCATAAGTTACACCTCGTCAGTAATAAATTTTATGGGCACATTATAATGTGCTTTTAACTCATTCAGTACATACTGCTGAGCATCGGATATTTTCTTTCGTCCCAGCGTATCAGCTAAGACATACACAGAAGTCTCACATTCAGGCAGGTTATATCCGGCAACTGCCTTTATTTCTCTGTCGGTCTCAAAAAGACCATTATTGAAGACAATAAAGTGAAATCCTGTGTCAACTTCACCTTGTCTGTAAGCTTCCCTAAACAGCTCACGTTTGCGCTTACCCTTTAGGTTTCTTAAGACAACACATATCTGTGTGGTCTTAATGCGCTCTTTGAATTTAAAGAGTGGCAATACGCTCACCTTTTCCACGCAGGACAAGACCATTGGTGTCCTTCATGGTCTCTTTGAACCACCGAGAGGGAATCTCACGGCTGGCGTATTGGAAACCATGTCGCTCACACCATTCAGCTACAGTAGTCTTAGCTCCTGTACCGATTCTTGTCTTAGCGTTGGAGAATACAAAGCGTATGTCTAAATTTGGATATTGTTGTCTGATAAGCAGATGCTTCTTGCGGTCAGCAGCTTCAAAGATACCCTTGGCTTCGATGATAATACCATTAGGCAGGATGAAGTCAGGGGTATAGTGATGCTTCGTTGCAGGAATCTCATAGGCGATGGAGTATTTTTCATACACTTTAGGTACTCCGGCATTTTCTAGTTGCTGCCCTATGCGGTCTTCTAATCCGCTGCGATAGGGTTTGTTGAGGGTGGAAAAGCCCCCTCTGCGATTAAATTTTATAGCCATGATTAAAAGTCAAACGGCGGATTGTTTTCGTCAAACTCTTCCTCTGCAACAACCTCAAAGCCACAATCATCTGCAGATACTGCACCAGCAGCAGGAGCGACGTAATTCAGTACCTGAACTGCTTTCAGAAGCAGTTGGATGCCATAGACAGTAGCAGAAGCATAGAAGGGACGCAGAAGCATACACAGGCGAATGGTAGAGCCATTACCTACTTCCATCTCTTCATCCATAGGTTTGCCCTTCTTATCAAAGACCGCCATAGTCTTTTCGATAACATCACCAGCTTTGGTCTTGATAACAGCGTTGGTCTTCGCCTTAAAGACAATATCACCATCTTTGTCTTCATGGAAACCAAGGGCAGGGGCAGAGTTGCGACCATAGCGTTTGCCGTCAAAGTCAGGGGACTTCTTAGCCATCTCCCATTCATTTTCGATACGTTGAATCAGCTTATCAGTGTCTTCTTTAGACAATTTGATACCGCAGACATACTTTCCGGTATCCTCGCCATCAAAGACTTCGGTGCTGCGGAGCTTAGGGTACACCGCTTCACCAGCAGGGGTTGTAATTTGTGCAAAATCATTCTTTGCCATGTTTGTTATTCTCCTTTATTTTTAAATAATTTCAATATTCTTTAATGTTTCTTTTAAGAGTATAGGTTTAGCATCGTAGTGTTGTATAAAACGTGCAAAAGCAAGCTGTGCCCCTGTAATGAAAGAAAAGGTATCTTCAGGACTACAAGTAGCACACGTTTCTGCTGCCACTCTTTTGTCTACCACATACTTTGCAAAGACTTTATTGCCTTGGCAGTAGATAATAATCTTAAGGTTATGTTTAGGTTTAGGGATACGTACAAGCTTTTCCGCTGCTACATACCATCCGTGTCCTTTTTCACATTTTAGGGTTGCAGTTAATGAATGTCCCTCTACATTATTATCAAATTCAATGGCTACCTTACCAGACGTAGAGAGAATATAACGCACAGTACCTGTCCGCCCAACAATAGCCTCATTGCCATCATGCGCTGCAATGCATTTTACTCTGTCACCAATCTTAAATTTAGGCATCCTTAGTTACCTCCTTAACTCTTCTTGTCTTCACAGCAGGTTTAGTACCTTTGCCTGTGCTGCCACTTTCAAGACCTCTTTCAGTCTTAGACAGCTCCTCAGTGGCTTCTTCAATCACCACTTCTTCAATCTTGTGAATCAACAGTTGCGCAATTCTTTGACCAGCATCAACAATTTCGAGATGGTCACCTAAATTCTCCACATACAACATGATTTCACCACGATAATCAGAATCAATAATACCGACCTGATTAGCAAGTCTGAGTTTTGTGTCTCTGCCTGTAGAGGAGCGCAAGACAACCTCAGCATAATAGCCACTAGGCAGTTCCATAGCCAAGCCTGTACGGACAATAGCTGCCTTTGAAGACCAGCGGTTCGGTGTCACCGCAATGCGGTTAAGACAAACCAAGTCAAGACCAGCAGCTCCACCTGTCATTGCTTGGGGGAGTGTGGCTTTTGGGTCAAGTTTTTTGAATTTAATGTTTACCAAATTTTAGTCCTCCTTTGGATTGATTGGCATCTTATAGCCAAGTTTCATGAGCCATTCAGCATAGCGTTTAGCTTTAGCTGCATCTTTTTCCGCAGCTTCACCTTGCTTCTTGCCAGCACGTAGGGTGTATTTGATGATGTTGCCTTTGAGAAAACCAACAAATTCGGGAAGAGACAACACAAGCTGCATCAGCTCAATAGGCTCTAAGCCTACCATAGATGCATAGTGTTCATCATAATACTTTGTGTTGGGGGCAGAAGCATCTTCGATGTGATAGTTACCCTTAGCATCAATAGTTACATTAGCATCAAAGGGTGTAACTTGGGGGATAGTATTTGCATAGAATGGTTCCATGTCCTCATATGTGACATAATAAAGTGACCCCCAATCCTCCTTAGCCTCTTTTGAAGCAAGAAGCACACGAGCAGCATTGAGAGCTGTGCGATAGATGATACCTACACTGCCTTTGTAAGCCCCATGTGCAATCTTAATAAGTTGACCACAAAAAGCTTCAGATTTTAACATGAATAAACCTCCTTAAAATTATTGAGAAAAGACAACACACAGTAGGGAAAAATAGAAACGGCGCGATTTAGATTTGAAAAGCGTGTTGTCTTTTCTTCACTAAAGGTGACCCATTAGCATTTTCTTTAGGTAACTAAAGTAAACTAAAGGGACTATAAAGACAATAGAGACCTTTAGTTACCTTAGGTAAGTTATTATTAGTTATTAATAACATAACCTTAGGTACTTAAGGTCTCTATAGAATCTATAGGCATCTATAGTTATCTATTGTCTTCTTTCTTTCACTAAAGGTGACCCATTAGCAAAATATATACTTACTGTCTCTTATAATGTTCAAGTCTAATTCACCCTTTTTAGGAGGAACAGGGAGTTCTTTAGTTACTAAATATTGCAGAGATTCTTTAAATTCTGCAAGTACATCATGCTCTGTATAAAGCTCTATAAAAGCTTCTCTTACTAATTTATACATAATATCTACCTGAGACATAGGGCAACCATAGCTATCATGTATCATTGTGAAGTGGTTGATTCCTGCATCTTTACACTTGCAGACAGTGAGCTGCAGGTGACAAGCATCCATACTATGGATGAAGTTAGGGGCAATACCATTTGTTTGTCTGCTTTTGTCTATCTGCCCATTCTGATGGGGAGTATAGATACGATAGCGTTTTCCGGCACATCTGAGCTTGACAATTTCAATATCAAACTTGACATAGCTCTGTTGTAACAATAATCCTAATGGTGTAACCCATGACACAACATTTGAATTTTTTGTGACAAGTTTAGCACATTTATGTAACCAATCCATACCCTCAACAGCTTTTACAACTGTCTGACCTACTGCATCCCATATCTGACCAGCTAAATACTGTGCAGCCTGAAAATTATTAGACTGAGTGAAGACACAAGCTTCTCCTTGTTCTCTCATTGCCTTTTTTATTGTGTCTTCCATAATTTGAGCAGTATATCCTGCCTTTTTAGCACCATAGGCAAGTGTCATGGTGGGTCTTTTAGTAACTTTGCGGTTTACCCCAAAGTTTAACCATATTTGTGCAAGGGTTTTTGTGCCAAACTTCATTCTCAGCTTCTTTTCATCCCATTCATCAAGAGTGCCGTTTATTGCATCTTTTTTCAAAAATTCATTGACTTTTTCTGCCACTTGTGCATAGATGTCATTTGGTTTGTCTTGGGGTACAAGGTTTACAGCTTTACCGCCAATAGGGTCTCTAAGGATAGCACTGAAATGTTGCAGACCGGAGCACGTTCCATCCTGAGCATAGGGGAGACCTGTTACCCAACCGACAATAGAGCCATGCTCAGCTATCCATTGCTTAGCTTTTGCCCACTCAAAGCAGAAGGCAAGCATTTGTACAGGCTCATCTTGCTGAAGCCACCATTGATGCCCCATAGGGTCAGCAGCAGATGCTAATATAGCTTCTTCATGCTGATATACCCATGCAATTCTGTCATCGTAGCTAACTTTATCTACACCTGCTAAATTAGCACCTGTAATTGCAAGCCATTTGATGTCTTCTTCATGTTGGCAGGGAGGTGTGTCTGCAAAGAGCAATAAGCCTTTGTTTAAATCATCACTTTGAGGACTGAAAGAGGGGATAGGATAGATGCGACCTCTGAAGTCCATGTTCCACGGAAAGTAGATGTGTGCATAGGAGCTGAAGCGTTCTGCTGTGTTTATAATCGTATTTGCACGATTCTGCAAAGACATACGGCGTTTCAGACCTTTGTAGTATTCCACAGCCTTTTTCTTATATGCTTTCACTTCTTCTTCAGTAGCTGTAGCTGATGGTTGCTTAGGTGCATCATCATTTTCTAAAGACAACACATTTCCATTCTCACTAGAGCAGGGGATGTAGTTGTTTTGTCTGCATTGCTTCAGCACCTCTAATACCTGCTTATTGATTACCCAAGGGGTCGCTTGAATACTATTGACTGCTTTGTACACTTGCGGAATGTCAAGTTGCATAAGTCGCCGTTTGTACTGCTTACCAAAAATAGTATCAAGGTACTTTAAACGCAGGAGAGAGGTGAAGGAGGCAAGGTCACCATAATAACCACCATCCTCATAGCTTGTCCAATCTTTTGGGGGAATAATCATAGGACAGCTTTGTCTTGCATGTTCCAGCATGTTGTCTTCATTTCGTTGCCATGCTTCTGTGAATTGCTCTGTGGGGATAAGCTCAGAAGGGGTTTCCATAGTAGCTTCTAAGGTGAAGTAGTTTGTTTCTTCCTGTGCTAAGACAACAAAAGCAGTTCCTAATGTACGGATAGCTGTGTTTTGACTATCCCAATTCGGGGCAGCGTAGCCACATTTAGACATAGCCTGTTTGAGATAGACATAGCGATAATGAAGACCAACTCTCTTTTCTATACCTGCCAATGCTCCTTTATTGGTGTCTTGTGTCTTCAGCCAATTTTCAAAGGCTTTCATCTGATATTCGTAGTACAAACCACGTCCAGCCTTAGCAGCCACATCGTTCAGGTAGTTGCCTTTTTCACCTTTGAGGGTTAAGGCGTTCAGGATAGCGGATAAAGTAACACTGGCACAGATAGAAGATATGGTATCAATATCAACCTCATCATCTTCTGTGCGAAATTCTCTTTTCAGGTCTTCCAAAAGGAAAGTGTAGTTAGGCTTTACACCTGCTTTAGGTTTCATGTTCTTGATAAGCCATTGTTCGATGGTGTCTTTGACAGCTAACAGCTTGTGAGTGAAAAATGCTTGTCCAATAGGGGTAGCTGTATCTACCATGCTATTTTCTTTGGCTTGTTGCAGGTTGCGTTGCATCGTTTCATATCCTGCTAATCTGTAGGCAGATTCCAACTTCAATTCTTCTTCCATCATGTCCACATCTACTTGTGTCATTGTAAATACCTCCTTGTGTTGATGGGTCTTTCTTCATTAAAGGTGACCCATTGTAAAAAGCTTGCTTGCTTTCTTCTAATACGTGTATCCTTTGGCTTGCCTTGCTTGCCCAAAAGTACCCTTGCTTGCCTTGCAGCTTGGGTTGCCCCGGCATCCCTCGTTTCGTTTCGCTCCGTGCGTCGCACAAGACAACACGTTTCGTTCCACTCAGGTGAGCTTCGACAACCACGAACATCGTTTCGTTCCGTTCGGTTGAGGGGCAGAAAAAGGGTGCAAAAAATTAGAGGTACAGTTTTGTCCGTACCTCTGTTC
>OIYS01000182.1_pt1 | contig 46400 bp, 46 predicted proteins | sample 1588271 | NCBI WGS metagenome assembly OIYS01 (sample SAMN03283286) | human gut metagenome | biome: human-associated habitat; material: feces | host: Homo sapiens | place: Peru | collected 2012 | reverse complement strand
ACAATTATTAGAATATAAGGCAGTATGTTAATAACCTAAATAGCAACAATTTTGAAGGGTGAAATATTTTTTAAAAATTTCCCCGAAAAAAATTGACACTATCGTAAGGTTATGAAAATTTGACAAAAATAGAATAATATGTTACAATAAAAAACATAATTTAAGAGTTTATCTAGGATTACCAAATCTGAGCGATAAAGGACAATTAAAATAGTTTGATTGTTTACACGTAAGTGAGATTATATAGAAGTCTTACAAAGGAGTCTTAAAGTAGATTCTTTTGTGAGGCTTATTTTTTATAGGAGATGTGATAGTTATGAAAATTGAAAGTAAAAGACTTATTTTAAGAAACTGGGAAGATGGAGATGTAGAAGATATAGTAGATGGATTAAATAATATAGAAGTTGCAAAATGGATGGCTGCAATTCCATATCCATATACAGAAAATGATGCTAAACAATTTATAGAACATACGAAAGGTCAAGATGAAAATGTTAAAATTTCATTAGCAATAGTATTAAAAGCTAGTAATAAAGTTATTGGTGGTACAGAGATTAGAAATATTAATAAAAAAGATGGCACTTGCCGGTGGTGGAATATGGCTTAATGAAAAATATCAAAAAAATGGATATGGAACAGAGGCATTTAGCACAAGAAACAAGTATTGTTTTGATGTTTTGAAATTAAGAAGAATTGAGAACGGATATTTTCGTGGAAATGAAAAGTCAAGAAGAATGCAACTGAAATTAGGATATAAGGATGAAGGAATAAGAAGAAAGAAATTTCTATGTTTAGCAACAAATAAATATGTTGATGAATGTATTACAGGGTTATTAAAAGAAGAATTTATAGAATGGAGTGATAAAATTGAATAAATATGAATTGGAATTAATATTTCCAACGAAAGAATATAAAAAAGAAGTTGAGGAATATTTACAAGAATTTTTAGATAATGGAGAAAATGAGATTGCTGGAGATGGAGGACTTGACAGAATTAGAGATTTTGACAGGTGGTTAGAAAAAGTTCAAAATGATTTATCTGTTGATACAATAGACAAAGATAGAATTCCTGCAACATTATATTTAACCATAAGGAAATCAGATAGAAAAATAGTTGGGAATTTACAAATACGACATTTTTTAAATGAAAAACTACTAAATGATGGAGGACATATCGGAGATAGTGTAAGACCATCTGAAAGAAGAAAAGGTTATGCAACAGAACAAATTAGACTGGCATTAGAAAAGTGTAAAGAGTTAGGAATAGATAATGTATTAATGGTTTGTGATAAAGCTAATATTGGATCTGCTAAGTCAATTCAAAAAAATGGAGGAATACTTGAAAATGAAATATATTTTGGAAATGAGCTAGTGCAAAGATATTGGATTAGTTTAAAGAAAAGATTTGTTACTAATCCTAAAAATATGGAAATTGTTAAGGATGGAAATCTTAAAATAAAAAGCTTTAATAATGCAGATTTTGTTGGAGATATTGCATTAATTAAATTTAATAAAATGAATAAGCCATATATGGTAGAAAACATTAACTTATGTATGGCAAATAATAACTATAAATGGTTAGAGTTTTATGATTATAGTAAAAAACACAGATTAACTGCTATGTACAATGAAAATAACGAAATTATAGAATGGTATTTTGATATAGCTAGAAAAATAGAAAAAGACAATGGAATGCCTTATGAAGATGATTTATACTTGGATGTTGTTGTAACACCAACAGGAGATATAATATTACTTGGTGAAGATGAATTAAAAAAAGCACTTGATAGATTTGAAGTAAATAAATCAGATTATGATATGGCATATAATGAAGCAAAAAAACTAATTGAATTGTTAGAAGAAAATAAAGATAAATTAAAAGAATTTACTGATAAATATTTTAATAAAATGTTAAGGGAGTAGTGATATATATGAATTATTTTAAAAAATTAGTGGGAGACAGAATATATTTATCTCCCAAAGGAGTATCAGATGAAGAAATTGAAAAATTTACAGAATGGATGAATGATTTTCAGGTAACAGATTATACAGGGAGAAGTGGACAAATTACAACATTAATTGGAGAAAAAGATTGGCTTGAGAATTCAGCAAAGAATAATGAAAATAGAAACTTTGATATTATTGATTTGAATAATGATAAATTAGTTGGAACAATTGGATTGGAACACTTTAATTGGATTGAAAGAAGTGCTGTACTTGGAATATTTATAGGTGATGAAGACTATAGAAGTAATGGATATGGAACAGAATCGATAAAACTTTTGCTAGAATATGGATTTAAATATTTAAACTTACATAGCATAAGATTAGATCTTCTTGCTGTAAATGAAAGAGCACATAAGTGTTATTTAAAATGTGGATTTAAGGATACTGGAAAAAGTAGAGAAGAAATTTTTTTAAACGGAAAATATTATGATAAGTTACATATGGACATACTTGAATATGAGTTTGAAGGTGATTATATTAGAAATAAAAATGTAAAATAATATTAAATGTTAAGAAATTAGAGAAAAAATTTTCTAATTTCTTTTTTGTTTAAAAAATATAAAAAAGAATTGAAGAGGATATTGTGAGGTTTTCCCAAAAAGATTTATTAAAGGAATTCAACCTGAAAAAAGGAGAATTAGATTTATTATCTGGAGTATATCCTTGTCAATCATTTAGTTATGCTGGAAAAAAATTGGGTTTAGAAGATGTTAGAGGAACAATGTTTTTTTATCAAAAACAACAGATGAAGATTTTTTGATATTAGAAAAAATTTATGCAGAGTATCATAAATAATAAAATAATTTGTTAACAATCTTATTAAGAGAAGAAGTGAGAAAATTAGTAGTAATACTAAAAATTCTTGCTTCTTTTTTTATTTTGTCTATAACTTTTTTAGGTTTAATCGTTGTTTATGTTAGGAAGATAAAAAATTATAAAAATATCGGGATAATTTTATAATTTTTCGCCTATGTGTATAGGTAATCAAATTGCACATTGACAAATACACTTGAATATAAGTGTCATAACAAGCCACTTTAAGCACGTTACAGTTTATGTATATTAAAAATGTTTAAGGGAAAATATATGGGTAGCACTCCAACTTATAGTTATAAAAGAAATATTATTCCTGTCTTTTTTTCTTAATAATTTCAGCAATAGTAACAATAAAAGTTTTCGTGGAAGGTCTATTTGTATATGGAAAAAAATTATTTATCTTTTCTCGTGGAGTATATCTAACCATTGATGAAATTAATTTTTCTATGCCCCATTTTATTTTGTTACTATCTATATTTGAGTAATTTAAGTCATCTCCTGCTATTATTAAATTTGATTTCATATATTAGCTCCTTTATTTATATAAATCAAGTTAATACTTATTAATAACTAATTTATCTCATTTAAGGCTTGTTTAATTTTTTCATGGTTTATTTTTTCATAATTTTTAGTGTCATAATTATATACTTTATTATCTTTAATTTTTCTTATACCATAATATAATGAGTTTGGCATTAATTTATCTTCTTTTGCATAATTCAAAAATATGATATATATATCATCGCTATTTTTTTTACTTTCAAAATCTAACATATTTTCTGGGTCATATTCTTGTATAACATAATAATCTTTTATATCTTCTTCAATATCTTTAGATTTTCCTGCTCTTATTGCTTGACTACTCTTCGTAAACCTATCTAATGTTAATGCTCCTCCATTTCTTTCAAATACTACCTCTTTGCTAATATCAAATTCGGTTGTATTTTTTATTGTTTTTATAACATCAAACTTTGTTGTTGTATATATATTTATATCATCTGTATAAATTTTTTCATATGAATTATATTTTCCTATCAATACTATATCAGCATATTCGTAGAGATTTTCTATTGTTGGTGCATATTCAAATGATAATTCTTCTGATGTTGGCGCATTTTCATAAAAAATTTTTTCTTGGCTAGTTTCTTCTATAATCTTTGCTATACATATACGCTCACTATCTATTTTGTTATTAGATAAAAAGTTTTCCGCTGTATAATCTCCTATTTTACCCCCTTCGGCCTCTTTTACTTTCAATGAATTGTAGTTGTTGTTCACTATTATAAAGCCACCTAATATAAATATAGCACATGTAGGTAATGCTACCTGACATATTATTTTTCTTTTTAGAGCTTGTGTAGCTATTTCTTCTTTAAAATTTGATAACGCTATTATCTCCTGCATGCTACATTTTATTTTATTTTTTATTCCTCTACTCTCCATAATTATATCCTCCTTTATTTAGACTTTTTTTTATTTTTTTTCGTATCCTATGTAAAGACACTTTTATTTTACTATTTGAAACATCGAGTTTTTTTGCAATTTCATCAATTTTCTTTCCCTCATAATAAAACATTATAAAAATATTATAATCTTCTTCTTTCATCTTTTTTAGTGTATCTTGAATAAAGTTATTTTGCTCCTTTAATATTACAATTTTATCCATATCTATAGTATCAAAAAGAACGCTTTCATACTCATTTAGTGAATATGTAGGTTTATTGTCTCTATACCTTTTGTATATAATGTTCCTAGCAATTCCAGCAAGGTAAGAAGTAATTACTATATTATCTTTTGTTTGGTTTCTATTATTCCATATAGCTATAAAAACATCTAAAATTATTTCTTCCACATCTTCTTCTGACATATTTGAGTTCTTGTAATTACTTACAACAGTATATACATAGCTAAAATATTGAGCTATAAGCCTATTCATATCTAATTTTCCATTTGTTATATATTTTTTTAATTCCTCTCGCTTTTCCATTTTTTCCTCTTTTTACAAATCTTTATTATATAATACCATTTTTTATAAAAAGGTTACACTTTTATAAAAAAATCCAACTCTTATCGAGCTGGATTTCTTTAAATTTTCCCTTTAGTGTATACCTTTTGTGTTGTTTGAATTATTATTTTTCATCAACCAAAACCTTTTTTATTTCATTATTTGTTACTATTTAAGGAGAAAATTATTTAAATCTATTCACAATGCTTTCGGTGGAAACCTTATAAAAATTGTAACGGGTGGCGCTCCTATTAGAGCAGAATTGGGTTCCTTTTTTGATAGCATTGGAATAAACCTAATAAACGGATATGGCATTACCGAATGTTCTCCTCTTGTTTCTGCAAATAGAGACTATTTTAATGATTGTGCAACTGTTGGCGTTCCTCTTTCTTGTGTAGAAATAAAATTTGAGAATGTAACACCAGAAGGTGATGGTGAAATTTGCGTTAAAGGCGATACTGTAATGCTTGGATATTACAAAAATGAGAAACTTACTAACGAAGTTTTACAAAATGGTTGGTTTAAAACCGGAGATTATGGAAGAATGAATGAAAAAGGTCAACTATTAATTACTGGTAGAAAGAAAAACCTTATAGTTTTAGAAAATGGAAAAAATGTTTTTCCTGAAGAAATAGAAAACTATATTATGCGTATTCCATATGTTTTAGAAGTTATAGTAAAAGGTATAGAGAACGAGGAAGGTGCAGAAACCGGACTTCTAGCTGAAGTATTTTTAAGTCAAGATAAAATTAAAGAATTACAAATTGAAAATGTTGAATCAACATTGAAAAAAGATATCTCAAATGCATGCTTACAACTTCCTATTTACAAAAAAATATCACAAATAGTTATAAGAGATAAAGAATTTGATAAAACAACAACAAATAAAATTAAAAGATAATTTTTACTCTAAGTTCCATTCATAGCGAAATATACAGAGATACAAAATTTATAATATATCGTATCGGAGCAGTTATATAGCTGCTCCGATTATTAATATACCTATATTATCATTATATATTTGATTAAATTGTGATAGAGGTAATGGACTTTCTCCTATTCCTGCCTCGACAGTATAACTCGGTCTTCTATATTTTTGTAAAAACCAATCTTTATATCCTGCAAAACTTGATTCATATGGCACATCTGTTAACTTATAACCACTAGCCTCTGCCATTTTCGCTCCAATATTATAGCTATTGGTTGGTGCGTATTTTTGATACTGCCAATAAATTTCTTTCCCTTGCGTATGATATGAAATTGTTAATTCAAAATTATGCTCTAAAGTAAACTTGTATAAAGCTATTGCTTCTGGTTGGCTTAATGGTTTTTCTCCAACATAGTCCTTGGGAGCTGGTTTATTAACTCCTTGAGAATATTTTATTTTTTTTGCAAATTCCCATCCTGCCGGAAATTGCAAATTTAAATCTACACCTGTGAGCTTTAAAAACTTCCAACCACAAAAAAATTAATAAAATGCAGTAATCATCTATATTACAGAGTATTTCTAATTTAAAGAAATATTCTGTTTTTTTGTGTTTTTATTGCTAGAATTGGAGTGGAAAAATGGAAGAAAAACAAAGAAATAAAGTTGGATATTATTCAGTAATACCATCAAAAATACTATATAATAAGGAGCTAAAAGCAAATGAAAAATTACTATATGCAATGATAACATCACTTGCATATAAAGAAGGCTATTGTTTTGCAACTAACAATTATTTTGCAGAAGAATTAGGAGTACATCCAAAAACAGTTTCAAGTTGGATTTCAGATTTAAGAGATAAAAATTATATAAAAGTTGAAATGGTTAGAAAAGAAAACAAGCAAATAATTCAAAGAAAAATTTATATAAATGATGTTCCATATCCGTTAAATAATGGATACCAGTATCAATCAAAAAATGGACAGGCTATCCATCAAAATATGGAAGATAATAATATAAGATTTAATAATAAAAATAATAATAAAGGTCATAGAAAATTTATATCCAATTATGAAAATCAGAGACAATATACTAAAGAATTTTTGGAGAGTTTGTATGCAAATTAAATATAAATTGGAAGAAATTTCTAGAAATTTTAGTAGAAATATGATATTATGGTTTCATCAAATATAAAGGAGCTGATTTAAACTTGAATACTAATAGTACAAACAAATTAATTGAAATTTTAGAATTAAAACAGATTAAATTTGATAAAGGTGAAAAATCTTTATTTAGAAAATATAGCTATTATCAAGTTATAAATGCATATAAAAACTTATTTGTAAAAGATATTGAATATATTGATACAATTAGAAGTAATATATTACAAAACAAAAATATAGAGTTTTATAAAAATGTTTTTAAGATAAAACCAGAAATAAAGACAGAAGAATTATATGAAAAAATATGTGATAAAATATGCGAAAAATATGGATTAAAATCTAATTCGTTACAAGAAAAAGAAGAAAATATAAGACAAATTCAATATCACCTACATAAATACAATAGTACAACAAAATATGGTGATTTTGTTAGAATGTATAAATTTGAACATGAATTAAGATTAATGCTTTTAAAATATACACTAATAATAGAGGAAAGTATGAAAAACATTTTTATTGCTTATCTAAATGACCATAATGCTAAAGCGGATTATTTAGTTAATATGCATAATTATAATACTTCATCAATAAAGAACAAAGCATTTGATACAATGAAACTAATAATAGGAAAATATGATAATACAAAATCAAAACCTATAAAAAGAAAAAGAGAGCAAAATATAACAGTGCCATATTGGATAATAATTAATGAATTAGCTATGAATCAAACTTATTATGCAATAGCAAACTTACAAGAAGATGATTCTAGAAATATTTTCTTAAACTGTACAAACTTTTTTACTAAATTAAATTTAACTAATGAGAAAAAGGGGAAAAGTGAAGCAATTAGAAAGAAAGAAGAAGCTCAAATAAATACTTTTAAAACAATTCTATGTTACTTAGGAGAGTTTAGAAATATGTTGGCACATAATCAGCCTATATATTGTTATAATATAGAATCTTTTGATATAAATAAAAGATATCCATTAGAATATGAATTACCAAAGACAAATAAAAACAAGAAATACTCAGACGGAAATTTTATACCAAAGTATAAACAGCAAATAAGCTTAAATGCTAAATTGATGAGAAATTTATCTGATTATTTTGGAGAGGATTCTTTTAATAAAAATAATTATACTAATTTAAATTTATCAAAAATAATATATATTATATATAAAATTTTAATAAACATAGATAAAAATACTGACTTTTATAATGAATTAAAAAATATATTTGTAAAATATAATACTGAATGAGAAAAAATTTGAAATAGAAAATGTAGAAGAATGTATAAATTTATTAGAGGAAATAAAAAAGATTGAAGAGTTTGATTTAGAATACAAAGATATTATTTCAAAAATAGAAGCTAAAAAAGCATACAAAAATTTTCTGCATGGAAAAGATAACCAATTAAAAGATATAAAGAAAACTATACTTCAAAGATCAAAAAAAGTAAAAATAGTAACAAAAGAATCAAAGTATAAACCATTTTTAGAATCAAAAAGATATACAATGTTTACAGGAATAGATGAAAAATTTTTTAAAAATATTTTATAATAATATGGATATTTTTTTGTAAAAAATCATAAAATATTATAAATATATATTTACAACATAAACAATTTGTTGTATAATATATATGTAATTAAATTCCACGCGATGTGGGGGGAGAAGTTGGCTGAGGCTGCTGCTCTCTTTTTGTTTATAAAATATCTTCCAGCGGGCTAAAAAGGGTTTTAGGGATTTTGCCCTAAACAGCAAAAATGGTGTCAAAACACCAAGCTGGCGAATTTTGGGCACTAAAAAATGCTCTCCAAAATTCGTGACAAATAAATCTTTTCTAAAATTATATGTTATATTTTTTCTGTTAAATTTTGTATTTAAAATTTGTAGATATGTAAAATGAAAAATGGTATAATCATTTTGAACTGCATTAATATTACAATTAGCTTTTAGGACTATTAGTAATATTACGTACAAGGAATATAAAGAAAAAAATTAAGGAGGAATTGTTTATGGAAAGAAAATTTAATAAAGGAGATATTGTTCAACATTTTAAGAGAGAAAAAATGACAGAGGAACAATTAAAAGAAGAACCAAATTTATATTTATATGAAATTATTGGTACTGCAAGACACACTGAAAATAAAGAAGAATTAATGATTTATAAACCTTTATATACAACTGAATGTACAAATGGAGTTGATTTTGCTGCAAGACCATTAGAGATGTTTATGTCAGAAGTAGATCATGAAAAGTATCCAGAGATTAATCAGAAATATCGTTTTGAATTGAAGAAATAAGTTATATAGTAAAAAAATTATTTTATTGGAGAAAGGTTAGTATAATATATTAAATTTTAAACTCTATTATATTATACAAGGTATTAAGTAAATGAAAAATTATATAGATACATTAAATGAAACAATAAAATCATATTATAAGATTTTATCAGAAGATTTTCCAAAATTTTTAAATGAGTATATTAATACTCCAGAAATGTTAAAACAATCTAAAATAAGTGTAAGTTGTGGTACAATATATTCAAAAATGTATAAACAAATGTGGTATTCAAGTTTAGACCATAGTATTGCAGTAGCTTTAATAATATGGCATTTTACAAAAGATAGGAAGCAAACTTTATCAGGATTGTTCCATGATATTGCAACTCCAGTATTTAAGCATACTATTGATTTTATGAATAAAGACTATGAAAAACAAGAATCTACTGAAGAATTAACTACAAAAATAATTAGTGAATCAAAAGAGATAATGGAGTTACTAAATAGAGATGGTATAAAAGTTGAAGAAGTAGCAGATTACCATATATATCCTATTGCAGATAATGATACGCCATGTCTTTCAAGTGATAGATTAGAATATACTTTATCTAATGGATTAGGAGCAACAGAAAAGATTTGGACTTTAGATGATGTAAAAGAAATTTATGATAATATAGAAATTCAAGAAGATGAAAATGGTATAGAAGAATTAGGCTTCAAAGATATTGCTATTGCAGAAAAATTTGTACATACAATGAGCATTTTATCAAGATTATATCGTAGAGAAAAAACACTTTTTACAATGCAAATGCTTGCTGATATTATGAGAATAATGTCCGATAATAATTTAATCAATATATCAGAAATGTATAATCTATCTGAAAAAGAAGTGATTGAAAAAATAGAAAAATGTAATGTAAAAAATATATCTAATGGTTTTGAAATATGGAAACATGCTACAGATATTTTAACAAGTGAAAAAATGCCTGAAGGAAAATACTTTGTAAATATTGAAAAAGTTAAAAAGAGATATATAAATCCGTTAGTTAGATATAACAATGAATATAAAAGAATAAAAGATATTTCAGAAAAAGCAACAAATGATATTAATGAAGCTCTTGAATATAAAACTGCTAAATATGTATTTTTAGATTTTGATTTTAAATAATGGAATATAAAGGGAATGTTCAAATGTAATATGCAGAAGATTTTGATATTTCGTACAAGTATTAGATTAATAAATTACAATTAATAATTTTTTTATAAAAAGAGCTGACAAATAAAATGGAGCACGTTATACTACTAGTAAATTTATATATGGAGGTAGTAGAAGTGGAAGAAAAACCTAGTGTTTTAAACGATTTATTTGTTAGTAGAGAGGAAAATATATGTGCTTTAACTGAATTTGATAAGAAAAGGATTAAAGAATTAACAAAGGATAATAATACTTATCAAATGCTCTTAGATAAGCTAGAAGATTTATCTAGTGATGATATATCAAAAGCTAAAGTTAAAGATAGTTTAGAAAGTTATATTGATAAGGTAAACGTAATAGGTTCTTATGAAAATGAAAAGTTTTATAAGATTGGATTTACAGATGCAATGAATTTAGTGTTTGAATGTATTAAACGAGAAATATAATATAAAGTAATTTTTATTGGATAAGCATATGGGAATAACCATATGTTTATTTTTTTTGTAAGAAATTTAAAATTTTTTGTTTTACCCGTCACATTTTTGATTTTGAATCGCTATTAAGGTTAAGAAGAAAATTTCAAATTGCCAATAACCTTTTTAAAATTTAATCGCTGTTAATAGTAGAAGGAAAAATAAAAAAAATTAGAATTGCCCGTAAGATTTTTGATTTTGAATTGCTGTTTATGTTAGGAAGAAAAAATTTTAATATTGCCCATAAAGTTTTTAGATTTCAGTTGTTGTTAATATTAGGAACAAAAAATTTAAAATTTACCCGTAAGATTTTTAAAGTTGAATCGCTGTTAAGGTTAGAAATAAAAAAATTAAAATTTTTTCATTTACCCGTAACGTTTTGGATTTTCAATTGCTGTTAATAGTAGAGAGATAAAAATTATTAAAAAATTTGGACAATTTAAAATTTTCTCGCCTATGTAATTAGATGGGCAAAATTGCACATTGACAAATACACTTGATTTAAGTGTCATAAAGAGCCATTTTCTTTAATATTCTGTATTAGCAAGAAAGGATTTGAATAAGTATGAATGAGGATAATAATAATACAAAAGAAAATAAATTAGAGTTCAATACATATTGCATTTTTACAGAAGAAAAACAAGATATTAGAGATACGATAGGATTAGTTTTTAAGGATTATTTAGAAAGTATAAAAGTAAAGAATAAGTAATTATATTAAAACAATTGCAAAATTTAATTGAGCACGTTACAATTTAAGCATAGATGATTACGGATAGGAGGTTAAATGCTGGATTTAAGAAGTCAAAATTTTAAAGTACGGAATGTATATCAGACTATCTAGAGAAGATGGCGACAAGCAAGAAAGCGAAAGTATCGGTAATCAAAGAAAAATTTTGCAAAGATATGTAAAGGAGAATAATTTATGTTTAGTTAAAGAATATGTTGATGATGGCATAAGTGGTACAACTTTTGATAGACCTTCATTTAATGAATTATTGCAAGATATTGAAAATAAAACAATTGATATGGTAATTACAAAAGACTTATCAAGACTTGGTAGGGATTACATTAAAACTGGTTTTTATTTGGAAGACTATTTTCCTAAAAATAATATTAGATATGTTGCAATAACAGATGGAATAGATACATATATAGATAGCACAAATAACGATATAACGCCTTTTAAAGCAATAATGAATGATATGTATGCTAAAGATATTTCCAAGAAGATTAGAAGTGTTTTGAAGGAAAAGCAAAAGCAAGGAGAATATATGTGTAGTATTTCAGCTTATGGTTACAAAAAGCATCCTACAATAAAAAATAAATTGATTGTAGATGAGCAGGTAAGGGATATTGTAGAAAAGATTTTTGATATGTATTCAAATGGACATGGTAGTGTAGAAATTGTAAATTATCTAAACTCAAATAAATTTCTATCTCCAACAGGTTATAGGAAAACAGGACTAGTGCAAGATAATACGTGGTCGAAATCTTCGATTTCGTGTCCACGGCTATATGCAAGCGAAGTCGCATGAAAACAAAACTAGCTATAATTGGAATGAAGTAACCTTATGCAATATGCTAAAAAATGAAGTCTATATAGGCAATACCGTTCAAAATAAAAGGTCTATAATATCATATAAAGTCAAGAAATTTAGAACTGTTGATAAAGAAGAACATATAAGAGTTGAAAATACCCATGAAGCTATTATTGACAAAGATACATTTGAAAAAGTGCAACGTATCATAGAAAAAAGAGGAACAAACACAAAACTTAAATATGATTATTTATTAAGAGGATTACTTTACTGTTATCATTGCAAAAGAAAGTTGCAAATAGTTCTAAAGAAGAACTCTAAAAGAAATGCAAAATCACATCCATATATAACTTGTAGTGATGCAAAAGAACGTGGATGTTATTCATTAAATATGAACTACGAGAAATTTGAAAAAAATATTATTTATGTTGTAAAAAAGATATGTCAAATATATGCTGACAAAGAAATTTTTTATTCAATTTATGAAAAATATCAAAATAAAACATCAGATATTCGAGAAGGATATAGGAAAAAAATAGAACAAATTGATAAAGCAATATTAGATATAAATAACAATTTAGACAAGATGTATATGGATAAATTAAGAGGTATTTTACAAGAAGAAGACTACGTTAGAGTATCACAAAAATTAAGTTTAGAAAGAACAAAATTAAATGAACAAAAGCAAGAATTAGAACAGAAATTAATTGGAACAAAAGACAAAATTGAAAACAAAAATCAAACAAAAGAAGAAAAAGAATTAGATGAATTAATAGAAAATTTTTTGAAATTAGAAAAAATTGATAAGATATATTTGTATCGATTAATTAATAAAATTGAGATTGATAAAGACAAAAATATTTACATATATTTTAATTTTTCAAAACTAAATTCTATTAATGAAAATCTAGATGAATTTATCAAAATTGAAGAATTAATTAATGAAAATCAAAAATGCAAAGTCGTGTAATATAAACAGTTACAAGACTTTGCAAAACGGTTGGAAGTTTTTAAAATCCACACCATTGATATTTGCTTTCCAACCATTTGGAAAGGATATTTTTGAATAATTATTGGCTATTTTTTTTGCACTTTCATATTCTTTTGTGTTACTTTTTATTGCTCCTGTTACTAAATCTACTCCATCCGGGTTTACCATTGGAACTACATATATTGAAACTTGATTAAATATATTTCTTGCACTTTGTCCATATATATTAAAGTTATTTACAACTGATTTGCAAAAATTCTCTACAAATTTCATCATTAATAATGATGTAATCCACTCACTTGCATGTATTCCACCTGAATACATAACTTCTTTATTCCCATTTCCTATTTTTACATACGGGATATCTTTTCCCAATACGCTTTTCCCCATATTTCCAATATTCAAAAATGAATATCTTTTTCTTAAAGCTTTAATATTTGTTTGCATTAGCTCATATGTATAATTTAAATTTGTCGGCACAATATCTTTTGTATTTACTCGTCTTAACATTCTCATATATAACCACCTAATTATATATATTAAAAAAATAGAATTTTTGTTACTAATGAAACAGTAAAGTCTTGTAAGGTACTAATATTTCAGCACTTACAAGACTTTTCAACTTTGGTGTGCTTGAAGGGAATCGAACCCCCGACCTCTCCCTTAGGAGGGGAGCGCTCTATCCAACTGAGCTACAAACACATATATTTTTATTTTACACCATTAATTGTGTTTTGGCAAGGTATAACATTTACTTTTTATGTGTTTTTGTGCTATAATTTTATAGGTGATTTTTATGCAAAAAATGTTAAGTTATATGAGAAAAGCAATCGAAAATTATAATATGATAAATGAAGGAGATAAAATTGCTGTTGGTCTTTCTGGCGGAAAAGACTCTATTACCTTACTTATGGGTTTAAAGGCTTTGCAAAGATTCTATCCTAAGAAGTTCGAAGTAGTTGCAATAAGTGTTAATCCTGGATTTGAATTTTTTAATTCAGAATTTTTGAAAAGTGTTTGTGATAAAATCGGTGTAGAGTTTATTGAGGAAAAAAGCTATATAAAAGAAATTGTTTTTGATATAAGGAAGGGAAAAAATCCTTGTTCTTTATGTGCCAACTTGCGTAGAGGAATTTTGAATTCTTCTGCAATCGCTCATGATTGTAACAAAATTGCTTTGGGGCATAATGAAGATGATGTTTTAGAAACATTTTTTTTGAATCTTTTATATGCTGGAAATTTGTCAACTTTTGCTCCAACTAGCTATATGGATAGGTCTAAAATAACTTTAATTAGACCTATGGTTTACATACCTGAAAAAGAAGTACGTAAATTTGTTAGGAGACAAGGAATAGAAGTAATGCCTAAAGTATGCCCTATGGATGGGGTTTCTAAAAGGGAATCTATAAAAGAGTTAATCTCTAAATTAGTTATAGAAATTCCAACCGTTAGAGCAAATATTATGGGTGCTATTAGAAGATCTAATATTAACGGTTGGAAAGAATTTTAAATTATTATTTTTACTGTAAACAAATCACCTTCTATTTTTATTTGCATTTTTCCTCCTTGCAAACTCACTAAATCTTTAGCTATTGAAAGACCGTAATCCATTGCCACCACTTGTTCTAGATTTATCTCCTCTAACAAATCGTTCCATTAGCTCTTCTGGCGTTATGTTTAACTCTTCTTTTGATATGTTTTTCATTGTAAATACTATTTTATCATTTTGTTCAACATTTACATATATTCTTGTCCCCTCTAAAGAATATTTATATGCATTATTGTATATGTTTTCTAATACTCTCCACATTTTTTTGCTATCTAATTGTGCAAAGATCTCCTCTTTTTCTATTTTGCTAATCAATTTTAAATCTTTACTCTCATACTTTTCTGCAAATTCTCCATTTGCTTGTAATATCATTTCTGCGAAATTCAATTTTTGTAAATTTACCGTTTCATTTCCAGAACTTATTTTAGATGCTTCTATTAAATCTTCTGTTAAATTTTTTAATTTTTTTGATTTATTTTCTAGAATCTCTATATATTTTTGCGCATTTTCATTTTCTATATTTTCTTTTTTTAGAAGATTAGCATAATTTATTATTGAAGTAAGTGGAGTTTTTAAGTCATGTGATACATTTGTTATTAAGTCTGTTTTTAATCTTTCTGATTTAACCTTTTCATTTACTGCATTTTCTATGCCTTTTTTTATATTGTTTATGTCTTGGACCATATTTTTTAGGTATTTATTGTCTGTTTTTATTTCTGATTGATATTCTCCTGACACTATATTTCTTATTTTCTTTTCTATTTTATTATATTCTGAGACATTTTTTAAGAAAATAATTACTATTGCCACATATATCAAAATCACCAATGCTTTAATTTTAACATCATATATTACAATACCATAGTGTAATGTAGTTGCTGAAATTATTCCCATAGCTATTATTGTTACTACCACCACTATTATTATTAATTTATAATTTTCTTTTATTTTTTCTATAAAATTGGTTACTACTTTTTCATTTTGTGCTTTAGCTTGCTTTATATTTTTTACACTATTAAAAAATATTTCTGCTAAAATAGCATATAAAATAAGGCAAATTAATTCTATACTAATTTTTTCAAATATTGCTTCCATTCCTAATATCGTTAGTATTTTAACATCAAAAAAATCCGTGTAAATACCGCTTTTTATTGCTTTATATAAAAGTACTATAGATAATATTGAAAATATAACTACTCCGATTATATTTATCTTTACATTATGATTTGCTTTATAATAATTTTGTTGTATTGTTTTCATATAGCCATTATTATCTAAATTTACTTTTACATATATATCCAATACTTCAAATCTGGATTGGTCTGCTTTAAATCCATATTTCTGCAACACATCTATATTTGTATCTGGTACAGAATTTAAACTACAAATATAATATTGTAAACTTTCTTTAAATTCTGATTTTATATGTTCTTTATCCTGTATTACTGTTTTTAAATTGCTAAGTATTATATGTTTTCCCGTGTTTGTTGTAATATCTGCTATGTACTCTATATTTGAATTTTCTCTATTTATGTATTCAAGTCCCGGGTAGCTTTCTAGCTCATCATTCCATATGCTCCAGTAAATAGCATCTTCCAAAGTTTCTATTTCATGCGTTATTGCACTTTTATATGATTCTGTTTGTAAAAAATTTGCTTTAGCAATTTCAGCCCAAGAAAATCGTCTTACATTTGAATATATATTGTTTCCTAAAATCCATAATATGATTACCGATATGAATAATAATAGTCTCGCTATATTTATTTTTGACTTTTTTCTGCTTTTTTTCATGCTTTATTTTCCCTTCTTAAGATATAATAATATTTTATATGTTTTCTATCTTGTACCCTAGTCCCCACACAGCTTTTAGATATTTTGGTTCTTTAGGATTTATTTCTATTTTATCTCTTATATGGCTTATATGCACTACTACTTTTTTTTCGTATCCGTCAAATGGCTCTTTCCAAACATTTTCATATATTTGCTTTATTGAAAATACTTGTCCTTTATTGCTTGCCAAAAAAAGTAATAATTTATATTCTATAGATGTAAGCTTTATTTTTTCTCCATCAACCATTACTTCTTTTGTTTTATCATTAATTTCTAATCCGTCTATTATTATGTTATCATTTTCTATAAGATTTCCAAGTTTAGTATATCTTCTTATATTTGACTTAACTCTTGCTATTAATTCTAGTGGTTCAAATGGCTTAGTAATATAGTCATCTGCTCCTGCATTTAACCCGATTATTTTATCTATACTTTGTGACTTTGCAGATATAAATATTATTGGAACTGAGTTTGTTTTTCTTATTTCTCGTGCCACTGCAATTCCATCTATTTTGGGCATCATTATATCTAGCAATACTAAATGTATATCTTTTTTCTTTAAGATTTCAATGGCTTTTTCTCCATCATAACATTCAAATACATTGTATCCCTCTTCTTCTAGATAAATTTTAATTGAGTCCGCTATTTCCTTATCATCATCCACTACTAATATATTATACATCCATTTTCACCTCATATATATTGCATGCATTCATTCTTTGCACATATTCAATTTTTCCGTTTATTGTTGACTTTATTTTTTCTTCGTTTACCCCATTATTACAAATTAAAATGAAGTTACTTTCTGTTTTTTCTATTTTATCATAATTTTCAACATCTATTATAATTGATTTATCCACTAATGTGAATAAATATAGGTCATCTAGTATTCTATTTTCCTTTGTATTAAAAACATAAATTATTGGCAAGTTTTTTTCTGCTATTTTTTCTGCTATATTATTATATTGTGAATATATATATTCTATTTTTGTATTTTTCACAAATGGACTGTATATTATTGTGAAAAATATTATTGATATTATAAATAATGTATGTTTGCAACTTGCACGTTTTCTTACAAATTCTCTTAAACAATATGCTATTGCAATTATCATTGATGAATATATTGGAATTATATATCTTGTTTCAATATACGGAGCTTTTAATACTATTGTTAATAAATAAATCAAAATTGGAGTTACCAGTAAAACCATTTCTCCATTCATTTTAATATCACTCTTTTTAGGTTTTATTGCTATAATTCCTGTTAAAATTATTATAAATGGCAATAACCCATTAAAGAATTCTTGATTTATCTTTTTGCAATATCCTACTATATTTTTTATTACATCCACTTCTACAGTTACCCCTCTGTAGCTGAAAAATATATGTGATATTGCATATGGAAATATGAGTATATAAATAACTGATGATATAAATATTCCAATATTATATATCATCAGGTTTTTGTAATTCTTTTGCTTTATGCATTTTACTGTATATATTAAATATAATACAAATGCGTAAATAAAAAAGTAATAATGTGTTAGCCCTCCAAAAATCATAAATGTAGAAATCAAAAATATATTTATTGGTCTTATTTTTTCTTTATTATATATTTTCATATGTAAGAATGTAATTATTAATATATTTAAATTACATAGTTCATACATTCTTATATATAATGTACTATTTAAGCTAATTAGTGTAAGTCCATTAATTAATGTTGTCAATACTGCATATATTTTATTTTTAAATAATTCTTTTGATATTAGATATACCATTATACTTGATATTATAAATATTGTTATATTTAATAAAATTCCAGTCCATTTTGTAAATTTGTTTATGGTAAAAGTTGCAGATATTCTTAATAGTAAATAATACAGTGGAGGATGTACATCATTTTTTTGATTTTCATATACAGGTTTTATATTATAAATTTCATTGTCGTTAACTTCTAAATAATCTTCAAAATATTCTTTATTATGCCATTTATTTAAAAAATCCTCATTATCTGCAATATTTAGTTTATTATAATTCATTAGGCCATATGAGTACATTTCATCCATATGAAAGTATTGTTTTTGATACCCAAAATAAATTCTAATTAATATCTGAACTAATATAATTATTATTAAAATGATTGTTGTCTTTTTCCTCATCTTTATTCTCCCAATATTTTTCTCCATTTATCTCATCAATTAAATATAGTGGTCTATTTTTTGTTTGATTAAATGTTCTTCCTATATATTCACCTAATATTCCAATTAATGCAAATTGTATGCCCATAAAGAAGAGTATTAATGAAATAATTATTTGATATGGTTCTATTGTTTGTTTAATAATAACATATATTAGATTAATTAGCCAAGATGCAAATGTAATAAATGATATATATATTGGCCATCTTAATGGTGAAATAGAAAGTGATGTTATTCCATCTATTGCTAGGTCTATTAATTTTTTATAATTCCATTTTGTTACTCCTGCTATTCTTTTGTCCCTATCAAAATATATTGACTTTTTGTTATATCCTATCCAACTAAAAATACTTTTTGAGCATCTTCCTGTTTCTCTTAATTTGCACATTGCTTGTACACATCTTTTATCTAATAATCTAAAGTCTCCTGTATCCTTTTGTATTGGTATTTTAGTAAACTTTTGTAATGTTTTATAGTACATAGTTGATGTGAATTTTTTTAGCCATGTTTCTCCATCTCTTGTTTTTCTTGTTGCATACACATCGTCATATCCTTTTTCCCATTCTTGTATCATTTCTGGTATAAGTTCTGGTGGATCTTGCAAATCTGCATCCATTATTATTACTGCATCGCTTTTCCTAGAATAGTCTAATCCTGCTATTATAGCTATTTCCTTTCCAAAGTTTCTTGAAAACGATATATATTCAAATCTATTATCTTTTTTTCTTATTCCTTCTATTATTTTTAAACTATTATCTTTGCTTCCATCATTTATGAACAGTACTTCAATTCTATAATTTGTTAGCTTGTTTATTATAGATGTTAGTCTATTTCTTAAAAATAGAAGTGATTCTTCCTCATTATATATTGGAATTAATATTTTAATTGTTTTCATTTTTTCCCTACCTTTATTTTTTCTATATTAATATTATATTCTTTATATCACTTAAATATTAAATTTAAAGGTTAGAAAAAGTTAAAATTTAGTAAATTTTATTCAAATATTCTCTAATTGGCAAAACAGACCTCATTACGAGATCTGTTTTTTCTATGCCCATGGATTTGCAGATTCTGGATCTTTTATACCTGCCATTAATCCTACAATTGTATCACTCCATATTATTTAATTTCTGTAGCCCATAGTCCATGTTTGTTGCAATAAGCATATACTTTTGAACCTGGTATATATTTAAATCTACATTCTGCATTTTGTTCTGGATATAGTTTGATTTTGCATATTTTCTCACCGGCAATCATTGCCAACCACTCTATATAATGCTCTTTATCCATTACATGATTTACTTTTACAAGTATTTCATCTTCGACTTTTTCATACGTTGGTATATGTTTTTCGGCTACAGCATCCATGCTATTTGGAATGATTTCTTCCATTTTTTCTCCACAGCAAACTATACCACAATTATCGCAACTACAGTCCTTTAAAACTTCGACCAGCGCTCCACATTTAGAACATTTTTTTATAATTAATTTTTCCATAATATCTTTCCTCCTACTCTTTTAAGTTATTACAATAATATCATAATCACTATAAAAAAGCTAGATATATTATATTATTTATATTTTATTAATTTGTAAATATCTTTAAGTTGCAAGTGCTAGTTAATTTCTTTTAATTTAGCCGTCATGTCAAAATTATAAATATACTTACCATCAATTTTTTCATAAACTTCTCCAACTTTTGCATTTTTAGGTAAATCTATCTCAAATATAGAACACGGTCCACCATCACCATTTTCTGATATACAAACCGAATTCTCATCCATTACCCAAGCATAGCCATTTCCTTTCCAGCTTTTGTTATCTAAAAAAATCTTTCTTCTCTCATATAAGTTATATTCTTCTAATACTTTGTCATTTTCATTCATACCTTTACCTTCATCCATCATATTTTTTAATGCATTTTTTAAATCTCTAATAAATTCCTTTATGAAACCATTACTATTATTATTGTTTCTTTCAAATATATTTAAGTCCAATATTTCACCTCCTATTTTTCTAATTTACTTTCTCCTGTTGCATAATTAATAATAATTCCATTTTGCACATTATATACATATACATTAAATTGTAATTTTCCATTGTCTTCAATAGAATATGCTTCAATATTTACACCATTTGCTAATTTATTTTCGCCCTCAAAATATGGAGTAACTCTATATAGGACATGGTTAGTTTGATTTTCTTTCAAATAATTATAAACCTGATCTTCAAATTGTTTCATTCCATTTATATTAAAGCTTTGTGTCCCTGTCATTATGTTTCTTTTATCCACATCTATTCCACCTAATTTCCACGCAATTATATGACATCTATGATATAGATATCCTCCTGGAATAGTGTTTGTGTTATATTTTTTTTGTTTAAATCCTGTTGGTGTAATTGAAGAATAATCATCTTTTTCGTCATCTTCATTAGCCTTTTTCCAACTAGTTTTTATCATTGCCCTTCCGAACTCTGCCATTTTGTAAATCAGAATAATAATCTTTCTGTATACTTATGTCTTGAGCAGTAAATTGAGGCACATTGTTGTTTATTTCAATAAATATTTCTCCACTGTATTTTGGAATATTTGATATAGCGTAAGAAATTTTGTCGTTTTCTATAATATTGCCTGTTTGGTTTTCCTTTCCAATGTTAAAATTTACGCTTACAGCAGTTATTATAATATATAACAATATTATTGCAATACGCTTTAATTTTTTTGTATTTTTATTCATACATTTCACCCATATATTTAATATCATAATATATGATTTTTTTCAATATTTGTATAGCTTGATTTTCCTATATTGCTCTATGCCAACCTGTACACAGTGATACTTGGAATGGAGACATTCCTCAACCTTTCTCCTTCCTCTTTTATTTTTTCTATAAAAATATTCTATCAAATCGGTATCTTTTATTCATTTTTTTAAGTTACCCTACTAAAAGTTTATACAAATTTATATCAATTTTAAATATTTTTCAATATTTTGAACATATTTTCTTAGAAAACCTTTTTTTATATTTGGTAGTATATGCAAAAAAAGCACTTTTCTACGAAACCTTTATTGTACCCAATTGTAAAAAAGAGACTCGAACTTACGACCTTCGGGTTATGAGCGAGGTTTGACCAGTTTTTGTGGTTTTGTGAAAATTAGAGTTTTTGTTGGTATTTCAGTATTTACAAGAGTTTTAATTTGTAGAACATTTGTGTCTTTTTAGGGCATTTTTGGAGAAGATTTTACCCAATTTTTACCCAATGGGTATGGTACGTTTGTTCTTAGAACTTTGGCTCTTGTCGATAATTTTTGAAAATGAAAATTTTTAATTTTTAGGAGGATTTAGATTATGAATAATTTAAGAGAAGTTAATGATGATATTTTGAAGGATTGGTTAATGTTTAGAGAGGATGATTTATGTTCTTTGACTTGTGATGAGGATAGAAAGCATTTTGTTTATTTTGATGAGATTTCTGAAAAAATTTTGAAGAATGTTCCAGATCAGAATAAAAAGTATGTGCAGAAGCAACTTAATTTGCTTGATGAGAATTTTATGGATTATATTTTCTATTGGAATGAGAAATATTATAGAAATGGGTTTTGTGATGGGGTGCAGCTGATTGGTGGTAGTTTTGATAATAGTAGTTCATTTTAAAGTGCAAAATTTGCACTTTAAAACTTAAAGATTGCACTTTGAAAATTATTTGTAATTAATCTGTATAAAATATGACTATTTTTGTACTTTTTAATTACATATCAAGCCAAATATAAAAAGTGTGAAATTTGACTTTACTTAAAAGTCGTTTTTCACACTTTTAATTTAACTATATAAATCTTTTCTCTTATTTTTTTCTGATTTTAGAAATTTATTATATAGCATCTCTTGAACAGTATCTTGTTTTCTTTTTAAAAATTTTATAATAAAATGCATTTTTGAAAAACTCATATCAATTAGTCCACAAAAAGCTATTAAAAATAGTACAACTGTTGAAAAACTTATTGTATTTTTCTCTAGAAAAATATCCTTATACGTTACATAGGTACAATATCCAATAATAATAAAATATATTAAATAAATTATTATTTTTAACATTTTTCCTATCCTTTTACCTATTCTACTTGCCTTATCAAGACATTCTTTTTCTATTAGCTTTCTTGTGTCTTTCTTCTTACATTCATTTAACTGCTTTTCATTTTCTAATTGATTTATTTTTTCATTTGCAACATCTAATTGTAATTGTAAATTTTCTGTCTGCTTATCAATTATTCCTCTAACGACTTCATTTGTTATATTATCCCCATCACCTTCTATTTTTTCCATTAATTCAGCTTTATAATAAAGATTAGTTTTTAAATTTTCAAATACATCAGTATCATTAATTAATTCCTCCTCTTTCATTTTTTCTATAACATCTTTAAATCTTTCCATAATCTGATTGCTTGGTTCTAGGGCTAATCTTGCATTTTCAATTAATTTAAATTTTGGCAAATCTGGATTTGTTTTGAATGTTTTCAGCCATAAAATTGTTGTTAATTCTACATCACTAATACTATAACTAATTTCTCCAAATTCTTTTTTATTTAAAAACAAATTAGAGTATTTTATTAAGTCATAATTATTTGTTACAAATATAGCTTTACTTTCTTCTAATTTTTTAACGTATTTACCTTTTCTTAATCTTGATATAGCAGAGATAGAATCTATATCTGGTCCTAATACTTTTTCTTTTTTTTCAATTCTGTCTTTATACTTTTCTTTTAAATAATCTTCTAAACCTTGTTCATCTATTACAGCACTATAATCTTCATAACTTGGTTTTTCCTCAACATCAACATGCTTCTTTTTTAATAAACTTTTTAAATTATCTAATAATCTTTCTACATCACTATACGTATAGTTTTTCTTATCTAAACCTTCTAACGTTTTATCTCTATATTTTCCAATGTTTTCTTTATATGCATATATTATAGAATAAACTTCATTATAATTATGCTCAAAGCATTTTATCCTTGCCTGTTTTTTTTCTAATAATTCAACTAATAATTTAGCAGAACCATTTTGTTCCTCAGTCTTTAATTCTAGTAAATTTAATAATATTGGTGTATCTAAATAACAATTTAAATTTTTTAAAGATGCTTTATTATCATTTTCGACTTGGATATATATAGTATTAGCTAGCATAAATCCACATACAATTTTATATATGCTATTAAAAATTCTTGTATTATTTTTATTCTCATCAAGTATAAATTTAGCTATATAATAATTAGCTTGATCTGTTTTATACTCTCCAATATTTTTTAAACTTTCTATATTTTCTAATGTAATAAAACCATTCTTTTCAAAAAAAACATATAATAATTTTTTAGTTTCTTCTATTGTTATTTTATTAAAGTTTTTATTACTTGATTTTAAATATTCCATCAAATTATTTATTACTTTGTCTGATTCATCTTGAATTTGATTTTTGTTTTCGTCAATTTTTTTTACTTCCTCACTTAAATCTTTAATTAAATAATATTTTTTATCATTTCTTATAATTATTTTTTTCATTCTATTAAATATTTTTTCAATTACAGCTTTAGGTATATTTGGAAATCCAAATTCCTCATCCATCTCATTTATAATTTTAGTAATATTAATTTCATCTTGAATACTAGCATTTTTTCCAACTAAATAAGTTATAAAAGGTTTTAATAATTCTAAATTATCTTTATGAGTTTGATCCCATATTGCTGTTAGCATTGCTGTTCCTATTAGTGCGTTACTATTTTTCATTTTTATCCTCATCTCTTTCACTCCCCTTACATATATAATATGTAAAGGATTTATTCTTAATATTCATTTTTTATCTATCTAAATATTCTTTTAATCCATCTACTATTTTATAAACCTTAGTCATTGGATTTCTTTGTGATGCTTGTCCATCTTTGTTTACTTCTTCCATATATTCGCAATTTTTTATTGCAGTATGTAACTTTCCCTCGCTTGTAACTTTATCAAATATATTTACATCATTCTTAGCATACTCACCTAATCCGTTCCTTTGAAATTCTTTACTAAGTTCTTGTAATACATCATCTTTTAAAATATATCTATTTACTTTCTTAAAATGTGCCAACAACCAAAGCTCAAAATTAGGATTAGACCAAGCTACATTATAATTGCAATTGTCTATTGCTGAATTAAATTGTTCATCATTATATTCATCTTTGTCAAATACTACCCAGACTTGTCCATATACCTTATTAGCATGATTAACTGTTTTTTGAGTATATTTTACTAAAGATGTTGTATTCATTCCTGTACCTTTTATATCAATATTTGGAATTAAAACATCTACCTTATTTCCATACTTTTCATTAATCTTTTTCTTTAGTCCATTAAAATAGTTAGGTTCTGTTTTCTTTCCTTCACATACAATCAAGTAATTGGCTGGTGCTTGCCTTTTACTTTTTAATCTGTCTTTCCTTGAAATATTATTTTTTTTCATAATCTATTTCGAATTCTTCTAATACTGGAATAGCACCATATCTTCCAGTTAAATAATCTTTATTGTATGTTGCATCGTTTCTTACTTTTTTACCTGCATTCTTATCATCTTCTAGTATATAATCAGATAATGCATATATCTCTGAAATACCATCTTTATCCTTTTCTGCAAACCAAATTTCATCTCTTCTAAATGTTTCTTTATTTAAATTTACTGTATCATGTGTTGAATATATTAACTGACCATTGCCTTTATTTGTATCACTATTGTGGAATAAATTAATAATATATCTTGTTAATAGCGGATGTAATTTTGCATCTAATTCATCTACAAATAATACCATACCATTTTTTAATGCATCCATAAAGAAATCAAATAAATGGAACATTTTTCTAGTACCATTAGACTCTAAATAAAATGGTAATGCTTTTAATGCTCCGTTTTCTCCCCTATGAATAACTTCAATATCTATAATGCCATTGTTACTTTTAACAGCTTCTATTGAATCTGGTGTAGTTTTTATTCCTTCAATTCCAGAATCAAAAGTTTTTATAAATTTTAATAATTCTTTTTTGTAATTTTCATCACTTAATATTTTTAATGAAACTCTATTATTAATAAATCTTTCGAAATTCGGATTACCTAAGTCCAAATATGTGCTGTTTACAAACCAATCATATACATTACTAAAATCTTCATTATTTCTATCTATTTTACTATATATATTTAAGAATAATGTTCTTTCGTCTATATTTACTAACTCTGAGATTTTGTTAGGTTTCATTGATACATTATTACTTTCTCTTTCAAAAATAGAATAAAATTTATTAACTCTTTTCTCAAATAACCATTCTGAAATTATTTTATCTTTTAAAACTTCAAAACCATATTTGTATATTTTATTGTTTTTAGCTAATATTTCTACTTCTAAAGCAATTGGATCATTATTTATCATAAAACTATATATATTTTCTTCATCTATTGGAGAATTCTTTTTAGAGTCATCACTTACTAATATTCTCTTTTTCATATAATCAAAAGCCTGTAACACATTAGTTTTTCCACTAGCATTAGCGCCATAAATTGCAGATACTTTTAAATATTCACCATTATCAATTTTAGCAACATTATATTCATGTTCTTTTAGTGATGTTGCTTCCATATCTAAACAATTTTCATTTTTAAAAGATTTGAAATTTTTAAAACTAAATCTTATTAACATTTTAAAATCCTCCTTTACTTTATATATTATATGCTAAAATTTAAAAAATATCAATATCTTTGAGAAAGTTTCTCAAATTTTATTGATATTTTTATTTTTTTACATGTTATATTCCCATAAACTTAAATGACCTTTTACATCTATTGGATTTTCAAATACTTCAACATCTGACACTTGCCATCCATAGTTTTCTTGAAAAGAGCTTTTAGTATAAATATCACTATTTTCTTTTAACAATAATTCTTTGAATTCTGGAGACATCTTTATACAATCTACTAATTTTACTTTCCCTAAAATTTTTCCATATGGTAATTTTTTCGGAAGATATTTTTCTAATCTTTTCATTGCTTCTTTATCTATGCCTTCACCTGCATGTATCAATAAATTTCCTCTATATTTTGTTTGCCAACTTCTAAATTCAAATCTTTTATCACCTTGCATTATTAAAGTTGCCCAAGGTTGTTTAATTGTTAAAACTTTCATTTTTAGCTAACTCCTTTATCCTATTATCTTCCCATTCATCATATTTGTTTTTGTATTCCTCTTCATCACTTGCTAATATCTCTGTACCGTCATCAAAAATAATTAAAATTTTATTAAAATCATTTCCACCAAAGTGTAAATAATCTTGTCCACCATCAATATAACAATTATTACATTTGCAACTTACCAAGTTATGTCTGTATTTTGATTCAATAATTTCATTACAATTCAAACAATTTATTTTCATTCTTTCTCTCCATTAATTAGCTTTAAATCTATTAATTTTTTAGCAATATTATAATATCCAACTTTTGACAAAACTTTTTCTATTGCTTGTTTATATTTTTCTTGATTATCTATTGATTCTTTTTCAATTTCTTTGAGCTCTTTTTTTATTATATCTTCCATCTCATTATAATAATCTTTATTAATATCTAAAAATGCATATTTATTTGCCTCTTTTAGTTTATCTTTATCCACATAATTGCAAAAATAAATTAAAGTAAGCTTTTCTATAATATATTTAAATATTGCTAAATCTCGAAAAGTTTCATCAGCTATTATATTTTCTTCATAAAGTATTTCTAAAAATAAAATTGGTAAAACCATTATTACATTAAGATATAATAAAACGACATCTGTTTTTTCTCTTTCAAAAAATCTTAGCATATTCCTATGAATTGTTGGATGAGCAAATTTAGATAAGACATTATATATTTTGTTATAATCTTCTTCTATGTTCTCATATTTTTTTAATATTATTTTTCTTAGATAACTTTGTGATAAATAATCCTTTGCTTTTTTATTTATCTTTCTTCTTTCAAGATAACACTCATAACTATCTTCTTTACAATATTCTTTTCTTACATTTGCATCTATTCTAATTCCAAATAGCATCATCATTAATTCAAATGCATTCCTTGTTAGAACTATTCCATCCAATAATCTATTATTATCTACTAGCCTATATGCACGTTTATAAGTATCAATACAATCATTGAATAATTCAATTTCTATAGAATCATTTGTCTTTTCTTGAGTTTCTTGTAATTTGTTTATAAATATATTGTTTATATCCTCAAAAATATCCTTTATTTCATTATTCATTTATTCTATCATCTCTTTACATTTTAACTCAGCTTGTCTTATAACAGTTTGAACTGCTTTTTCACTTTTGTTAGGTGGATAATTATATTTAATCAAAAGTTTCTTAATTTCGATTCTCATTTTAGCTCTTGCATCTTTTCTAATATCCCAATCTATAGTCATATTACTATTAACCGTTTCTACAAGTTCTTTTGCTATTTGAACTAAGATTTCATCTTTCATTAATTCTTTAACTTCTGGATCATCTCCTAATGCATCAAAGAATGCTTTTTCTTCTGATGATAAATTAAATTCATTTCCTGCTTTTAATTCTTCTTCAATTTCATTTTTTAAGTTTATTAATTCTTCAATTATTTTTTGTATATCTTCTACACTTGTCCTCTCATTATATGTTGCTGCAATTTTTTGAAATTTTGTTGAGAATTTTTCCATCATAACAACATTTTGTCTTCCTATTTGATTTACATACTCTTTTAATGCTCTATTTAATACCTCAACTGCAATATTTTTCTTCTGCATTTTTGCTAACTTATTTAATATCTCATTACTTAATAATGCTAATTGATTGCTATTATGTACTTCACCTATTTGTAGCATTTCATCATCTTGTATTGCTCTTTCTAACATTTTTGCAACATTTGCATTTATTTCTTTAACATCTATTTTATCTCCACTTAATTTTGATATAAATGATCTTACAGCTATAAAAAATAATATTTCATCTTTTAGTTCTTGTGATAAAGCTCCTGTACATAAAGCATACAGACTTTTAACATCATAACTATATTTCATAAATTCTTTTTTCTTTTCTTCTGTTTCTAACATCCAGTTTGCACCTGCCATTATTATTTCGTATTTATCACTATCTGTTGTTGTAGCAAAGTGTCCATAATAGAATCCTTTAAATAAATCTCTTATTAGTTCTACTTTATCATTTAAAACTTTTACTAATTCACTATTATCTACAATCTTGCCTTGGTCTCTCTTTGTATATGTTTTCAATGCATCTAGTAGCCATCTTTTTAATCCTATGTAATCAACAATTAAGCCACCAGTTTTATCTTTATAAACTCTGTTTACTCTTGCAATTGCCTGCATTAAATTATGAGCTTTCATAGGTTTGTCCACATACATTGTTCCAAGTCCAGGCACGTCAAATCCCGTTAACCACATATCTACAACTATTGCAATTTTGAAACTAGACTCCATATCTTTAAAATCTACTTCTAATTGTTTTTTATCTTTCTTAGAACCTATTGCTTTTTGCATTTCTTCATCATCTTTATTATTAGATGTTATTATCATATTGACTTTGTTTTTCCATTCTGGTCTAAGTTCTAAGAATTTGTTATACATCGTAAATGCAGATTGTCTTGAATATGCTACAACCATTGCTTTATTAGCTACACTTGTTTCTATTTCTTCATAATGCTTTATAATATCTTTAACTATCATTTCTAGTCTATCTGGATCTTCTATTATTTGTTTCATTGTAGCCATTGCTTTTTTAGATTCTGCTATTTTATAGTCATCTATCCCTTCTTCTGTTTCAAGCATATTGTAATAATCATCTATCTCATCTAATATCTTTTGATTTAGTCCAACTCTTGCCATTCTAGATTCATACATAATTGGTACTGTTGAACCATCCATAATTGCTTGTGTCATATCATAAGTATCTATTATATCTCCAAAAACATTTGTTGTTGATTTTTCTTTTGTTTCAACAGGTGTTCCTGTAAATCCAATATATGTTGCATTTGGAAAAGCATCATGCAAATACTTAGCTGTTCCATATTTTTTATATGCTTCCATTTTAGCTTTATCGAATTTTATTGTTGCATCTAATCCATAATGGCTTCTATGGGCTTCATCTACTAAAACTAAAATATCATCTCTTTTACTAAATACCCCTGTTTCTTCTTCAAATTTCTGTAATGTAGTAAAGAATATTCCACCAGATTTTCTTCCCTCTAATTTTTCGTTTAAGTCTTGTCTATTTTCAATTTGTACTGGTTCTTGTTTTAGATATCCTGAGCATTTTGCAAATGTTGTAAATAACTGATTGTCTAAATCATTCCTATCTGTTACAACCACTATACTTGGATTATTTAATACTTTTATCATATTACCAGTATAAAATACCATTGAGAAGCTCTTTCCACTTCCTTGTGTATGCCAAAGTAATCCAGCTTTTCCCGTTTTGTTATCTATTGCGTTTTCTGTACTGGTTATAGCTTTCTTAACTCCAAAATATTGGTGATATGCTGATAGGATTTTACTATCTTCACTCCACAATATAAAATTACTTATAATATCTAATAGTCTATCTTTTCTGAGCATTCCATTAAATAGAGTTTTATGAGTAGGCATGTTCTCTAGTACTTCATCCGTGTCTTCTACCTTTTTCCATTCAGAAAATCTACTCCATGGGCTGGTGATAGTTCCTGCTCTTGCTTGTACTCCATCACTTACAATCATAAACTGGTTATAATAGAATAGTGATGGTATGTGTACTTCTTGATATCCTTTTAATTGATTATATCCATCAATTAACTTAACATCTTCTCTTACTGTTGATTTTAATTCAACAACTACTAAAGGTATACCATTTATAAATATAATTATATCTGGCCTTTTTTCACTATGTTCAATGATTGTATACTGGTTAATTGCTTTGAATGTATTATTTTTGATATTTTCAAAATCTATTATTCTAACAGTTTTATATTTTGTTTCTCCATCTTCTTGAATAGGTATAGAAATTCCCTGTAATAAATATTTAGTAAATTGTTTATTGTTTAATATAGTATTGTTATTGTCTAAATTTCTAATTGTTCTTATAACTTCTTGCATTTGTTCAAATTCAATTCCTCTATTCATTCTTTCTATTGCTTCCAAAAGATCTTCTTCTAATAATACTTTAGAGAAATCTGTACGTTCCATTTCATATCCATTTATACATTCATATTCTAGTTCTTTTAATATTTCCATTGTTACATTTTCTAGTGTTTCTTCATCAAACATAATTTGCCCCCTAAATTATAGTTTACTCAACTTTGTTTAGTTTTCCATTTATATATCTATAGCTTCCACATTCTATATGCCCCTTTGTCAAATTCATACCAACAACATATGACTTTGTTAATTTATTTACACCTATAAAAGTCATCGGTGTTGCATGTTCTACTTTATATACCATTGAAACAATTATAGGCATTTCATTTATTTTTGCATCAATTTCAATTGTATTTTTAGTTATTTCATCGTATATAGATAAAGTATAATCATCATATTTATTTTCATCTATAAAATCTTTTACAATTGATAATCCACCATCTGTTATAGCTAAATCATTATCGTTTATTTTCCATAGAGTATCTCCAGTAAGTTGATGTTTTTCCTTTTCATAATCTGAATTCATAATATTCCTCCTTCTTTTATACAAATCTCGATTTGTCTGACTAAATTTCTATTTTATCTAGATCTATTTCTCCATTCATTAGTTTTGGTAATAATGTGTCTTTTAGTTGCTCTAATTTAGTATTTTCATTTATGTTATTCCATATATTTTCTTTAAACACTTGTGTACTATTTTCAAATTTTTTTATAATATCCTCGTCAAATTTTATTTTTTGTTTTCCAATATCAGTTTGAGTTAATAATGGTTGAGTAGATCCTCTGTTTAAAACTGTATAATCAATTGTTTTTAAGTAATTTTCAATATAGTTTCTATATTTAGTATCTATTGTTATGGTATTATCAGACGCCCATATTGGATAATTATATCTTTGTACCATTCCTAAAGTTCCAACTCTACCAATAATAATTATATCTTTATTATAATTACTACCGTTAGTATAGGACATTATACCACTAGCGCCTATTATAGGAATATCTAAATTATCCGCTTTAATTTTTGGTCTTTTCCCAGATGAAATATTAGTTATTTCATTTAATTTAACTCTTGCATTAATTTTCTTAGAAATATTTTGATATTGCTTAAAAATAAAATTTTGTATATTATTATTTATTTGATTATTTAGTTTTATTTTTCCATCAATGTTTGATAATATATTTACTATTTTTTCTTGCTCTTTTAGACTTGGAATATTAATTTTTATATTTTCAATAACTTCTCTTTTTGCAATATTTACTTGAACACTTCCCATAGAGCGAGATATTATAGAATTATATCCATAATCACTTTTAAAAAAGTAAAACAAATATTCAGGTAGCACTATGTCTGCATTAGCTCTTAAAATTAATAACGCTTGGCTTATTATACCTATTGGGTCATTTTCTGATATCAAATCAACTTTTCCTATTGTTCCTGAACAACTTATTATTAAATCATTTGGTTTTACTGCAAATCTTTTCATTTGACTGTATTTTTTTTCATCTATGTAATATCTAAACTCTCTAGTAGCATATATTGCATGTTGTTGTTCATATACTGGTATGCCTGTACTCTTTAGTTCATTCCTTTTTAAACTTGAACCAAAAGGACCTCTTATATAACCTTTATCTTGTAAAATTTCTTTTAATCTATATTCCATATCCAATAGCCTCCAAGTTCTTCTTGATTTTTTCTTCCAACTTATGAGACTCTTCAAATTGTGCTTTTAATTCAGTTGTTATTGTTTTCATTTTTTCTTCAAAAGGTATTCCATCATCTTCTTGTTCTTCCGTTCCTACATATCTACCTGGTGTAAGGACATAATTGTTTTCTTCTATTTCTTTTGTTGTAGATACATTGCAGTATCCTGCTACATCTTCATAATTTTCATTGTTTTGGAAATTGTGATATGTATCTGCAATTCTAGATATATCGCCTTCATTTAGTTCTCTTAATTTTCTTGTTACCATTGTTCCAAAATTTCTTGCATCTATAAACAATGTTTTTCCTTTTTGTTTTTTATTTCTATTTAAAATCCATATGCTACAAGGTATTGTAACTGTGTAGAACAAATTTGATGGCATTGATAATATACAATCAACTAAATCTGCTTCTATTAAATTTTTTCTAATTATTTCTTCTTGTCCACCTGCTGACAAAGATCCATTTGCAAGTATTATTGCAGCTTTACCATTCATAGATAACTTTGATACCATATGTTCAACCCAAGCAAAGTTAGCATTTCCTTTTGGTGGTATTCCATATTTCCATCTTGGATCATCTAATAATTTTTCTTGTCCCCAGTCACTAATATTAAATGGAGGATTTGCTAATACAAAATCTGCTTTTAAATCTTTATGCAAATCATTATGGAATGTATCATCTGCAAACTTTCCTAATCCGTCATTATTTATTCCTCTAATAGCTAGATTCATCTTTGCTAATTTCCATGTTGTTGGATTTTTTTCTTGTCCATATATGGTTAAATTTCTTGCATTACCATTATGTCTGTGAATAAATTTTATACTTTGTACAAACATTCCTCCTGAACCACATGCAGGGTCATAAATTCTACCTTGATATGGTTCGAGAATCTCAACCATTGTTCTAACCAAACAAGCTGGTGTATAGAATTCTCCACCTTTTTGCAATTCATTAGATGCAAATTGCCCTAAAAAATATTCATATATTCTTCCTAAAATGTCTTTATCTTGTGCTTCTTTACTTCCAATTTTTATATTAGTAAATAAATCTATTATTTCTCCTAAATTTACATTTCTATAATTTGGACTATTAAATTCTTTTACTAAAACACCTTTTAAAGATGGATTTTCTCTTTCTATTTCTTCCAATGCATCATCAATAATTTGACCTATATGAGGATCCTTAGAATGAGCATTTAAATATTCCCATCTAGCCCTAGCTGGAACATAAAATACATTATCTGCCTCATAACTATCTCTATCTTCTTCAAGTCCATAACCATCTTTTACTAAAATTTGATATTTCTCTTCAAATGCATCAGAAATATATTTCAAAAATATTAATCCTAATATTATAAATTTATAATCCGAAACAGGAACAGCTCCTCTCATTTTATCTGCTGATTCCCATAATTTTTTTTCTAGTTTTATTAATTCTTCTTCCTTCATTTTTGCACCTCAAATATTTATAATAATTCTATTATATTTTATATCACAAAACGACAAATTTCTCAACAGGTACTTCTAAATATTTACAATTAATTCCTATGAAAAAAATGATCATATATATAGCCTGCCTCTATATACTTTTCTGTCAATTCCATTTTTTTCTTTTCTAATAGTTCTAGATATTTTTGTTTAAACACATTTTTACAAATCCATTTTACACCTTCTTTTGAAATTACAATTTTATTATTTATTAAAAATTTGTATTCTTCTAATCCACTATCACACATTCTTTTAATGGCTTTTCTTATAGTAATTTCTTCTCTATTAAAATATTTGCATAGTTGTTTTATATCCATATCTTCATTCCACCAATTTTCTTCATGCTCTATTTTTAATAATTCTTCATATTGTTTTATTCTATCTTCAAAAAATTCTACATCAGCATCAATTAATGATTTTTCTTTATTAAAATACACTTGTAACAACCATGCATATCCTTCATCTAAAATAAAATATTTTCTACTTTTTACTTTCTCACTTCTCCATCTGCAAGTTGGATGCTTTTTTAACATTACATTTACAGCTTTTTTTAAATCTGCATGTGTTATTTCTTTTCCACATTTAGTAGTAACACCCAACAATTTAATTCTCTTTAAAATTTTATTATAAGATACAAAAATACTCTCTAAAGCTTGCTCTGAATCTCTGTACACTTTTCATCACTTCCTTACCATAAAAATCTATTAATGCTAGTTTACAAAGCATTAATAACAAGCAAAATTTATTTTGCTCGAATATAGGTAGTATTTTTTAGTACCTAATATTCGCCAGCGTGGTGTTTTGACACCATTTTTGCTGTTTGGGGAAAAATCCCTAAAACCCTTTTTGGCTCTCCGAGGGAATTTTTTTATTCATTTTTTCATAATTTTTGTTTAAATTTTAGAAAAAGTCTGAACAAAAAATTCAAACTTTTCCTATTTACAATTGTTATAATTTATATTATAATTTTATTAGGTTTTAAGATTGAGTTAGCAAATAGTTTGGTCGCTTATGCTAACTTTTTCTTTTGCTTTTATTTCTTCTGCAATTGAAATTCCATATACATTCCTCCTTTCTTTTGAAATTTTATCTTCTTTGTTGACAACTTATCTTTTGTGTGGTAAGCTATTATTATAAGTAATCAATTACTTGTTTCGTACTGTAATTTTACTTAAAAGTCAGGTCTTGACTTGTCTTTACCTCTGTAATTGATTTTGTGTAATAATTGCTTATTCCGGTTAAAGTATACCAGTAATCCATTATGTTTGTCAAGGGCTTACTGTAATTTTTTTATAATTTTTTAGGAGGTATTCGTATGAGCCTTAATTTTAGTGCATTTGAAGGAAAAAATATTTTTAAATTTGCTAAATATGAAATTAAAGAAATAGGCAAAACTAAATATATAGTTCCAGATAGTATAAATAAAAAGCACTCTAGTGGTGCTCCATTAATTGATATAGAAAAAGACTTTGAAGAATCTATTTTAATAGATTTATTAAATATTGGTAAATTAGCTTTTTATAATGAGAACGATATAGAAAATAGCATTTTAGACTTTGTAAATAAATATTCTACATTAGGATTAATAAATGATTTACCTTTAAATAAATACTTTTTCTTAAATGATAAAATAGTTTTAAAAGATTATAACTATATTGGAAATTCTGATTTAACAACAGTAGTAGATAGAAAGAAATATTTTAAATTGTTCTTTCCTATTTGTGATGATAGTCAGATAAAAGAATTAATAAATGACGCAATTAAATTAGCAGAAACTCCTGCAATGGAGAAATATATATTATCTGATATAAATAAATTATTAGCAGGATCTAATTTATATTGTGAACCTCTAAATATGTTTATTCAATATGCTAAATACTTATATAGTTTATTAAATAATATTTCTAATGAAGATAACTACAATATAGATGAATTATTAAAACAATTTGAAATTAACAATATTAAAATGAGTTTATCTAGAAAAGAAGCTTTATCTGTTGAATTTCAAATCACTTGTTTAAAGCAATATATTGATTATTACTTTGCTAAAACAGTAGCACAAGATATTAATCTATTAAAAATATGTAAATTCTGTAATAAGGCTTTTCTTGCAGTTAACCCTAAAGCTGAATATCATACTCCACAATGTAAAAACAAAGCAAATGTTTATAAAAATAGAGCAAAAAATAAATAGTCCGTTTTAGGTCTATTTATTTTTTATACTTGTAATCCTGCATTAAAAAGATCATTTAAACTCTTTTTAATTTCAATATCTGTTGCTCCAAATCTTTTTAGTTGCATTGCATATACTATTTCTTTTAAAAATATTAAATCTAAAAGAGCTAAACCTATAAACTCCTGATCAATATCACCATGAGCAAAATGATTTCTTTGTTCACTAAGTCTTTCTCCCATCTCTTTATAATCTAAATGCTCATTATTTATTTTATAAAGCTTATCCCCAAAAGGAAAAATAATATCATTTAAATCATTACATGTATATACTAAGTTTTCTGAAAATCCTTCCAAATCTATAAATTTCAAAAGATTTTTATAGATTTTCTTCTTTTTTCCTGTAGAATTATCTTTTAGTTCAGTTATTTTTTCAGTAATTTCTTCTTGTGCTTCTTTAGTTGTTTCTGAATGTTCGATACCTTTTGGATATAATTTCTTAAATTCCCATTCAAATGCTGCTGTAGTCATTATAAATGTGGATTCATTCTCTTTTTTTCCATCTTTATATGTTAATGGAAAATGTCTCATATATAAATCTTGATTTGATATACTTTGAAAGATATTTCCTATGATATTCTTTATGTATTCATAAGAAATATATCTATTTTCTAATATTCTATCTTCTTCTGTTAATATTTCCTCGCTTCGTGTTTCAAATGTACCTACTTCTCTATATACATTTTTTTCATCTTTAGTATATATTTTTATTTCTTCCATTGTTACATTTTCTCTATAACATAAATATTGTATAGATTTCCTTACTATATCATATAAATCTGATATAATCATATAATCATTGGTTGTTTCAAATTTTAAAGAAATCTGGCTACGGATTTGTACAGGGAATTCTGTTATCTTACCATGTAATGTCTTTGAGATATTAAAACAACATTTTACTTTTTTATCTTTATATTTAAATTCAAATTCTTCCCCCTCGTTTTGTTCATATGATTTTAATCTTAATTCAGCTTCACCATTCTGATTAAATCCTCTTTTTTCTATTGACTGTCTAATATCATATATTGCATTTAATTCTTTACAATAAATATATAATTTGTCAATTGGCACTAGTCTATTCATATACAAGACGTGTTTTACTCTTATATATAAAAAATCTGTAAAGAAGTTTGTATTTATATCCTTTGATTCAGGAATAAATATAATATATTGATAATTTTCTAATCTCTGCCCAATTAAATATTCATCTTCTAGATAATTATTTTTATATGTATAAGCACCATTTCCAAGATCTTGTCTAAAACATTCTACGAATTTTTTCTCAAATTTTTCCTTTGGTCTTAGTTGTAGATTTTCTTTATCTAATATAAATTCAAATTCGATTTCTTTATAAATTAATGATCCTTGTATCATTATCTATACCTCCTCCAAACCATTTTTCAGTCCAAAATAATTATGGGCATTATTAAGTACAAATGTTAAACTATTAATTGGCCTTGTCATACCAACATACAATTTATTTTTTGTACTGATATTAATACTTTCCTTTCCTGTTGCAATGTATTTTTTAAATTCTCCTGTAGGATATAATAAAACTCTATTATATGTTGCTCCTTTCGATTTTCCCATATTAATTGTTTTAGCTAATTTATTAGTAATAGTTTTTGAATCATATACAATTTGAACAGGATTATATTTCTTTATATACTCTTCAATTTGCTCTGGCTTTATTATAAAAACTCCTTGATGTTCATTTTCTTCTATTTCAGTTGATTCCATTGGAGTATATTCGTTGTAAAAATTATTTACAAAATTGATTATATCTTTATGACATCTATAGCATTTATTCAATGTTGTATTATCAATATCACACTCTATCTTTTTACACTCTTCTTTTATAAAGTTTTCAATATTACCATCTGAGTATTTTTTATACTTTTGTTCAAAATGAGTTTTATAAACAGTCTGCCTTGGATCTCCTACTAAAATAATATTTGAATTTGAACTCATTAATCTTTTTAAGAATTCCAAATCATATCCTGCCATATCTTGTACTTCATCAATAAATATATTTTTATAAATTGCTGTAATTCTTTTTATTACTTTTCCATTTGTTTCATCATCTAATCTTATAACTAATTTTGATAACTTATCAGTATAAATATTGTTATCAGAATCGAAATAAAAATAATTAAAGTGATCTTCTCCCCAATACACAGGACCCTTACGTCCTTTGAATCTGAATCCTGACCTTCCTGGTATCATATTTATCCCTTTTACTTTATCTATACTTAAGGCTCTTTTGTATGGCTTTACACCATTTTGTAATAATAATGAAAACCAAGTTTGAACAACTATATTATGAGGAATATAGCCATTAGCTTTAATTATTTTATCTATAATTTCATTTTTACAATTAATTGTAAAAGTTGTTATTAAAGTCTTTTCAGCTGTTTTTAAAGCTTCATTAATTAAGTAACTAGTTTTTCCTGTTCCTGCTCCAGCTATAATTAATTTATTCTTCATAATCACCTATCGCTTTCTTAATATAATTTGGATAATTTATGTTTTCTTCTGCATTGAAAATTTTCAAAGCACATTCTGTTTTATTTCCAACCATATACTTTATTAAATCATCATCTGATAAATAGCTTTTACCTAAAACTCTATTGATAATTTCCAATGTATTAGCTCTTAATAGACATGGTTCTAATGTATCATAATTAAAATTTCCTTCGTTTTTAGCTACTAGTCCACCTTGATTAATATGAGTTTCTTCATCATAATAAATTTTAATATAATCCTTTGCATTTTCTCCTAAATAATCTAAATATTTATTTTCTAAAGCAGTAATATCTCCATCATTATCTGTTACTATAATTGTCTCTTTTTTTAATTTATCTGCAATTTCAAGAAATCTTAAAAAAGTAGTGCCTACAGAAATTACATCTATTTCATCTTCAATTGGAAGTTTTCCATATTTATCTTTATATGCTCTTTGAATAACTAATTCATCAGCATCACCTTCAACTAAAATTGCTTTTGGGCATAATAAAAATCTTAATGTATCATATCCAGGCTTTTTCATAAAAAAATCTTGAGTATCTTCGGTCAAATCATTAAATTTGACCGTCTTTTGCCCTTTTAATAGTATTAATTTTTTCAATCCAAGCTTATTAGAGACAAAGCTACTATGTGTTGTTACAAATATTTGCTTATTATTACTTACTTCTTCTACATCATTTAATAACCTATTTAATTTAGAATATGTTAAATGATTTTCAGGTTCTTCTAATAAAATTATACCAGCCTTTTCTGCTTTTGGATTTTTTAGCGATAATTCTATTCTTAATGTAGCTTGTTCTCCTTTTCCAACATTTTCAAATGGTGTAGAATTAATCTTAGTTATAATTGCTTTTTCCCATTCACTTTTATTCAACATTTCTACATCCATTTGAATTGTATTTCCCATAAGATGATCCTCTTTGGTTAATCTTTCATTTATATTCATAATTGTAGGGCTATTAATAAATTGATCACGTACTTCTCTATATGTTTGAGAAATATCTATAATTTCTTCTTCTTCTAATTTTTCTTTTATTATTTTAGAAATACATGTATCTGAACTATTTCTTAAGTTTGAATCAGATGTATCTATCAAAACCGATTTAATTGGTATAGATCTTGTTGTCATTTCAGAGTCATCATTTGCTGAACAATGCCACGTTGCCTTATAATATTCTATTGGTAGTGTTGTAATATTACCTTTCGCTACAAAAGCTTTATACTCTTTTTCAAAACTATTATCAAATTCAATAGAAAAATTAATTGAAGATTTATCTTCTTGGTCAGAATTATTAGTCCCTAATAATTCTGGAATATCATCAAAAAACAATTCAATTTTTAATATAGGTAATTTTGTATTCTTTTCTGTATTAATTCCCGAAATATACTCTTTTACGCATTCTTCATTAAAAATATCTTGTGTTATACAATTTCTAATATATTTTCCTCTATAATAACCAGTTAAAGCTAAATGAATAGCTTCAAAAATTGTAGACTTTCCTTCATTATTATTACCTACTAATATATTCATACCACTACATGGCTCAAATTCAAATTGTTTTAATTTTTTAAAATTATTTATTTTAATCTTTGTTATATTCATATAGAACTCCTTATTAAATTGTTTATTCCTAATTATTCTTTAATTTTTCAATTATTTCTTCAATACTCTTCTTTAATAAATCAATATTATATTTCTTGCTTTTATCATATTTATTAAACTCTTCACACTCTATTATAGAGTCTATTTCTTTCATGAACAAGGCTAATTTTTCTAAATCATTTTCATAAAATTCTTTAATATTTCTAAAATCATATATTGTATATACCGCTCTTCTAAAATTACTGACATCTTTAGTTGCAGATGTTTTTATACTTTTAGAAAGATTATCAATATCTATTAAATTAAAGAATTCTTTTCTAGATTGGAACATTGCTCTATTATTTAAACAATAATTAGCAAATTCTTCTCCCCAACCAACTTTATCATTAATAGTATTATTAATATTTTCCTTTCTGCTAGTTTTATTGCTATTTTCCATAATATCTTTTATAGGTTTAACTATTTCATCATACTTTTCTTTTTCTTCCTTACCGTTAAATGCAAAATCTAATTCTGCCAATTCATTATACTCTTCAATATTCTCTGCTTTTTTCAATTTATCCAACATAATATTTATAATATCTTCAATATATTGTTCTGAAAAACCAATACTTGTTAATCTGAATACTCTATAAATAATTTTAGGATATGCTGAACTTTTATATATATCTTTTTCTAATTTTTCCTTTAATCTTCGATAATTATCCTCTATCTCACTATCTTCCATCTCCCAATAATATTTTAAATTATTAATTGGATCATCATATGTCTCTGTGTTTTCAGCTCTAGACTGTATATATAATTCTATAACACTTGCAATTTTAGAATCATCCACAAAACTTCTTTCAATAATATCATCAATAAATTTAAATCCATCATAATTTTCATTTAAGTTATTTTCATCAATTATATTAAAAAAGTCTGGCCTATCCGTATGCTTCCATTCTCCATCTTTATACTTTATACATGAAGCCATAGTATATCTAATTATTTCTTTTTTACAGTTTTCAATATCTTTTTCCTCATATTTTGATAAATCTAAACTATACAATATTACTAATACTTTTTCCATTATATTTACTGCTATTTTTAATGTTCTTAAATTAACATGATTTTTGTTTTCCATTAGATTTATTAACATTTTTTTATTATCAAGAATATATTTCCTTACTTTATCCTCTGTTACATAATCATTTATTATTGCTTCAGCAACATTTTCTAAATCTGGTTCATAATAAATGGTAATTCCTATTAGCTTTTCCTTTATTTGATTATATAAAATATCTTCTCCGAATACTCTTGCCACTCTATCATTAAGATCTTCAATTTTTAATTTAACTTTTTCAGAATTTACTTGTGTATTTTTCCTTTCAAATATAGATTCTAGCGGATCTTTCTTTATTGGCATATCAATCATTTCATTTTCTACTGCTATGTATTTTAATTCTGCATTTGTGTATAGATTTTTTTTTAGTATTTCTTTTTCATTAGAAATTAAAATTGTTTTTATCTTTTTATGTTCAACAAAATCATTTATATATCCTAGTAATTCACTGATCGGTATCTCACTTCTTTCTATATCATCAAATACCATAATATAATTTTTCTGGTTTTGCAAAATTTCTATTAAATTTCTAACGCTATCTTTAGGAATTTTAGGTAGTTCTTTAAATACACTAACTATATCGTAAACTGATTCAAATCCTTTATTTATTAATTTACTGTATTTTCCTACTTTTTTAATCAAAAAATCTTCAATAATAGAATCAAATATCTTATTATCTATTTCCTTTATATCTTTAATTCCATATACAGAAATATAAATGAATTTAATTTTCTTTTTTTTACCTTCTTTTTCTATTTCTTGCCCATTAAATTTCTTTATAATAGAGTTTTCTATAAAAAAAGTTTTTCCACAACCCCAATTTCCATCTATCAAAACTGCATAGTCTGTATTTTTACTCTCAATATATTCTTTTAATATCTTTATTATCTGTTCTTCATTTAAACATTCATTCATATTCTAATTCCTCCGCTTTTGAAATTATATCAAATTTTTCCTTTATTCTCAATACTTTGATAAAACGTTACATTATGTTACAAAATACGACATATAAAATTTATATTACATTTTATCTAGTTTTTTATTGTTTTATATAAGTTCTTTTATGAATCTTATTGTAATCTTTGTAATACTTGAAAAATAAGCAAAACTCACTAGTAATCATCAATATTTAGATGTATAATTATCACAATTAAATATGAAACTCTCACCCATGGTTATGCCTGAAAGGAGGTGAAAAAGGCAATGGCTGGGAGTATTGAAAAAAGAGGTGGAGATACTTATAGGTTAGTAGTATCTACTGGTAAAAATCTTGATGGATCTAGAGCAAGAAGAACAAAAACCATCCATGGAACTCGTAAAGATGCTGAAATTGCACTTGCAGAGTTTGTTACAGAAGCTAATCGTGGATTAGTACCTGAAGGAAAACCAGTAACTTTTGAAGAATTCTATCATATTTGGCAAGTAAACTATGGTACAAAAGATTTAGCACCATCTACTTATAACAGATATGTTGGAATGTTAGAAAGCAGAATTCTTCCATATTTAGGTTCTTTTACTTTAGAAAAAATCAAACCTACAGATCTTATGAAATTGTATGATATGCTAGAACAAGATACACAAATAAAAAGACTTGCTAAAAATAATGGTGAGCGTACTTTGAAACCATTATCTAAAAAGACTATTCTAGAACATCATAGACTAATAAGTGCAATGCTACACAAGGCTGTATATTGGCAACTAATACCTTATAATCCTGCAGATAGAGTTCAACCACCAAGAGCCCCAAAAGCACAACGTAAATTCTACGATGATGAACAATGCAGAGTTCTTCTAAAAGGATTAAATGAACTTAAAGATAGCGAAATAAAATATAAGGTTGCTATTATTCTTACAGTATTTACTGGAGTAAGGTTAGGAGAATTAATGGGACTAGACTGGGAAAATATTGATTTCAAAAACAAAGAAATATCTGTAAATAAATCAAGTCAATATTTAGCAAGTACAGGAGTTTATACCAAGACGCCTAAAACACCTAGTTCTTATAGACACATTTCTATACCTGATTCTGTCATTGAAATACTTGAAGAATATAAATTATGGTATAATGATCAAAAAGATCTTTGTGGTGAATTCTGGAAAGAATCTAATAGGTTATTTGTACAAGATAATGGCAAACCTATGCATCCTGATACGGTAAGTAAATGGTTTGTTAAATTTGTTCAGAAGATAGGACTACCTTATTTGAATTTTCATGGTATTAGGCATACAAACGCTACACTACTTATTTCACAAAATGTTGATGTAGCAGTTGTAGCTGCAAGATTAGGACATGCTCAAATTAGCACAACATTTAATTTCTATGTCCATCCACTTGCTTCTCACAATAGAAGTGCTGGTATAGTCTTGCAAAATTTATTAGTAGATAAAAACTAATATACTTATCAGCTAAAACTCTTGATTTCAATAAATTCAAAAATTGCTTTTTTAAAGATTGTAAATGAGGATTTATGCTATTTTATGAGCTTTATAAAAGCTTGTGTCCCCAAGCTGTCCCCATTTATGTCAAAATTACGTCAGAGACAAAAAAATAAGAGTCTGCAATCTCTTGCGACTCTAGTTAAATTCTTGGTTGCGGGGGTAAGACTCGAACTTACGACCTTCGAGTTATGAGCTGAATGATTTGAGTATGGGCAAACACCATTAGTATGCAAATGAGCTGGGTGTCCACCACAATGATAATAATAGTTTCCTAATCCTCTTTTATTTTTATTATCCCTATGTCCTCCATCCGAATCTGTTCTTCCTGAATGTGCAAAAGTTATATTACACATTATTATTAATATTGATTTTTTATTCTATACAAAGTACCTTAATATGCCTTAATATGAAATCATCAATTTCTTTCATATTCTTCGCTTTTTGAAATTCCTTGTTTGTTTTTCCAAATAGCCACATTAAAAATAGGCAAAGCACACTCTTTAAGCTCTGTCTATTTTACTTGTTATTTTCTACTACCAATCACTTTATCTATTGCCTCATTATTCTCTTCTGCAATTTTATACATTTCTTCAGCAATTTGGTCCAAATTTTCAACAACACCTTTTGAATCATTCATTTTATAACTCTCTGTTTTAACTGTACGATGTTTGATTTCCGGAAATATATTTCTCGTTTTTCCTTCGTTATGGATTGCAAAGATTATTTTAACATTATTTCCAATTATTCCGTTTTCATGCCACAAAATCTCATAATGTATTCCACTATGCCCTTCGTTTATCCAGTTCTTCTTCCAAATTTGAATACATCCCCATTTGTTATTAATATATGTATTAAATTCTTCGCCAAATTTACATTTAACTATTTCTTCCAGCTTTTCTGCTATTATCTCAGATTGTTTTTTATAATTCGAAATCATTGTATCTATTACTTCTTGATTATCGATATATACTTCCACATCTTCTGTTATTTCTAATTGTGTTTCATTCATTAAATATCCCTCCACATGTTTAATAAAATCTTCTATAAAGCAATAGTTTTCTTGTTCTTTTAAATCATATTTTGTAACGATTTTAAGTATTTCTACTATTTGGCTATATGTAACATGTGCAAATTTTTCATTTACCATTATAGTAGGATTATATTTAGGTTTAATACAAATATACTTTATAGGTTTTATATTTCCTTCTAAATCTTTTTCATACTTAACTGATTGAATGTCATTTTCCATAGAATTTATCTTGTTTTCTATTACTATTAAAAAATTGGAAAATTCAATCTTAATATCTATCCTACTTCTCTCTGAAATAGCCTCTTCCAGTTCTATGTTTTCAAAATATGTGTTTTCATTTTCTAATAATTCACAAAAATTCTTCTCATCCTCTGGAATTTTAGAAACATTTAGCAATTCTTTTATGATCTTTGTTGTAGTATTTTGCGGGTTTAATAGAAATGCTAAACATCTTGAAATTGTTACCTCATCAAACTTTTTATTGATAATACTTAAAAATGTATTTGGCATCTTTTTTATTCTAATTCTTTTAAGTTTTCTATCTATTTTTTCAAGTTCAGCTTTCATCTTTTTCCTTCCTTTTTTATGCTCCTATATTTTCATCTCATATTCTATCATAATTTTCTAGTTTGTTCCACTTATTTTGTTAAAATTTTTATGATATAATATATCAAAATAATTTTTAACAAAATCTTATGCAAGGAGGTAATATAGTGGAAATAATAGAATATGAAGATAAATATGCTGAAGAAATATCAAAAATTATTATACAAAATCTATTAGAAGTAAATTCAAAAGATTATGGCATTGAATTTGTTCAAAACTTTTCTAAAGAATATACACCTGAAGAAATTCGAAAAGTTCTTCCTAAAAGAACAAAAGCCTTTGTAGCTTTAGAAAATCACAAAGTTGTTGGTACAGCTAGCATTGATAAATCATGGTATAACGATAATGGAGAGTATTGGATACTGGCTGTATTTGTTGACACAGCTCACCACAAGCAAGGTATAGGTAAAATGTTAATTAATGAAATTGAAAAATTTGCTTTAACCATTCCTGCAAAAAAACTGGTAATTCCCGCCT